>Ga0182007_10000452_pt1 | contig 24843 bp, 27 predicted proteins | sample Sormic07211113_1_FD_123023 | JGI IMG/M metagenome (GOLD analysis project Ga0182007, IMG submission 123023) | Rhizosphere microbial communities from Sorghum bicolor, Mead, Nebraska, USA - 072115-113_1 MetaG | ecosystem: Host-associated > Plants > Roots > Rhizosphere | place: USA: Nebraska...
CCGCCATCCGGCATCCGGCACCCGGCAGAACCCCCACCCCCGCCCCCGGACCGTCACCGCAACGCCCCCGCCGACAGACCCAGCAACACCCCCAACTCCCGCTCGCCCGACGGAGTCACCCGTACCGCCCGCGAAGACCCCACCCGCACACACCACCCCGCCTCCAGCGCATGCCGGCACAGCGCCGCCCCCGCGACCCCGGCCAGATGGGGCCGCCGTTCCGTCCAGTCCAGGCACCCCCGCGCCAGCGGCCGTCGGCCTCCGCGCTCCAGCGCGATCCCGGCCGACCCGAACCACGCCACCCCCGCGTCGGTGAGAGCGAACCCCGTGTCCACCCGCAACAGCCCGCGCCGCACCGACGCGTCGGTCACCGCGATACCGATCCGCCCGGCCAAGTGGTCGTAGCACGTACGCCCCCGCGCCATCGCGGACCCCGCGCTCGACTCCCGAAGCGTGCGCGGGCGTACGGCATCCTCCGTCCCCACCTGCGCCGCCAGGTCCTCCACCAGCTGCGCCACCGGCGCGCCGGCGAGCCGTACGTACCGGTGCCGGCCCTGTCGCTCCTCGGTCAGCAGGCCGCCCGCGACGAGCTTGCCCAGGTGCTCGCTCAGTGTCGACGCGGCGACCCCCGCGTGCCGGGCCAGCTCGCCCGCCGTCCACGCCCGCCCGTCCAGCAGGGCCAGCAGGCACGTGGCCCGGGTCTCGTCGGCGATGAGCGCGGCCAGCCGGGCCAGCTGCGGGGCCCGGGAATCCCTCGTGGTCATGCGTCCCAGCATGCGTCACTGACACTTCGGCGCTCACCGAAGTGTCACCGGCGAGCGGCACGGCGAGTGGCACCGGGCCCGGTTAGACGGGCCGCCGTACCTGTTCGTACTGGATGCCCAGCCCGTCCAGCAGCGCCGTCAGGCCCGTCTCGAAGGCCCGCTCGTCGATCTTCTCCTGCTGCTCGGAGAGCAGATGGGCCTGCCCGAGATGCGGATAGTCGGCGGGGTCGTAGGCCGCCGCGTCGTCCACGAAGCCGCCCGCGAAGGATCCCAGCGCGGAGCCCATGATGAAGTACCGCATCAACGCCCCGATCGACGTGGCCTGCGCCGCCGGCCATCCCGCCGCCACCATCGCGCCGTAGACCGCGTCGGCGAGCCGCAGTCCGGCCGGCCGGCGGCCGGGGCCCTGCGCGAGGACCGGGACGATGTTCGGGTGGTCGCGCAGCGCGGCCCGGTAGGAGACCGCCCAGTCGTGCAGCGCGGTCCGCCAGTCGCGGCCGTCCTCGAACATCGACAGGTCGACCTGTGCGCTGACGGAGTCGGCGACCGCCTCCAGGATCTCGTCCTTGGTGCGGAAGTGGTTGTAGAGGGACGGTCCGCTGACCCCCAGTTCGGCGGCGAGCCGGCGGGTCGAGACGGCCGCCAGCCCCTCGGCGTCCACGAGCGCGCGTGCCGTCTCGACGATCCGGTCGATGCTGAGCAGGGGCTTGCGCGGTCGGGCCATGGCGCACATAGTAGGGCTGCGCCCGGAAACTAGCAGTGCTAATTTAAAGGTACGTCTTTCAAGAACCGTCTGTGTGGGGTGATCTCGTGGTGAACCTGGGGCTCAGCGAGGAGCAGGAGGCCGTACGGCAGCTCGCCCGGGACTTCGTGGCACGTGAGATCGCCCCGCATGTCGTCGCCTGGGACCGGGCCGAGGAGGTCGACCGGGCCATCGTCAAGAAGCTCGGCGAGGTCGGCTTCCTGGGGCTGACCGTCGACGAGGAGTACGGCGGCTCGGGCGGCGATCACCTCGCGTACTGCCTCGTCACCGAGGAGCTCGGGCGCGGTGACTCCTCGGTGCGCGGGATCGTCTCCGTCTCGCTGGGGCTGGTCGCCAAGACGATCGCCGCCCGGGGGAGCGAGGAGCAGAAGCGGCGCTGGCTGCCGGGGCTCACCTCCGGCGCGTACGTCGGCTGCTTCGGCCTCACCGAGCCCGGCACCGGCTCGGACGCCGGCAACCTCACCACGCGCGCGGTGCGCGACGGCGACGACTACGTCGTCAACGGCACCAAGATGTTCATCACCAACGGCACTTGGGCCGATGTCGTGCTCCTCTTCGCCCGCTCCACGGACGCGCCCGGCCACAAGGGCGTGTCGGCCTTCCTGATACCGACCGACACCCCGGGCCTGAGCCGCCGCACCATCCACGGCAAGCTCGGTCTGCGCGGTCAGGCGACCGCCGAGCTGGTGCTGGAGGACGTCCGGGTCCGCGCCTCGGCCATGCTGGGGGAGGAGGGCAAGGGGTTCTCCGTCGCGATGTCGGCGCTCGCCAAGGGGCGGATGTCGGTCGCGGCCGGCTGTGTGGGCATAGCGCAGGCGGCCCTGGACGCGGCCGTCCGGTACGCCGGTGAGCGCGAGCAGTTCGGCAGGTCCATCGCCCACCACCAGCTGGTCCAGGAGCTGATCAGCGACATCGCCGTCGACGTGGACGCCGCCCGGCTGCTGACCTGGCGGGTCGCCGACCTGATCGACCGCGGGCAGCCGTTCGCCGTCGAGTCCTCCAAGGCCAAGCTGTTCGCCTCGGAGGCCGCCGTCCGCGCCGCCAACAACGCCCTGCAGGTCTTCGGCGGCTACGGCTACATCGACGAGTACCCGGCGGGCAAGCTGCTGCGCGACGCCCGGGTGATGACCCTCTACGAGGGCACCAGCCAGATCCAGAAACTCCTCATCGGGCGTGCGCTGACCGGGGTTTCGGCGTTCTGAGTTCTGAATTCTGAGTAGCGTCTGGGTACCTGCGCGGATGTGGTACCGGCCGGATCCGCCGATCCTTGTCCCCATGAGTGACACATCGGGCAAGCCGCAGAACACCGCCGCCTTCTACGGTCAGGCCGTCGCATCCTTCGGCGTCGCCATGGCCGCCACCGCCATCGGCATCTTCAAGCTGAACGCCGACGCCTGGGTGCGGGCCTTCCTGGGGATCGCCGTCCTGTACCTCGTCACCTCCGCCTTCACCCTCGCCAAGGTGATCCGGGACCGGCAGGAGGCCGCGGAGCGCTCCTACCACCCGTTCGAAAAGCTCTGAGCGGCCAGGCTAAGCGCTCGCTCACCAACGGCGGTATGGTGGGGGTTCGCCCGGTCAGAAGGTGTGGCCCGAAGGGTCTCGCTCGAGGGCGGCGGTGGGAGGCGGGCGGGTGAGAGGGGCGAGCGAGCAATGAGTACGGTGGAGGAGACGGCAGGCGGTGAGGTGGTGCCGTGGGGCGAGGTCACGCCCGACGCGGCCCGGCGTTTGCTGATGGCCGCGGTGGAGGCCTTCGCCGAGCGCGGCTACCACGCCACGACGACCCGTGACATCGCGGGCCGTGCCGGCATGAGCCCGGCCGCGCTCTACATCCACTACAAGACCAAGGAAGAGCTGCTCCACCGCATCAGCCGGATCGGCCACGAGAAGGCGGTCGACATCCTGCGCACGGCGGCCCGCCGCGAGGGCACGCCGGCCGAGCGGCTCGCGGACGCCGTCAGCTCCTTCGTCCGCTGGCACGCCGGCGGCCGTACCACCGCCCGGGTGGTGCAGTACGAACTCGACTCCCTCGGTCCCGACGCCCGTGCCGAGATCCTCGCGCTGCGCCGTCAGTGCGACGCCGAGGTGCGCGGGATCATCGAGGACGGCGTCTCGGTCGGCGACTTCGACGTGCTGGACGTCAAGGGCACCACGCTCGCCGTGCTCTCGCTCTGCATCGACGTGGCCCGCTGGTTCAACATCGAAGGACCGTGGACGCCCGACGAGGTCGGCGCGCTCTACGCCGACCTCGTGCTGCGGATGGTGGGCGTGGCCAAGTAGTGGCCACGCGGCGGCCACGCAGCGGCCGAGCTGCGGCCGAGCTGCGGGCCGCTTGAGGGCGCTGCTCAGAGGTAGTAGCGCGACACCGACTCGGCGACACACACCGGCTTGTCGCCGCCAACGCGTTCGACGGTGAAGGCGACCGTCACCTGGACGCCGCCCGCCACGTCGTCGACCCCGGTGATCACCGCGGTGGCCCGCAGCCGCGAGCCGACCGGCACCGGCGACGGGAAACGGACCTTGTTGGTGCCGTAGTTGACGCCCATCCGCACGCCCTCGACCGTGATCAGCTGCGGTCCGAACAGCGGCAGCAGCGACAGGGTCAGATAGCCGTGCGCGATGGTGGTCCCGAACGGCCCGGCGGCGGCCTTCTCCGGATCGACGTGGATCCACTGGTGATCGCCGGTGGCCTCGGCGAACAGGTCGATCCGCTTCTGGTCGACCTCCAGCCAGTCGGTGTACCCGAGCTGCTCGCCCACGGCCGACCTCAGCTCGTCGGCACCCGTGAAGACCCTCGGCTCTGCCATGTCCCGCCTCCTCGTCCCAAACTCTAAGCGACTGCTTAGCATGGTCGGCCCGGGGCGTTGTGTCAACGCGGACATGGGTAGGGTTCGAGAGGTGCCCCAGCTTCCGGAGAAGATCCACGAGCTCACCGTAGGCCAGCTCGCCGCGCGCAGCGGGGCCGCCGTCTCCGCGCTGCACTTCTACGAGTCCAAAGGCCTGATCAGCAGCCGTCGCACCGCCGGCAACCAGCGCCGCTACTCCCGTGACACCCTGCGCCGGGTCGCCTTCGTGCGCGCCGCCCAGCGGGTCGGCATCCCCCTGGCCACCATCCGCGAGGCCCTGGGCCAACTCCCCGAGGAGCGCACCCCGACCCGCGCGGACTGGGCCCGCCTCTCGGCGACCTGGCGCTCCGAACTGGACGAGCGCATCAAGCAGTTGAACCGGCTGCGGGACCATCTCACCGACTGCATCGGCTGTGGCTGCCTGTCCCTGGAGTCCTGTGTGCTGTCCAACCCGGACGATGTGTTCGGCGAGCGGCAGAGCGGATCGCGGCTGATGGTGGAGCGGCCGGGGAAGCGCACGTAGACACGCGCCCACGCGGCTTCCCCCGGCGCTCACTCGTACTCGGTGCCGCCCTTCCGCGTCAGGTACGCCGGGCTCACCGCCTTCGCGATCGCCCGGCCGCCGGTCACCGGGCTGTACCGCTCCACCGCCGGCCGGATCACGACCCCCTCCCGCAGATGGAGCCCCCGCCCGGAGACGGTCTCCCGCCCGCTCGCGACCTCCAGCACCCGATCGACGTCGTACGGCCCCTCGTACAGCCGTGGCACCAACGGCAGCCGCCCGCCCAGCACTTCGGCCGGGTCCAGCCAGCGCACCGCGCCGTCGATCTCCGCGGACACGTCGAACACGGCGTAGCCCAGGGTCTCCCGTCGCCCGTCCGCGCCGTACGTCAGGTCCTGGACGCCCGCGCCGTACACCTCGCCGAAGATCCCCACCCGACGCGCCCCCAGCCGCTCGGCCAGCCGCGCCGCGGCCTCGGCGACCCCGTGCCCGCGCACCGCCCGCCAGTACAGGTTCCGCGGATCCTCCTTCAGGGCGAGGGACTTGGCGCCGAACCCCTTGGAGGAGACGTGGACCCGCCCCTCGCCGCGTCCTGTCGCGACATACGTCAGCAGACAGGCCGAGCCGTGGAGCTTCTCGGTCAGGACCACAGCCTCGCCCGGTGGGAAGATGTCCGGAAACCGCTGGATGTTCTCGATGTCGACCCAGGGCAGCAGATCGGACGCGGGCTCGACCTCCCCGTCCATCGTGGGCGGGATCGGCGGCACCCACTTGGTGATGCCCAGCGTCTGCGCGAAGTCCGTCCCGTCCAGGGCCGCCCGCGCCAGATCGACCTCCGCGAGTGCTTTCGGCCGGCACACGATCCCCTGCGACAGCTCACCGCGCAGCCGCACCGCCTTGACCCGGTCCGCGTCGCTCCCCGCCAGACGTCCGGTCAGCCCCAGCTCCTCGATCAGCGCGGCCGGCAGCACGGCCTGCTCGGGGATGTAGAGGGCGGAATCGCCCGTCCGGTACACCCCCTTGGCCACGACCGCGCGATACAGGCCCACCTGGGCCAGTTCGAGCGCGTCGGCGTCGGGGTGCTCGTGGATGGTCAGCACTTCGGCGGTGACGCGGAGCGTCGACATGGGACACCTTCGTTCCGGGGTCGCTCAGTTCGGTTTCATCGCCTTCCACTGTCCGGACGGGAAAGGGGTGGAGCACCCCGATTTACGGGTGCTATCGTCGCGCGCCGCCGTACTGGCCGAGGGCCTCCGTCACCAACTGGGTGTTGGACACGGCCCGTTGCCCGTCGGGCAGGAGGAGCGTGTCCTCCAGGCCCACCCGGGTCATGAGCCCGAGGCGTCCCGCCAGCCGCAGCACCGGCCAGGCGCCGCCGTCCTCGCCGTGCAGCAGGACCGGCCGGCCGTGTGCCGTGCCGAGGTCGGCGAGAAGGGCACGCGCGCTCTGTTCGGCCGTGTCCGGGGAGGTGTCCGTCACCTCGGCGAGCACGCGCAGCACGCGGGTGGCGAGGGGGGAGTCCAGGAAGCGGCCGACGCCGTCCGTGCCCGTCCAGATGCCCGCCTCGATGCCCACGCCACGCTCGATCAGCGCGGCGGCGACATCCTCCGCGCCCTCCTCGTGCCAGTTGACCGAGGCGTGGTCCGGGAGCACCGTCCACTCCCGCACCCGGGCGAGCCGCGCCGCCGGATCGGGCTCCACCCAGGCGCCCGTGGTCACCCCGACCGGCACCGGGACCCGCGCCCGGATCGCCTCAAGCGTCGCCGCCAGCACGCGGGGCGACAGCGATTCGCGCCCGCACGGCGTCCTGGGATGGACATGGACATCCGTGGCCCCGGCCGCGACCGCCCGCGCCGCGGACTCGGCCATCGCCTCCGGAGTCAGCGGCACCATCGCGCCGTCGGCGGAGCTCCGGGTCCCGTTGAGACACACCTGCACCATGACTCAAGCCTGCCAGTCACCACTGACAACGCCTGCCGGCCACCACTGACAACGGCCGATCGACAACAGGAGATTCAGGGGTGCGGCATCCCCGGCGCACCCCCGCCGTGCTAGGCCGACACCAGCAGCCTTCCGCGCCTTGCGTCCGCCAGGGCCTCGGGCTTGAGCACGGGCCGTGGTACCAGGATTCCGCAGTGAGTGCAGACCGGACCCGCGGAGGGTTCATGGTCCAGGTCGTACTTCCAGATGAGGCGCTCCCCGCCGCAGACCGGGCACTCGGCACCCGGCTTCCGCTCCAGGGCGGAGATCAGCCGGCGCAGTACCTCGGCGAGGGGTTCGCGGGGGTGTACCCGCGGGTCGTCGCACCATGCGACACCGAAACCGCCCCAGGTCAGCCGGTGCCAGTCGTCCACGCTGCCCGGTCGGCGCAGCCCGTCGTGCTTTTCCTTCCGGCGCCGCTCGGCGAACTCGACCTCGTAGGCCAGCCAGACCGAACGCGCCTCCTCCAACTCCTCCAGTGCGGCCACGAGCCGCGCCGGGTCGGGGGAGCGGTCCTCGGGACCGAACCCTGCCCGGGAACACAAGTGGTCCCAGGTCGCCCTGTGCCCGTAAGGGGCGAACCGCTCAAGGCACTTGCGCAGTGAGTAGCGCCGCAGTGCCAGATCACACCGCGGGTCGCGGACCTGTCTCGCCAGACTCCGGAAACCGGCCATCGCCCTGCACCTCCGTCACACCTGCACCTGTACTTCGGTCACTTCGGCAGTTGTCGTACTCGGACTTCGCACGACGTTGCCGAATAGACGTATCGACAAGCGATTCGGCTCCATCCGATTTCCGATGACCTCCATAAGCCCTTGTGCCGACTACCAAAACTTGACGCATGTTCATCTTCAATCCCGGGGATACCGCCGGTAACGTCCCGGCTCACCCTCGTCGGTAGGAGCTGCCATGCCACGGCGTAACCCGCGCACCGCCCTTGACAGACTGAGAACTCCCGGCAGACTCTCCGGGTTCCTGAAGTCCGCCTCCGTATGCGTCCTGATCGCCGGTCTTCTGTCCCCACTCGCCCAGACCACGGCGTCGGCCGCGACCGCCTCGAACGACTACTGCGGCGGTCAGTGCTCCGACATCCTGCCGCCGGGCGAGAACGGCAACGCGACACTCGCCCAGATCCTCCTCAACCAGGCCTTCGGCAGTCAGCCCAGCCACGCCGAGGACCAGCTCGGCCCGTACGCCAACCTGGCCACGGGCTCCTCCTCGCTGACCGACGCGAAGATCAACACGTTCTTCAACGACGCGTCGTTCGGCGTCCCTTCCGATCAGGTCGCCTCCACGGAGAGTCCGGCGGGTCGCGGCGATGTGACGATCGTCCGCGACAAGAAGACGGGCGTACCGCACATCACCGGTACCACCAGATACGGCACCGAGTTCGGAGCCGGGTATGCGGCGGCCGAGGACCGGCTGTGGCTCATGGACGTGTTCCGGCACGTCGGGCGCGGCCAGCTGACCACCTTCGCCGGCGGCGCCGCCTCCAACCAGGGCCTGGAGCAGGAGTTCTACCGCAACGCGCCCTACACCGAGGCCGAGCTGCAGGCCCAGATCGACAACGCCGTCGCCGACAACGGCGCCCGCGGCCAGCAGGCCCTCGCCGACGCCAACGCCTACCTCGCCGGCGTCAACTCCTACATCGACACCTCCGACAGCGGGCGCTACTTCCCCGGCGAGTACGTCCTCACCGGCCACAAGGACTCGATCACCAACGCCGGCACGATCGACCACTTCAAGCTCACCGACCTGGTGGCGCTGGCCTCCGTGATCGGTTCGCTGTTCGGCTCCGGCGGCGGTGGCGAGGTCTACAACGCGATCTCCCTGCTCGCCGCGCAGGACAAGTACGGGGTGACGGAGGGCACCAAGGTCTGGGAGTCCTTCCGTGAGCGCAACGACCCCGAGGCCGTCCTCACCGTCCACGACGGCTCCAGCTTCCCGTACGCCACCAAGCCGGACAGCCCCCAGGGCGAGGCCCTGCCCGACGCCGGCTCGGTGACCACGGAACCGCTGATCCACGACGCCACGGGCACCGGCGCCAACCAGAGCGCCGACGCCGCCTCCGCGGCGGCGACCGCGACCGCCCTCAGCTCGGCCAAGCGCGGTATGTCCAACGCCCTGGTGGTGAGCGGCAAGTACACCGCCAGCGGCCACCCGATCGCCGTCTTCGGCCCGCAGACCGGCTACTTCGCCCCGCAGCTGCTCATGCTCCAGGAGATCCAGGGCCCGGGCATCAGCGCCCGCGGCGCCTCCTTCGCGGGCCTGAGCATGTACGTCGAACTCGGCCGCGGCCAGGACTACTCGTGGTCCGCGACGACCTCCGGCCAGGACATCATCGACACGTACGCCGTCGAACTGTGCCAGGACGACTACCACTACCTCTACCACGGCACCTGCACGGCCATGGACAAGGTCGAGCAGGCCAACTCCTGGAAGCCCACCACGGCCGACGGCACGGCCGCGGGCTCGTACACGATGCGGGTCTGGAAGACCAGGTACGGACCCGTCGAGTACCGGGCGACCGTCGGCGGCAAGAAGGTCGCCTACACCACCCTGCGCTCCTCCTACATGCACGAGGCCGACTCGATCATCGGCTTCCAGATGCTCAACGACCCGAGCTATGTGAACAGCCCGCAGACCTTCCAGAGCGCGGTGCAGCACATCAACTACACCTTCAACTGGTTCTACGCCGACTCCTCGCACACCGCGTACTACAACAGCGGCAACAACCCGGTGCGGGCGACCGGCGTGGACGCCGAGTTCCCGGTGTGGGCGCAGTCCGCGTACGAGTGGCGGAACTGGGACCCGGCCACCAACACCGCCGACTACACGCCGGCTTCGGCCCACCCCAACTCCATCGACCAGGACTACTACATCTCCTGGAACAACAAGCAGGCCCTGAACTACTCGACCGCGAGCTGGGGCGACGGCTCGGTCCACCGCGGCAACCTGCTGGAGGACCGGGTCAGGAAGCTGGTCGCGGCCGGCGGGGTGACCCGTACGAAACTGGTGCAGGCGATGTCCGACGCCTCGCTCACCGACCTGCGCGCCGAGGACGTGCTGCCGGATCTGCTGAAGGTGATCAACAGCAGTACGGTGACCGACTCCACGGCCGCCGCGGCCGTCACCAAGCTGCAGACCTGGCTCACGGCGGGCGGAAAGCGCACCGAGACCTCGGCGGGCTCGAAGAAGTACGCCGACGCCGACGCCATCCAGCTCCTGGACGCCTGGTGGCCGCTGCTGGTCAAGGCCGAGTTCCAGCCGGGCCTCGGGGACACCCTCTACACCGCGTTCACCAGCAACCTGTACATCGACGAGTCCCCGTCCGCCGCGCACGGGCCCACCGGCTCCCACGCGGGCAGCTCCTTCCAGTACGGCTGGTGGAGCTACGTCGACAAGGACATGAGGTCGGTCCTCGGGCAGACCGTCTCCGGGCCGCTGGCCCGGCAGTACTGCGGCGGCGGCAGCCTCAGCGCATGCCGGGACATCCTGATCAGCACCCTGAAGACGGCGGCCGGCACCTCCGCGTCGACCGTCTACCCGGGGGACTCGCTGTGCTCGGCGGGCGACCAGTGGTGCGCCGACTCGATCGTCCAGCGCACCCTGGGCGGCATCAAGCACTACAACATCAGCTGGCAGAACCGCCCGACCTTCCAGCAGGTGGTGGAGTACACGTCACACCGCTGACCCCCCGCCCACCGCTCACGGAACACCACCAGGGGCCGCCGCGACACCACGCCGCGGCGGCCCCGCCCCGTGGGGACACCTCGAAGTCCGGCCGTGTTGGATGCGCACATGAGCCGGACAGCCGCCCTGCGCCTGCGACATGCGATCACCCGGACCGAAGAGGCGACGCGAGAACGGGGCCCGCTGGGGAGCCGCCCGGAGGAGGCCGACGAGGTGCTGGGCACCTTCGCCACCGACGGGGCACTCGGCTTCGACCCCTTCCCCTTGCTCCGAGCGCTCCATGACGCCGGATCACGCGCGATGGTCATCGGCCAGGTCGCCGGCATCATGCACGGCTCCACCGAACCGACCGGGGACCTCGACCTGCTCTGGGACGGCACCCCTGACGAGGCACGCGCCCTGCGCGGCGCCCTGACCAGGTGCGGCTGCGCGGAACCCCCCGATCTCGGCCGTGCACAGGTGGAGTACCGGGTCACCGGGGCCGGCGGAGACCTGTGCACCCCCGCCCTGCCCTGGGGCGCCATGGATGTCACCCCCTGTCTGCTGCGGGCCGAGACCGCTCGCGACCCCGCGGGCTTCACCATCCGCTACGCCGCGCTCGACGATCTGATCGGCATGCGGCGGGCCCTCGGACGCCCGAAGGACCACCGCCGTGCCGACGAACTCGTACGGCTTCGCCCCTGAACCGGAACGACAGGACGTCCCGGCTGCGGGTCAGCCGATGCGGCCCGCTGCCACGACGACCCGGGCCAGTTCCGGGTGCACGATGTCGCTGTGGGCTCCGGTGGGTGGGCCGCCGCGGTTGACGACCCCGGAGACGTCGATGTTGACGCAGCCCGATGTGGCCAGGGGGCCGCGCAACGCCGTTGCCAGGTCGAGGAGTTGGGTGTCGGGCACGGCCTGGACGCCGTCGTGGCCCAGCGCTCCCCACTCGGGGCCCAGCATCTGGCAAGGCGCGAACTCCTCGGTTCCCGCGAAGGCGTCGGCCTCGTTCGCCATCCGTGAGGCCAGCTGGTACAGCGTGCCGAGGGCCTGGTCGAAGTGGGAGTAGCAGCACACCAGCGGCCCGTCGATCCGGTTCTGCTGTCCCTGCAGCACCCCGCCCGTGCGGGAGTCCTGCGGCAGCCGGGCCGCGAACGCGTAGTGCGAGAAGGCCCCTTGGAGCAGGGTCACCGACTTCACCGTGCGCACGCCCTCCGGCAGCCCCCGCAGCGCGAACGACACCAGCCGCCCGCCGAAGCTGTGTCCGACGAGGTGCACCCGGAGGTCGGGGGCCGTGGTCGCCAACTGGCCCACCACACGGCCGAGTCCCCGCTCGCCGACGGTCCCCGCGCGCCGTTTCATCGCGTAGTACGTCGCCTGCCGCAGCAGTTCCTTCGCGCCGTCCCAGGGGTTCGGGAGGGAGAACCCCTCCGGGGCGCCCTCGGCGCGCAGCGAGGCCAGCGCCTGGGCGAACTCGTCGCAGAGGGTGGCCGGGTCGCCGGTGAACAGCACCGGCTCGTTCTGCGGGACGCCCTCCGCGAGGGTGTCGGCGGCGAACACTGATCGCGCCCAGGGGACCCTTTCCTGTTACATACCGACCGGTTAGTCTGGGCGCGCAGCCTGAGCCGCAGTCGAAGGAGACCGATGGTGGAAGCCGTGCAAGGTGCTGGTGTGGTCGTGACGGGGGCCGGGGGTGGGATCGGGGCAGCCCTTGCCCGTCGGTTCGCTGCTGAGGGGGCCCGGGTCGTCGTCAACGACCTGGACGGTGATCGGGCTCGGGCCGTCGCCGACGAGATCGGGGGCATCGCGGTGCCCGGTGATGCCTCCGCCATCGTGGGTCAGGCGCGCGACGCGCTCGGCGGGACCGTCGATGTCTACTGCGCCAACGCCGGGGTCGGGTTCCAGGACGGGGTCGACGGGCTGGGGGCGGACGAGAAGTCCTGGGCCGTGGCCTGGGACGTCAACGTCATGGCCCATGTGCGGGCGGCTCAGGAGCTGCTTCCGGGCTGGCTGGAGCGGGGGAGCGGGCGGTTCGTGTCGACCGTCTCCGCCGCGGGGCTGCTGACCATGATCGGGGCGCCCTCGTACAGCGTGACCAAGCACGGGGCGTACGCCTTCGCCGAGTGGCTGTCGTTGACGTACCGGCACCGGGGGATCAAGGTGCACGCCATCTGCCCCCAGGGGGTGCGGACGGACATGCTCACCGCCAGTGGGAGCGCGGGGGACCTGGTGCTGCAGTCGACCGCCATCGAGCCCGCGGATGTCGCGGACGCCCTGTTCAAGGGGATCGAGGAGGATCGGTTCCTCATCCTGCCGCACCCGTTCGTGGCGGAGTTCTACCAGGCGCGGGCCGGCGACCCGGACCGCTGGCTGGACAGCATGAACCGGGTGCAGCAGAAATGGGAGGAGGTGCGGTGACCGAGTCCCGTTACGCGGCCAAGCCCTGGGAAGCGTTGCTCGACGAGGCCCGGCGGGCGCCCGTCGAGCCCGACGACACCCTGGTGCACGCGCTGCGCCGGGTGGTGGCCCAGACCCCGGACCGCGACTGCCTCGGCTACTTCGACGGGCCGCTCAGCTACCGGGACGTCGACGCGCTGAGCGACTCCGTCGCCGGGCATCTCGCCGCGCGGGGGCTGGAGCGGGGCGACCGGGTCGAGGACGTCCTGTACACGCACCCCGATGTGCGCGAGGCGGCCGTCGTCGGGGTGCCCGACGGGTACCGCGGCGAGACCGTGAAGGCGTACATCAGTCCGCGTCCGGGCGCCGAAACCGACCCCGGTGCACTCGCCGTCCACTGCAAGGAGAGACTGGCCGCCTACAAGTACCCGCGGCAGGTGGAGATCCTGCCCGACTTGCCGAAGACGGCCAGTGGGAAGATCCTCCGTCGGGAGCTTCGTTCCCGCGGGCAAGCAGGCGAATAGAACCTACGGACAGCGCAGAACGCTCGGAAGGCAGGTGGCGGCACAGTGCCCAGGACGACGGACGGAGACGGTACGCCCGTCCCGCAGCGGCTGGTCGCCGCCGCCACCCGGCTCTTCGCCGAGCAGGGCTACGACCGCACCTCGGTGCAGGAGATCGTCGAGGCGGCCGGTGTCACCAAGGGGGCGCTGTACCACTACTTCGGCTCCAAGGACGACCTGCTGCACGAGGTGTACGCGCGCGTGCTGCGCGTCCAGCAGGAGCGGCTCGACGCGTTCGCGAACGCCGACGAGCCGATCGAGAAGCGGCTGCGCGCCGCCGCGGCCGACGTCGTCGTCACGACGATCGAGAACCTCGACGACGCGATGATCTTCTTCCGGTCCATGCACCACCTCAGCCCGGAGAAGAACAAGCAGGTGCGCGCCGAGCGCCGGCGCTACCACGAACGCTTCCGTGCGCTGGTGGAGGAAGGGCAGGAGGCCGGGGTCTTCACCAGGGCGACCCCCGCCGACCTGGTCGTCGACTACCACTTCGGCTCCGTCCACCACCTGTCGACCTGGTACCGCCCCGACGGCCCCATGAGCCCCCAGGAGGTCGCCGACCACCTGGCCGACCTGCTGCTCAGGGCGCTGCGGCCGTAGCGGGCGGGGCTACGGCCCCTCCGGCGCGGGTCCCAGGCCCGCCTCGCGGGCCCAGGCCGCCGCTTCGGCGCGATCGGCGACGCCCAGCTTCGTCAGGACCGCCGACAGGTGGTTGCTGACCGTCTTCGGGGAGAGGCCCAGGCGCGTCGCGACCACGCTGTTGGACCGGCCGTCCGCGATCAGCGCCAGTACGTCGCGTTCCCGGGGGGTGAGCGCCGGGCACGGGTCGGGCTGCTGCCGGGGGTGGCCGAGGTGGCCGAGCACCCGGCGGGCCACCCCGGGTCCGAAGATCGCCTCGCCCGCGGCCACCGCCCGGATCGCCCGGACGATCTCGTCCTGGCCGGCTCCCTTGAGCACATAGCCCCGGGCGCCGGCCCGCATCGCCGCGAACACGGAGTCGTCCTCCTCGACCATGGTCAGCATCAGCACCGCGACCGAGGGGGCGACCCGGCCGATCTCCCGGGTCGCCTCGATGCCGTTGCGGTCGGGCATCCGGATGTCCATCACCATCACCTCCGGCCGCAGCGTCACCGCGGCCCGCACGGCCTCCCGCCCGGTCGCCGCCACCCCGACGACCCGCACCGGCGGACTCCCGTCCCGCACCGACTCCAACAGCGCGGCGAGCCCGGTACGGACGACGGGGTGATCATCGGCCAACACGACCCGCAACACACCGCCCTCATCCACCCGCCCGAGATCCTCGCCCATCACACCCTCCCTCCCAGCGCCCCTGACGCCGTCGGTCGTCCTGTCCCGGCAGCGCGGCGCCCGTTCGGGTGCGTGCGCTGCGTGTGGGGTGGGTCGGCATGGCGTCACCCTCCTGCGGCAATGGCGTCGTCGCCCGTCCCGGGGCGGCCGGACCCCGCCTGTTCGTGCGGGCGCCCGTCAGCCGGTCCGTCCAGGGGCAGGGTCGCCGTCACCCGGCCCCGGCCCGCCTCGCAGCGTCCGCCCAGTTCGGCCGCCCGCTCCTGCATCGACGTGATGCCCACGCCCGGCCGCCAGGGCGTCTCCTCCGGTGCCGGCGCACCGTCGTCGGACACGTCCAGGCGGAGGCCGTCGCCGATCTCGATCCGGAGGTCCACCCGGGAGGCACGGGCGTGGCGGGCCGCGTTGGTGAGGGCCTCGACGGCGATCCGGTACGCGGCCACCTCCACGGCGGCGGGGAGCACGGGCAGCCGCTCGGGGGCCTGGACACGGACCTTCAGGGGCGTGCCGTCGGCCTGCCAGGACAGCCGGGCCGCACGTTCCCGGAGCGCGCCGAGCAGCCCCAACTGGTCCAGGTCCGGCGGCCGCAGCCCGTCCACCAGCCGACGCACCTCCACGACCGCTCCACCGATCTCGGCCCGCAACTCGGCCAGCAGGCCCGACGCCCGCTCCTCGTCGAAGGCCAGCAGATTCCGCACCGCGTCCGCCTGGAAGGCCGCGCCCGCCAGCGTCGGGCCGAGCCCGTCGTGCAGGTCGCGGCGGATCCGGCGCCGCTCCTCCTCCCGCGCGGCGACGATCCGCTCCCGGGAGTGCTGGAGCTGCCGGGTGAGGTCGGTGGCGTGCAGCGCCACCGCCAGGGGTACGGCCAGCAGCTCCAGAACGGCCAGGTCGGCCGGCGCCGGCTGCTGCTCACCGGGACGCAGACCGACGACCAGCGCGCCGACGGCACGGCCGTCGTAGTCCAGCGGCAGGGTGTGCAGGGTGTGCAGGGGGCCGAGGGGGGTGCCCCAGCTCCCGTGCGCCACACCCGCCGCCTCCACCCGGACATACGGCAGCCGAAGCGCCTCGCCCACCGCCTCGGGCACCGCGCCGATGCCGGTCCCGGCCAGCCGCTCACCGATCCGCGAGACCGCGCGCACCGGGTCGTGCCGGTCGCCGTACAGGGCCCGGTCCACCGTGCGCTGGAGCAGCCGCCGGGCCGGTTCGAAGGCCAGGGCGAGGGCGACGGTGACGAGCGCGGGGCCGAGGAGTTCGGGGCGCGGGTCGAGCAGCGACTGGAAGAACGTCACGAGGCCGACGTAGGCGGCGACCACGCCGACGGTGAGCACCCCGTACAGCAGGCTCCGTGAGACGACGACACGGATGTCGAGCAGCTCGTGGCGGAGCACGGCGATCATGATGGCGAGGGGCATGGCAAGGGTGCAGTACGACGTGTAGACCGGCGGGAAGCCGAAGATCTGCAGCACGAGGCTCAGCGCCAGCGGCATCATGCCGGCGATCAGCCAGAGCATCCGGCGCCGGTCCTGTTCCCCGCCGCGCCGGTAGCGCAGGGCCATCACCGTGCACACGGCCACGAGCAGAAGGCAGGACTCGGCGGTCTGGAGGTCCCGCAGGACGGGCAGCCAGTCGGCCGGCACCGGCAGGTAGGAGGCCTGAGCCGCGGTGCCGCGGAACAGGCCCCAGTCGGCGCGCCCCCAGACCGCCAGGCTGACGGGCAGGGCGAGGACGTGGGCGACCAGTACCCAGTGCCAGCGTCGGTCCGGCAGCCGCCCGTCCGGGAACAGCAGGAAGACGAGCACGAAGGCCGTCGTGCCGACGATCCACGTGTGCCGTCCGACGGTGGTGAGCGTGCCGAGGACCGCCGCGGACCAGCCCGCCCGGAGTCCCGCGACGGCCAGTCCGATCGACAGCCCGGTGAACGCGTGCCCCAGCCCGTAGGCGACCAGCAGCCAACCGATGGGGTTGCGCGGCCGGTGCACCGCGATCACCGTGCCGCACACGGGGTAGGCGAAGCCGACGGCCAGGTCGACGACCATGTCGTAGCGGACCAGTTTCCCCGGTGGGACCCCGGCCGCGACCAACGCCAGGCAACCCACGGCCACTTGGGCCATCGCCAGCCCCAGCAGGACGTACGCCGTCACCCTGCGGCGCCGGGTTCGCCCGTACGCGTCCTCCATGGAGCCATCGTCCCGGCCCGCCCACCCGGATGTCCCGGGAACCGTTCCCGGTCCACCCGGGAGAAGTTCCGGCGCGCACCCGGCCCGATTCCCTCAACTCCCGGCAGGGGTCGGCGCGATGCTCGAAGCACCGGATCGGCGGACCGACCGCCGGACCGAGCGGATCGACGGGGGAGAACCATCATGTCTGCACTGAACCGCCGACTGGCGGGCGTCGTACTGGGCTCGCTGCTGGCGCTCGGCGGCACGGCGGCCGTGCCGGCCGCGGCCCACACCGACGCCACCCCGGCCCAGGGCCGGGCCGCCTGCGGCATCGCGGTCAACGAGCCCCACATCAACGGGCGCTGGAACGCCCTGGGAGGGGCCGCCGGCTGGCTGGGCTGCCCCACCAGCGGCACCAGGGACGTGTATCTCAACGGCGTCTACGCCGGGAAGCGCCAGTACTTCGACTACGGCAACGTCACCTGGTCCCCGCGGCAGGGCCCGAACATGGTCGTGGCGGCCTGGGAGGACGCCGGCTACGCCTACTTCAACTGGGGCACGACGTCGCCGTACCACTACGACAGCTTCCTGATCCGCTACACCAGCGCCGCCGACCCGCAGGGTACGCAGCGCGAGGTGGGCGGCGGGACCTCCGGCCGGGTGCGGGTGCGTGAGCAGACCAACGGCGCCTACACCTTCCGGGTCGAAGGCTGCGACGTGGGCCTGTTCGGCCACACCTGCCGCCAGGGCTGGACGCTGAGCGCGTCCACGCCGAGCTGAGACCGACACCTCGGGGGAACGGGGCCGGACCGGGCGAGGGGGACGCCCGGTCCGGCCCCGGCACGTCCCGGGCTACGACAGGTACTTCTTCAGCTCCCGTCGGGCCAGCGACCGCTGGTGCACCTCGTCCGGGCCGTCGGCCAGCATCAGGGTGCGGGCGCCGGCGTACAGCTCGGCGAGCGGGAAGTCCTGGCTGACACCGCCCGCGCCGTGCAGCTGGATCGCGCGGTCGATGATGTCGACGACCGTACGGGGCGTGGCGATCTTGATGGCCTGGATCTCGGTGTGGGCGCCCCTGTTGCCGACCGTGTCCATCATCCAGGCCGTCTTCAGGACCAGCAGACGCAACTGCTCGACGGCCACGCGGGCGTCGGCGATCCAGTTCTGGACCACGCCCTGCTGGGCCAGCGCCTTGCCGAAGGCCGTGCGGGAGACGGCCCGGCGGCACATCAGCTCGATCGACCGCTCCGCCATGCCGATCAGCCGCATGCAGTGGTGGATACGGCCGGGGCCGAGGCGGGCCTGGGCGATGGCGAAGCCGCCGCCCTCCTCGCCGATCAGGTGGCTGACCGGCACCCGCGCCCCGTCGAAGACCACCTCGGCGTGGCCGCCGTGGTAGTGGTCCTCGTAGCCGAAGACCTGCATCGCCCGCCTGACGGTGACGCCCGGGGTGTCGCGCGGGACCAGGACCATGGACTGCTGGCGGCGGATGTCCGCGCCGTCCGGGTCCGTCTTGCCCATCACGATGAAGATCTTGCAGTCCGGGTTCATCGCCCCGGAGATGTACCACTTGCGTCCGGTGACGACGTACTCGTCGCCCTCCCGGCGGATGTGCGTGGTGATGTTGGTGGCGTCGGAGGAGGCCACCTCCGGCTCGGTCATCGCGAACGCCGAGCGGATCTCACCCGCCAGCAGCGGCTCCAGCCACTGCTTCTTCTGCTGCTCGTCACCGAACTGCGCCAGCACCTCCATGTTCCCGGTGTCGGGAGCCGCGCAGTTGAGGGCCGTGGGCGCCAACTGCGGGGAGCGGCCGGTGATCTCGGCCAGCGGCGCGTACTGGAGGTTGGTCAGTCCGGCGCCGTACTCGCTGTCGGGCAGGAAGAGGTTCCACAGGCCCTGCCTGCGGGCCTCGGCCTTCAACTCCTCGACGACGGCCGGGGTGTCCCACGGGGACGCCAGTGCCGCGCGCTGCTCCTCCGCCACCGCCTCGGCCGGATAGACGTACTCGTCCATGAAGGCGAGCAGCTTGGCGCGCAGTTCCTCGGTGCGCGCGTCGAACGCGAAGTCCATGGCGGATCAGCCTTCCTGAAGGGTTGTCAGGCCGTGGTCGATGAAGACCGGGACCAGGTCGCCGATGCGGTCGAAGCCCCGGCCGACCGTCTGGCCCAGCGTGTAGCGGTAGTGGATGCCTTCGAGGATCACGGCGAGCTTGAACCAGGCGAACGCCGTGTACCAGGAGACGGCCGAGACATCGCGTCCCGAGCGGGCGGCGTAGCGCTCGATCAGTTCGGCGGGGGCCGGGTGGCCGGCGGCCTCGGCGGTCGTGGAGACCGGGGAGTCCGGTGTGCCCAGCGGCAGGCTGTACATCACCAGGAGGCCCAGGTCGGTGAGCGGGTCGCCGAGCGTGGACATCTCCCAGTCGAGGATCGCCCTGATCTTGTCGACCCCCTTCTTCTGCTCGTGTGTCTCCGGGGCGCTCTGTGCCGGTGTCGAGAGCCCGACCGTGCTCACCCCTTCGGGCCTGGGCGCGCCCGGCCTCTCGACACCGGCGCGCCCCTCCGGCTCACTCGCCGGACCGATCAGAACGTTGTCGAGGCGGTAGTCGCCGTGCACGACGGTCGGGGCGGGAGACGTCGGCAGCCGCCGACCCAGGTTCGCGTGCAACTCGTCGATGCCGACCAGGTCGCGGTTGCGGGAGGCGTCCAACTGCTTGCCCCAGCGGCGCAGTTGGCGGTCCAGGAAGCCCTCGGGGCGGCCGAAGTCGGCCAGGCCCACCTCGGCGGGGTCCACGGCGTGCAGTTCGACGAGGGTGTCCACCAGGGAGAGCACCGCGCCCCGGGTGCGCTCCGGGCCGAGCGCGGCGAGCTGGTCGGCCGTGCGGTACGGGGTGCCCTCCACGAACTCCATCACGTAGAAGGGGGCGCCGAGCACCTCCTCGTCCTCGCAGAACAGCACCGGCCGCGGCACCGGTACGTCCGTCGGGTGCAGCGCGCTGATCACCCGGTGCTCACGCTTCATGTCGTGCGCGGTGGCCAGCACATGGCCCAGCGGGGGACGCCGTACGACCCACTTCGACGCGCCGTCCGAGACCGCGTAGGTGAGGTTCGACCGCCCGCCCTCGATCAGCCGGCCGGTCAGGGTGCCGTGCACCAGGCCGGGGTGCTCGCGGTCGAGCAGGCCGCGCAGCCGGTCGAGGTCGAGACCTGGCGGGTGGTCGGGGCTCATCGGTGCTCCTCTTGCGGGCGCGTGGGCGGGACTCGCCCATCATGCCGACTGGTCGGTATGTCGTCCAGTGCGAACGGCCAAAGTGATCGGGGCCACGATAGGCCGACAGCTCCCCACCGAGGTACGGCGGGGAGCTGTCGGGGTGGAGTTCCGGCCATGGGCCGGATCCCGGTGGCGCTGTGCCGGCGGCCCGGCGGCCCGGTGGCTCAGTGGCTCCGTGGCGCGGTGGCCTGGGTCAGTGGTCGTCCCAGTGGCCGTCGTGTGCGGCGTGCCGGTGGCCGTCGTGGAGGTAGTCGACATGGTCGCCGTGCAGCACGCTCTCGTGCCCGCAGTCGTGGCCGTGGCGGTGGTCGTGACCCTCGTGCGCGACATGCGTGGCGGGCTCGCACTCGTCCCAGTGGCCGTCGTGCTCGCGGTGCAGATGGCCGTCGTGCGCGTAGTCGACGTGGTCCTGGTGCCGCACCTCGGCGTGTCCGCAGTCGGGGCCGTGCTCGTGCGCGTGGGAGGAGTGTTCCAGGTGAAGGGCGGTCATGGTGCTCACCTTCGGGGTACGGGTGGTGACGACGGACAGGTTGCCATGCGAAGGGTGCATATCGGGGCATCCGGCGCGCATCCGGTTGCGTGGCGCCTCGGTACCCCGGAGGGTCGGTGGCATGAAGGGCATCAGCTACAGCCGTTACGGCGGATCCGATGTACTGGAGTACGGCGAGGTGCGCGACCCGAAGATCGGCCCTGACGCGGTGCTGGTCAAGGTGCGGGCGGCGGCCGTCAACCCGGTCGACTGGAAGGCCCGCGAGGGGTATCTCGACGGGATGCTGGAGACCGTCTTCCCGGTGGTCCCGGGGTGGGACGTCTCCGGCGTCGTGGTCCGGCCGGGCGTCTCCGTCACGGAGTTCGCGGTCGGCGACGAGGTCATCGGGTACGTCCGCGAGGACTTCCTCTCCCGGGGCACCTTCGCCGAGTACGTGGCGGCTCCGGTCCGCACCCTGGCCCGCAAGCCCCGCAACCTCACCTGGGAGGAGGCGGCCGGCCTGCCGCTCGTCGGGCTCACCGCCTATCAGGTGCTGTACGGGGCGCTCCAGGTCAGGCGCGGAGAGACGGTGCTGGTGCACGCGGCGGCGGGCGGGGTCGGCTCGGTCGCGGTCCAGCTGGCCCGGCATCTGGGCGCCCGGGTGATCGGCACGGCGAGCGAGCGCAACCACGATTTCGTACGGAGCCTGGGCGGCGAGCCCGTGCGGTACGGCGAGGGGCTGGCCGAACGGGTGCGGGGGCTGGCGCCCGAGGGGGTGGACGCCGTGTTCGACACGGTCGGCGGCGAGGCCCTCAGGGTCTCCGCGAACCTGCTGGCCCCGGAGGGCCGTCTCGCCTCGATCGCCGACGGGGAGGTCCTCGGCTACGGCGGCCGCTACTGCTGGGCGCGCCCGAACGCCCAGGACCTGCTGAAACTGACCGAGCTGGCCGAGCAGGGCGCGGTGTCCGTGCATGTGTCGCAGACGTTCCCGCTGGAGCGGGCGGCGGAAGCCCACCGGCTGAACGAGGAGGGACGGACCCGGGGGAAGATCGTGGTGACGGTGGACTGGGAGGCGGAGGGGGACACGACGGGCGGCTAGCCGTGCGGGCGGCGGGTCGCGGCTGCCGGTCAGAGGACCAGTGCCGCCCCGCAGACCGCCACCGCCACCGTGCACAGGACCGCCGCCGTCGCGTGCCGCGGGGCGAGTGGTCGGGGGGCGGCGGTGGCCGCGAGGGCCTGGATGCGGCGGTGGGCGGTGAAGAGGAAGCCCAGCCAGAGGGCGCAGCACAGGGCGCAGACGACGACGCCGGTCGCGGAGACACCGCCGTGCAGCGCGGTCTTCACGGCCAGTACGGCGGCCACGGTGCTCGCGAGGGTCGTACGGCGCCAGGCGAGCCGGGTCCGCTCGGGCTGCAGCCCGGGGTCGCGCTCCTGGTCCTCCCTCTCGGCGTCCGGCCCGTTGGTGTCCGGTCCCTCGGCGCCCGCTTCCTGGGAGGCGTTCACCCCTCCCACCCCACCAGCACCACGACCACCATCGCCAGGGCCACGACGGCGACGACCAGGCTCAGCACCGCCGGAAAGCGGGAGACCGGCAGGTCCTCGCCGCGCCGCATGGCCCGCTCGCACCGCATCCAGTGGTTGACCGCCCGCAGCGAGCACAGCACCCCGGCCCCGAGCAGCGCGAGCGCCAGCCCCACCCGCCAGGCCCAGCGCAGGTCGGGCAGGAACTGGTCCACGGCGAACCCGCCGCCGATGAGGGCGAGCGCGGTGCGCAGCCAGGCGAGGAAGGTGCGCTCGTTGGCCAGGGAGAAGCGGTAGTCAGGGGTACGGCCCTCTCCGCGGATCTCCTGGGGTTCGAACCAGAGGCGGACGTTCCGTGCGAATTCGATCACGCCCAGGAGCCTACTGTTCCCCCTGCGGCGAAGAATCGCCGGTCGTGCGGTGGGCCTTCAGCCGCTCGTACGCCGCCAGCCCGTCCGGGACCCACTGCCATCGCGTGAGCCGGCGCTCCACCTCCGCCTCCGGCAGGAAGTCGTGCCATGCCACCTCCTCGACCTGGGGGTGGACCTCCGGCTCGCAGCGCACCTCGTACACCGCCGACCACCAGGTCCGGCCGACGCCGTCGTCGTAGAGGAACTTGAAGAGGAAGCGCGGGGCCGGGAGGCCCGAGACGCCGAGTTCCTCCTCGGCCTCGCGCAGGGCCGCGTCGTCGTAGGACTCGCCCGCGCCGACCACTCCGCCGACGAACATGTCGTAGAGGGAGGGGAAGACCAGCTTGGTCGGGGTGCGGCGGTGGACGAAGAGACGGCCGGCGGCGTCGCGGGCCTGGATGAAGACGCAGCGGTGGCGCAGGCCCTTGGCGTAGGCCTCGCCGCGCGGGGACTGGCCGATGACCTGGTCGTTCTCGTCGACGATGTCGAGGATCTCGTCTGCGGGGGTCGTCATGCCGCCATCCAAGCAGGCGGGCGGCGGCGCGTCAGTTGGGCTGGAGGTCGCGGACCCGCTCCGGCTTGCCGGCTCCCGTCGGCATACAGGGGTGCATGCCCAGCAGGACGATCCCCACGACGATCCCGGCCAGACCCACCGCCTCCCAGGCCAGCGCCCCGGTGTCGGTGCGCAGCCGGTCGCCCAGGAAGCCCACGCCGCAGAGGATGCCGGCCAGCGGCTGGGCGGCGGTCAGGGCGGGCAGGGACATCCGCAGAGGCGCCGTCTCGAAGGCGCTCTGGACGAGGATCAGGCCCGTGACACCGAGCGCGGCGACCCCGTAGGGCTGCCAGCCGGTCATCAGCTCGCCGAGGCCGCCCTCGGTGAAGCGCTGGCCGCTGACCCGGGTGAGGGCGTCCTGGACGCCGTAGAGAAGACCCGCCGCGAGGGCGAGGAGGACCGGGCCGGAGCTCAGGCGGGAGCGCTTGGCGTAGGTGGTGAGCACCAGGGCCAGGCCGACCGTCGCGCCGATGATCAGCCAGTGGCGGAACGGGTCGGCGACCGCGCTGCCGCCGCGCGGCTCGCCCGCGACGATGAAGGCCGTGACACCGCCCGCGAGCAGCAGCAGCCCCGTCCAGCCCTGACGGCCGAGGGGCTGCCTCGTCTGACGGCGGGAGAGGGCGAGGGCGAAGAGGAGGTTCGTGGCGAGCAGTGGCTCGACCAGGGAGATCTCGCCCTGGCTCAGGGCTATCGCGCCCAGGACCATGCCGACCACCATCAGCCCGATGCCGCCCAGCCAGCGCGGCACCCGCATCAGGTCGAGCAGCAGCCGGGGCGAGAGGAAGTCGCCCAGGGGCGCGTGCTGGGCCGCGTTCTGCTGGAGGACGAACCCGAAGCCGAGGCAGCAGGCGGCACTCACGGCGAGAATCAGAACCAGAACCGACACGCTGCGTTCCTCGAGTCAGATGGGCCGGGGCACGGGATGCGTAGTGGGTGACTGTAGCGTCCCAAGGCCCGGCTTGCCCCTGGGAGTACCCGGATCCGGGTGGTCGGTCCGCTCACTTTCGCCGGCCGCTCCTCGGGACCTGCGGCGGTGACACGGGCGTTCCGCCATGGTGAGGGGCCCGGACCGGCCGCGCCATGGCGTACGCCACACGGGTCGGCTGCGGCTGAATCAGGACGGCCATTGTCCGAATCTCAACTACCGCATGCGTAACGGAAGTTGACGCGAGTAACGATCCTGGGGGCCTTGACGTAAACCCTTGGCTGAGGGTTTGCTGTGTGTGATCGGTTGATCCCAGCCCGAAACCCCGACCCCCTGACGCGCCGCCGCGTCGTGTGAGGAAGTCCCGCGGTGTCCCCTCCTCCGCCACCCCTCGGCCGGATCCGCAAGCGCGCCGCCCAGACGCTCGACACGGCCCTCGACGACGCCGAACTGGTCGCCGCCCGGGCCTCGTTGCGGCAGGGGCGATGGCAGTCCGCGCGGTCCCTGCTCGTTCATACCGGTGACGACTGGGACCGCCGTGGCCACCGGGCCGTGGTCCTCGCCCGCGAGCCCTACAGCGCCGCCTGGGCGCGGGACTGGCTGGTCGCCGAGCCCGACTCCGCGGACGCGGCCCTGCTGCTCGCCCTCGCCCTCGTCGAGCGGGCCCTGCGCGGCAAGGAGCGCCCGGACGCGGCCCGCCGGGCCTGCCAGGAGGTCGCCGGGCGGTTACCGGCCGACCCCACCCCC
>Ga0182007_10000454_pt1 | contig 24699 bp, 22 predicted proteins | sample Sormic07211113_1_FD_123023 | JGI IMG/M metagenome (GOLD analysis project Ga0182007, IMG submission 123023) | Rhizosphere microbial communities from Sorghum bicolor, Mead, Nebraska, USA - 072115-113_1 MetaG | ecosystem: Host-associated > Plants > Roots > Rhizosphere | place: USA: Nebraska...
GTGGCCCGGCAGCTGCTGCTCGGGGAGATCCCGGTGGTTTCAAAGTCGATGACTGCTATGCGTTCCAAACCTGTTTCAACTCCGTAAAAATCAATTCTTGAGCAGCAACGCGCCTTCGATCGGTACGTAACGACTGGCGGCGCGGATCAGCGAGTTGGCCGTCAGGCCCGGCACGCCGTAGGCCACCGCCTGCACACCGTGCTTGGCGATGATGCGCTCCAGCAGCATGTCGAAATCACCGTCGCCAGAGGCCAGCACCACTTCGTCGACATGATCGGCGGCGTCCATGATGTCGAGGGTGATGCCCACGTCCCAGTCGCCTTTGGCCGAACCGTCGCTGCGCTGGATGTAGGGCTTGAGCTTCACGACGAAGCCGAGGTTGCGCAGGATCTGCTGGAACTGCTGCTGTTTGCTGTCGCCACGATCGATCGCATAGGCATAGGCCTCGACGATTTGCCCCTGCTTGCTGACGTCAGCCCACAAAGCGGCGTAGTTGAAGTGGCAACCATAGGCCTGACGCACGGTGTAGTAGAGGTTCTGGACATCGGCGAACACTGCGATTTTTTTCACCGTACATCCTCTCTGCGCGTTGGCGCGCGGGGTCGTGGCGCACAGGCGCGCGGGCTGGATCAGGCTCCAGGCCCGAAAAGTCGCCCAGTATGCCAGCCAGAAGGATTGTTCCGCGAATAATCGGCCGTGTGGCGAGGGAGCTTGTCGGAACGCCGCAGCGTCCCGCTAGGGTGCGAAGCGGCCCCCTTGCTTTGAAACCCAAGGGGCCTGCTACGCAGTCCAGCGGGAGCAAGCTCCCTCGCCACAGATGTGTCAGATGAAGGAGTCGTCGTCATCGCCGCCGAAGAACGATGAACTGTCATCATCGTAATCCGCGTCGGTGAAACCGCCCTGATCGCTGGAGTTGTCAGCCACGCGCTGATCATTGCCCCAACCGCTGCTATCGCTCTGATCGTTGACCTTGGCCGGTTCTTCCTTGATGACTTCAACCACTTCCGGCTGCTGATTGTGATGGAACAGGCTGCTGATGCCTTGCGCCAGCATCACGCCACCGGCCACACCCGCTGCCGTTTTCAATGCACCGCCGAGGAAACCGCTGCCGACAGGCTGTTGCGGTGCGTAATTCTGCTGAGGCGGCGCTCCGAAACTCTGCTGAGCAGGCGGTGCACCGAAGTTTTGCTGCGGCTGCGAGTTGAACGACGGCCGTCCTGGTTCACGCCAGCCGCCATTCGAGGGGGCTGCGCTTTGAGTCGGCGCAGGCTGCGGATCACGGGAAGCGCCGCCGAAAATGCTCGACAAAAAGCCGCCGCTTGGCGCCGGCGCCGCTGTCTGCGCCTTGGCCTGTTGCAGTTCGGCCTGCAATTGCTGCACTTGCTGGGTGAGTTGCTTGTTCTGTTCGTCGAGGCTCTTGATGGCTGCCTCTTGCACCAGAATCGCCTGGGTCATGAAATAGCCCGCCGCTGGCTGGCGAGTCAGGTGTTCCTTGATCCGCGTCTCGGCCTGGGCGTCGCGCGGGGCTGAGTCCGTTTCGGCCTGTTGCAGCCGGGAAAACAGTCCATCGATCAGGGTTTGTTCTTCGCTGTTCATGGCGACCTCGTAGATTGCCGGGAATATCAGTGCCCTCACCCACAGTGGATAAGGTGCTCACCAGTAATGGGGCTGATACAGGATGTTTCAATGACCTTTACCGAACGTTTACGTTTGTGCCCCGAAGGGGTTGATCGGTTAAAGTGAGGCACTGCTTTCAACCTGCGATACCGACTGATGAATTCGTTCGATGTACTGCGTGACTCTCTGTATTTTTTCAAGCGCAATCTGGGCCAGATCGTGCAGCTATGCCTGCCGCTGGTGATTGTCGAGGCGCTGCTACAACAAGTGGTCGACCGCTCCACCGGGCCGGACAGTTTCGCCGGCATCAGTGTAATTGTCGGCTTGCTGGTGTATCCGCTGTACACCGCCGCGCTGATCCTGTTTCTCGATGCCCGCAGCCGAGGAGAATCGCCGCGTACCCGCGACCTGTTGGCAGCCGCGGCGACCCTGTGGCCGCGCTTCGCCGTGCTGACCGCCCTTAATACCCTGCTGATCCTGATCGGCCTGTCGCTGTATTTCCTGCCGGGCATCTGGCTGATGGTGACGCTGGCGTTCGGCGAGTACCTGTTGGTGCTGCGCGGCCTGGCACCGCTGGCGGCGATGAAGGAAAGCCTGCGCATGACCCGCGGGCATTTCATACGCATTCTGGTGTGCATTCTGTGCGTGATGGGCCCGCTGTGGGTGCTCAAGGGAGCGACGCTGGCGGTTTACCCTGACCCGCAGAACCCGGTGATCTCGCTGCTGATCGACAGCGCCCACAGCTTCCTGCAGCTGTTCACCAGCGTGGTGCTGTTCCGTTTGTTCATGCTGATCGCCGATGCACCCGAGAAATCTGATGAGCGGCTCTGACCGCTCTACCCTTGGGCTTTGGCGCTGCTCTCGGTTATGCTCGGGGTCAATCTTGTAACGCGATAAGCCGAGCTATGCCCCGTCTACTGCGCTACACCCTGCTGGGCCTGCTGATCGCCATCAGCCTGATTGCAATGCTGATCTACAGCCTGACCTGGCGCCCCGACGCCAAGGAAGCGCTGCCGGTCAGTTGCAACGCCCAGGCGCCGACGCTGGTGCCCGGTCAGGCGTTGAAGGTGATGACCTGGAACGTCCAGTATCTGGCCGGCAAGCGCTACGTGTTCTGGAACGACCTGGCCGCAGGAGACGACGAATCCCCTACACCTGAAGACATGGCCTTCAGCCTCGACGAAGTGGCGCGGGTGATTCGCGACGAGCAACCGGACATCGTGCTGTTGCAGGAACTCGATGACGGTGCCAAGGCCAGCGACTACCAGAACCAGTTCAAATTACTTCAGGATCGGGTCACCGACCTGTATCCGTGCACCACTCAGGCCTTCGACTGGAAAGCCGACTTCGTACCTGAACCCCACATCTTCGGCAGCGTTGGCCGGCAATTGGCAACCCTGAGCCGCTACCGGATCGAACACGCCGAACGCCTGCAATTGCCGGTCGCGCCGGCCAATGTCATCAGCCGTCAGTTCAAGCCGAAAGACGCCTTGCTGGTCACGTACCTGGCATTGAACGACGGTGGCCAGATGGCCGTGCTCAACACCCATCTGGACCGCACCAGCCAGCTCGACGATACCTTGCAATCCCAGGTGACCGCCGTGGCCAAGGTGCTCGACAAGTTCGAAAGCCAAGGCACGCCGTGGTTGATCGGTGGAGATTTCAACCTGTTGCCGCTGGGCCAGTATCAACGCCTGCCCGCCGAGCAACGCACGCCCTACTCTGCCGACAGCGCGCTGCATGTGCTGTGGGACAAATACCCGATGATCCCCACCAACAACGAAGCCAGCGGTATCGACCGGGCACAATGGTTGACCCATTACCCGAATGATCCCGGCTTGAACGGGCCGGACCGGACCGTCGACTACCTGTTTTACAGCCCTCGCATCAAACGGGTCGAAGCGCGGGTGCGGCAGGACGATACGTTGCGCATTTCCGATCATTTGCCGGTGATTGCGCGGTTTCTGTTGCCGGCCGTGCCATAAAACACCTGTGGCGAGGGAGCTTGCTCCCGCTCGACTGCGCAGCAGTCGTAAACCGATTGACACCACTCACCTGAAAAATGATGTGACAGAATTTGGGGCTGCTTTGCAGCCCAACGGGAGCAAGCTCCCTCGCCACAAAAATCCGTGCCCTACTTACGAGGCTTAACCCGCGCCGTCGCCTCGGCCACCAGCGGATCATCCGGCCAGTAGTGCTTCGGATACCGCCCCTTCAAATCCTTCTTCACCTCGGCATAGGTGCTGCGCCAGAAGTTCGCCAGGTCCTGCGTCACCTGCACTGGCCGCCGCGCCGGGGACAACAGATGCAGTTTCACCACTTGCCGGCCGCCGGCAATCCGCGGAGTCTCGGCCAAGCCGAACAACTCCTGCAACCGCACCGCCAGAATCGGTGGCTGTTCACTGTAATCCAGACGAATCGATGAACCCGACGGCACACTCAAATGATGCGGCGCCAGCTCATCCAGCCGTTGCGGCAACGGCCACGGCAGCAGGTTGTGAACGATGCTCGACAGGTCCAGATTGGCGAAGTGACTGAGCCGCGAGACTTTCCCCAGATAGGGCATCAGCCAGTGTTCGAGGCTTTTGAGCAATGTTGCGTCGCTGACATCCGGCCATTCGCTCTCGCCTTTACCCGCGAGATCCAACTGCCGCAACAACGCCACCCGCGCCTGCCACTGACGCAGCTCTGGCGTCCAGGGCAACAGCTCCAGACCTTTGCGCCGCACCAGATTCACCAACGCCTGACTGCGAGCACTTTCATCGAGCCCGGTCAGCGGTTCGCGGCTGAGGATCAACTCGCCGACCTTGCGCTGACGCTCGGCCCGCAGCACACCTTCGCGCTCATCCCAATCCAATTGATCGACACACCGCACCTGTTCGGCCAGCACCGAATCAAACAGCGCCGGATCAAAATCCGTCGCCAGATAAATCCGTTCTTCACGCTGGCCCTGACGACTGCCCAGATCGGCGATCACCAGCCACGGTTGCTTCATCAGGCTGTCCGCCTCGGCAAATAGCGCCGCACGACCGTTGGCCAGGCGATACTCCGCGCCACCGGCCCGCCGCTGTTGGGCGACCCGATCGGGATAAGCCAATGCCAGCAGCGCACCGAGCCAACGCGGATGTTCGGGGTCGCTGACCGGCTCCGACGCTTTGCCGCGCAAATAACCGCGATACTGTCGCGCCAGCTGCCGAGCTCGTTGAACACCGCCCTGCGCACCGCGAGCGGCCCGTTCTTCACCGGATAACAGCACCAGTCGGCTGTGCAGGTCCGCGCCAGCACCACGCAAGATATCGCGCTCACCAAGCAGCGCCGCGACATCGCAGGCCATGTCGGCCAGGCCGAGCGCCTGGCCACGCAACAGCAAATGGGCGATTCGTGGATGGGCCGGCAGTTCGGCCATGGCCTGACCGTGACGGGTCAGCGCTTCGCCCTCCAGCGCGCCCAAGCGCTCAAGCAGATCCTGGGCCTGTGCATAAGCCGCCGCCGGAGGAACATCCAGCCAGACCAACTGCCCCGGCGTCACGCCCCAACGACCGAGTTGCAAGGCCAGCCCGGCAAGGTCCGCCGAGAGGATTTCCGCACTGGCGTAAGCCGCCAGTTGCTCGTGTTGATCCTGCGACCACAAGCGATAACACACGCCGGGCTCCAAACGCCCGGCCCGGCCTGCGCGCTGCGTGGCACTGGCTTTGGAAATCCGTTGGGTATCCAGGCGAGTCATGCCGCTGCCGGGGTCGAAGCGCGGCACGCGCGCCAACCCGGCATCGATCACCACGCGCACGCCATTGATGGTCAGGCTGGTTTCGGCGATGTTGGTGGCCAGCACCACTTTGCGCTTGCCCGCAGGCGCCGGGTCAATCGCCGCCCGCTGCGCCGCCAGGTCCAGTTCGCCGTGCAGCGGGCACAGCAATACCGGCGTGCCCTCGCCCAAGGCATCGGCCAATTGTTGATGCACCCGCCGAATTTCCGCCTGCCCCGGCAGGAACACCAGCAGGCTGCCGGCTTCATCGTTCAGCGCGTCGAGGATGGTCTGCACCACCTTTGGCTCGATGAACTCACCGGGCTGAAACGGCCGGCCCCAGCGCATCGCCACCGGGTACATGCGACCTTCGCTGCGCAGGATTGGCGCGTCATCCAGTAACCCGGCCAGGCGTTCGCCTTCCAGGGTTGCCGACATCAAGAGGATCTTCAGCGGTTGATCGTCGCGGAACAGCTCCCGGCCATTCAGGCTCAGGGCCAGCGCCAGGTCGGCATCGAGGCTGCGCTCGTGGAATTCATCGAAAATCAGCAACCCCACGCCTTCCAGCGCCGGGTCATCCTGCAGGCGCCGGGTGAGGATGCCTTCGGTGACCACTTCGATGCGGGTATTGGGGCCGACCTTGCTGTCAAGACGAATGCGATAACCCACGGTTTCGCCGACCTTCTCGCCCAATTCACTGGCCAAGCGCTCCGCCGCCGCCCGCGCTGCCAACCGGCGCGGTTCGAGCATTAGAATGGTCTGCCCGGCCAGCCACGGCTCATCGAGCAAGGCCAACGGCACCCGGGTGGCTTTACCGGCACCGGGCGGTGCTTCGAGCACGGCTTCGTGGCGTGTAGCGAGGGCTTCACGCAGGGCGGGTAAAACTTCATCAATTGGCAAAGAAATCATGCTGGCTCCCAAACAGAGGGCCGAGTATAACGGCGTTCAGCGCGGTCCTAATTCATATCGACGATGCTTCGTTTCCAGATAACCCAGGAGATTTCAAATGCGTGCTCCCTTTCGCTTGATCGGCGGTGTATTGATCGCGTCCTTGCTGACCCAAATGACCGCCTGCGGTTCGATTTTCTACCCGGATCGTCGCGGCCAGATTGACGGCAAGATTGACCCGGCCATTGCCGCGCTGGATGCAGTGGGCCTGCTGTTCTATATCATCCCCGGCCTGATCGCCTTTGCAGTGGACTTCACCACGGGTGCCATTTACTTCGAGCCCGGCCGGACCGCCCAGGTGGCGCCGGAAAAACTCAAGGAAGCCATCGGCGCCGACGGCAAGGTCGATAACCACAAGTTGCAGACTATTCTCGAAAGTGAACTGGGCCGCAGCTTCCCGCTGGACGATCCGCGTCTGATCCAGCACAAGGGCAGCGCCCAGCAACTGGCTATGTTCGGCCTGCAACCGGCTGCATAATTCGTGCATTTGAAGGAACCACAGCACTGATGACGACCCCTACCGACCACGCCCGCCTGCTGCGGCTGGCGACGCGCGCCTCGGTGGCGGTCGCGTGCATATTGATCATCGCCAAAGCCATCGCCTGGTGGCTGAGCGGCTCGGTGAGCATGCTCGCCGGGTTAACCGACTCGGCACTCGACGGCATTAGCTCGCTGCTCAACCTGATGGCCGTGCATTACGCCTTGCGCCCGGCCGACGATGATCATCGATATGGGCACGGCAAGGCCGAATCACTGGCGGGCATGGCTCAGGCGCTGTTCATTGGTGGCAGTGCCGTGCTGATTTCCCTGCAGGCGATCGAACGGTTGAAACATCCGGAACCGATAGGCGCAGCGTGGCTCAGTATCGGGGTGATTGTGTTCTCCCTCGTCCTGACCGTGGCCCTGCTGATGTTGCAGCACCGGGTAATCAAGGCTACCGGCTCCAACGCGGTGAGCGCCGACTCCTTGCATTACCGCTCGGACCTGCTGCTCAACGGCGGCATTCTCGTAGCGCTGGTGCTGGCAGGGTTTGGCTGGCAGCAAGTCGACCCGTGGTTCGGCCTGGGGATCGCTGCTTACATCCTCTGGAGCGCGATTCAAATCGCCCGGGATAGTTTTGCAGTGCTGATGGATGAAGAATTGCCGACCGATGTCAGCCAGCACATGCTCGAACTGGCCTGCAGCGTACCCGGCGTTCTGGGTGCCCACGACTTGCGCACGCGGATTTCCGGCAACCAGTGGTTCGTGCAATTGCATCTGGAATTGCCGGGGGACTTGACCCTGTCAGTCGCCCACGGCATCAGCGATCAAGCCGCCGATGCGATTCATGCCGTCTACCCGCGAGCCGAAGTGCTGGTGCACGCCGACCCGCAGGAAGTGGTAAAGACCGCCAAGGCTCAGTAACTCACCTGATAACCGCGACTGCTCAGGCAGTTGCCCTGGGCCTGTCGGTAAACTTGCACCACCGACGGATCCGGTCGGTAGGTGGCAGTACGTGGATCGAAACCGCTCTGTTGCACGGCCCAGCGATAACATTCATAAGCGTCCCGGCTGACTTCCTCCGGCGACTGGCCGTTGGCCGGATACGCCACCACGTCATAACCATTGCTCACCGGTGGCGGCTGCACAGGAGGGTCGACCACGACGTAATCCTGAGTGTTCTCCTGATAGGCGTAATATGCGCCGGCCGCCAGGAACAACAGCGTGCCGCCGATCCACACTTCACGGGCGTAATCGGGCAAGTAGCTGACGCGAATCCCGCGAGGCGGCTGAACCACCACATAACGCGGGCCTTGCGGGCGATACCAGTAGCCACCGGAATAGAAATAATCCTGGCCACGATACGGCACGCGGAAGTGACGCTCCTCCGGGAAGCGGTCGATCACGTACCCAGGACGATACTGCGGGCCGGGGCCCCAGCCTGTGCCGTGCCCCTCCGGACGACCGGGCCAGCGACGGTCATCGTGACGCGGCTCCCGCCCCCCGGTCTGCCATGGCTGGTTGTGATTGTTACGCCACGGTTCGTCCTGATAGTAGCCACGCCGCGGTTCCTGGGTCTGGCGCACGGTATCGGGCCGACTCTGGATTGGCAGATTATTACTCGGTTGTTGCGGCGCTCGCTCCTGAACGTTTGGATCGTGTAGCGGACGGTTCTGCCACTGGCCACCCTGAACGCTGGAGTCGTGCGGCGTACGGTTCTGCCACTGGCCGCCCTGATTGTTGGACTCGTGCGGCGCCCGGTTCTGCCACTGGCCACCCTGATTCTGGTCGTGGCGCTCAAATTGGCGGCTGTTGTCGCCACGAATGATTTCGGTGTTCTGCGGGTGTGGCTGATTGCTGCCGCCACGGCCCTGGCCCTGTTCATTGCCCCGATGATCAGGCCCACGCTGCCCGCCATCGGGGCCGCGGTTCTGTGGTTCATCGGCAAGCGATTGTGCAGTGACACTTACACACAGCAAACCAACACCGGCCAAACGCCAGATGCGCGATTTCATGCTTTTCCTCACGGCGGGTTAGGGCCTGTACGTAAGACTGGGAAAGCGCAGGCCGGTTCTGCAACAGGTTATCAGTCACGTAACTTTTTTATTGAGCGGCTTTTTATTAAGGGCATGCCAAATTGCGGGCAAGAAAAAAGGGAGACCCGTCGGCCTCCCTTTGAGAACTTCGTCCGTGCTCGACGCTTATGACGTCGGCTCACCTCACGCCGTCTTCTGGACAGTGTGTAGCTCGGGGGCCGACGCATCCCCGGTGGGGGTGGCGACCGCAGCTGGCCTGATTGGGCGAGCCGCACTGGACTGTTTGTCCGAGCAGTGATTCTGGTGATAAGAATAGGCCCGGAGCACCGACAGAGGATTGCGAAGATTGCTCAAATAAACATCACTTGCGCAATTTTTAACTCAGGATAGATAATCTGCCGCAATAGTTATGACAAAGGCCTGATTGATGAGCAAACTCGACCGATACGACCTGAGTATTTTGGCGGAATTACAGCGCGACGCGCGCATCTCCAATCAGGAGCTGGCCGAACGCATCGGCCTGTCGCCTTCGCCTTGCTCGCGACGGGTCAAGCAACTGGAAGACGACGGCTACATCTCCCGCCAGGTCGCCTTGCTGGACCGCAAGATGCTCGGCCTGAGCCTGACCGCCTACGTGCTGATCGGCATGGACCGCCATACACCCGAGCGTTTCGAGAACTTCGAAGCCGCCATTCGCACATTACCGCAAGTGCTGGAATGCAGCCTGGTGACCGGGATGGATGCGGATTATCAGCTCAAGGTGGTGGTGCCGGACATGGATCACTATCAGAAGCTGCTGCTGGGGCATCTGACCCGGATTGAAGGGGTGACGAGTGTACGGTCGAGTTTCGTGTTGAACCAGGTGCTTAACAGCACGGAGTTGCCTTTAACTCATTTGCGCAGCTGAGAATGCTTTGTGGCGAGGGAGCTTGCTCCCGCTCGGCTGCGAAGCAGTCGCAAAACCAGTGAACGCAGTGTGCCAGATTAAACCCGGTCGCTGATTTTGGAGCCGCTTCGCGCCCCAGCGGGAGCAAGCTCCCTCGCCACAATCCGACGCAGGTCAATACCCCGCCAATCCCCCTTGGCGTATACTCCTCCCGCCTTTTTAGCCCCGCCCGCGCTGGAGATGTTCAATGGATCCTGCTGTTTTCGAAGAGTGGATGATGACTGGCCTGGTCAGCATCCTGATCATTTTCATGGGTTTCATCGTCTGGGATCTGGCAAAAAAATCCAAAGCCGGACGCTTCGGCTCGTTCATTCTGTTCTTTGTGCTGGGGTTGGGTGTGGCCGCATTCGTGATCAAAAGCGTGGTCATCGGCCTGATCGAATCCGGCACGCTATAAACGCGCCGGCACTTCCTTCCACTGTCCCTGATCGAGCCCTTCGATCGACCAGTCACCGATTTTGACCCGCACCAGGCGCAACGTCGGCAAGCCGACCGCCGCGGTCATGCGCCGCACCTGACGGTTGCGCCCCTCGCGAATCACCAATTCCAGCCAACTCGTCGGCACGCTTTTGCGAAAGCGCACCGGCGGGTTGCGTGGCCACAGTTGCGGCTCATCCAGTTGTCGCGCTTCGGCCGGCAAGGTCATACCATCGTTCAGCTCGACGCCCTCGCGCAAGCGCTGCAACTGCTCGGCGGTTGGCTCGCCTTCCACTTGCACCCAGTAAGTCTTGGCCAATTTGTGTTTCGGGTCGGCAATCCGCGCCTGCAGCTGGCCGTCGTTGGTCAGCAGCAACAAGCCTTCGCTGTCGCGGTCCAGCCGTCCTGCCGGGTAAATCCCCGGAATCTCGATAAAGTCCTTGAGCGTCGCCCGCCCTTCGCCGTCGCTGAATTGCGTCAGCACATCGAAAGGTTTGTTGAACAGAATCAGCTTCGGCTCGGCCGGGGGCGCTTTGGCGATACGGCGCGGGGCGGAAGAAGATGACACAGGCTTCACGCCAGGGCGGCGGGAAACGGGACGTTGAGGACGGGACATGGCGAGAAGAACATCTAACGGTCAGGGCTGCTAATGCTAGTGCCCCAACCGTCAAATGACCATGAGAACAATCAGCGGAACGGCGGCTCGTCGAAGCTGCGCAGTTTGCGTGAGTGCAGCGAGTTGAGCTCGGTGCGCAACAGATCCACCGCCTCGATGCCGATCTTCAAGTGCTGGCTGACCGCGCGCTCATAGAACGCGTTGGCCGACCCCGGCAGTTTAATTTCGCTGTGCAGCGGTTTATCCGACACACAGAGCAACGTGCCATAGGGCACCCGCAAGCGATAACCCTGGGCCGCAATCGTGCCGCTTTCCATGTCCACCGCCACGGCGCGGGACAGGTTGATCAGCGGACGCTCCTGCGCCCAGCGCAGCTCCCAGTTACGGTCGTCGTAGGTCAACACGGTGCCGGTACGCAGGCGTTTCTTCAGTTCGTCGCCCTTCTCACCGGTGATGTTGGCCGCCGCTTGCTGCAACGCCAACTGCACTTCGGCCAAGGCCGGAATCGGAATGTTCGGTGGCACCACCCGGTCGAGAATCCCGTCGCGACGCATGTAAGCGTGTGCCAGCACGTAATCGCCAATGGTCTGCGACTGACGCAAGCCGCCGCAGTGGCCGATCATCAGCCAGCAATGCGGACGCAGCACGGCCAAATGGTCGGTGATGTTCTTGGCGTTGGACGGGCCGACGCCGATGTTCACCAAGGTCACGCCATGGCCGTCGCTGGCGATCAGGTGATAGGCCGGCATCTGGTAACGATGCCAGACCACGCCAGCGGCAATCGCCGAGGCTTCGCCGTGGTCCATGCCCTTTTCGATGATCACGTTGCCCGGCAACACCATGCGTACAAAACGCGGGTCTTTGCGCAGTTGTTCCAGGCCATGAACGATGAACTGGTCGACGTAACGGTGGTAGTTGGTCAGCAGAATCCACGGCTGCACATGCCGCCAGTCGCTGCCGGTGTAGTGCACCAGTCGGCGCAGGGAGAAGTCCACCCGCGCGGCATCGAACAGGGCCAATGGCAGCGGATCGGTGTTTTCCCAATCGTACAAGCCATCAGCGATGCCATCGGTGGCGGCCGACAGATCCGTACTCGGGAACACCCGCGCCAGTACCGCCGCCGTAACGCCAGAGCCGGCCAGTTCATCGCCCTGCTCGACCACATACGGATAAGGAATGTTTTGCTGGCTGACGCCGACTTCCACGGTCACGGTGAAGTCGTGCATCAACGGAACGAGTTGCTCCAGCAGGTATTTGCGAAAGGCTGCCGGATGAGTGACGGTGACGCTGTAGGTCCCCGGCAATTGAACCTTGGCATAGGCGCGAGTGGTCTGTGGGACTTCGCCCTGGCAGAGGTAGGTCAGACGCAACTCGGGATAACGAAACAGGGCACGCTGTTCAGCGTCCGGCTCGACGCGATCCTTGAGATAACGCTTGAGCGCTTGATTCAGCGCTGTGGTTGCACGCTCGTGCAAGACAGCAAGCCGATCAACGGCTTGCTCGGCGGTTTGAACGACAATAAACGCTTCGGTCACGATCAGCTTCCTGTGTTCTGGCTTGCAGACCTTCATCTTGCCTGCATCATCGCTTCACGGGAACAGTGAAAAAAGATCGTAGCCTTCGGCAACTCCTACAGAGGGTCGTCGTACACCTGTAAGAGGCTGCCGAAGGCTGCGATCTTTTCGCCCTTCAGAAGCCCTGCGGTGTCGAGCGGGCCACAATCGCTTCCACATCCAGCCCTCGCGGCAACGTTCCATACACCCGACCGGCCGAACCGAGGCGGCTGGCGATGAACGCATCACTGACCGCCGCATTACCCGCCTCCAGCAACAGCCTGGCCTGAAGCCCCAAGGCGATGTCTTCGGTGAGCTGGCGGGCGCGGTATTGAATGTCGTCGGTGTCCTTGAACGCCTTCTGCAACTGGCCGATGTGTGTGGCCAGGCGTTTGTCGCCATGGCCATCGCCCAACTCGTTGAACAGCACATCGAGCACGCCCGGTTCTTTCGACAACGCGCGCAACACGTCGAGACATTGCACGTTGCCGGAACCTTCCCACGTCGAGTTGACCGGTGCCTCACGGTACAGTCGCGGCAAGATGCTTTCTTCGACGTAACCGGCGCCGCCCATGCATTCGGCCGCTTCGTTGATCATCGCGGGCGCGCGTTTGCAGATCCAGTACTTGCCCACTGCCGTCACCAATCGAGCGAATTTCGCTTCGTGGTCGTCATCCAGATGATCCAGCGCTCGCCCCATGCGCAGGCTCAACGCCAGGGCGGCTTCGCTTTCCAGGGCCAGGTCGGCCAGCACGTTTTGCATCAAGGGTTGTTCGCTGAGCAACTTGCCACCGACCTGGCGGTGGGCGCAGTGATGGCTGGCCTGGGTCAGGGCCTGGCGCATCAGCGCGCTGGAGCCGACCATGCAATCGAAACGGGTCATGGCGACCATTTCGATAATGGTCGGAACGCCCCGGCCCTCTTCGCCGACCATCCAGGCCAGGGCGCCACGGAACTCCACCTCGCTGGAGGCGTTGGACCAGTTGCCGAGTTTGTTTTTCAGCCGCTGTATGTAGAACTGATTGCGCGTGTCATCCGGACGATGACGCGGCAGCAGGAAACAGGTCAGCCCTTTGTCGGTCTGGGCCAGGGTCAGGAAGGCGTCACACATTGGCGCCGAGCAGAACCACTTGTGGCCCACCAGTTCATACGCCTGGCCCGGCCCACCGCCCCCCACCGGAAACGCCTTGGTGGTGTTGGCCCGCACATCGGTGCCGCCCTGTTTCTCGGTCATCGCCATGCCGATGGTGACTCCGGCCTTATGGGCCATACCGACATTGCGCGGGTCGTACTCGGTGGCGAGGATTTTCGGCAGCCATTGCCGGGCCAGATCCGGTTGCAGGCGCATCGCCGGGACGCTGGCGAAAGTCATGGTCAACGGGCAACCGCTACCGGCCTCTGCCTGACTGTGCAAATACGTCATGGACGCGCGAGCCACATGAGCGCCCGGTTGCGGATCGGTCCAGGGCAACCCTGTCAGGCCATGCTCCACCGCCGTGTGCATCAACTGGTGATAAGCCGGGTGAAACTCCACCAGGTCGATGCGATGGCCGTAACGGTCATGGCTGACGAACACGGGTTTGTTTTGATTGGCCGCAAACCCGGCCTCCATCAGCGGCCCGCCGGCCAATGCGCCGTAAGCGTCGATCCGCGACTCGGCCCAACCGGCATCGAACCGTCGCGACCATTCCTGCAAAGGCAGGTCGATGCGATAGAGGTTGATGCCATCCAGCGACGGTGGCTGGTTGGTGACTTCGTGGGTTTCGGCGAACTGATGCAGGTTCATGACGGGACTCCTTTGGTCAGCCAAGGGCTTCAGTTAAGCACCGCCCCGAGGCTGAACAAAGTGGCATATCTGCCTAAATGTCGGCGCTTTCGCCTTGTCCAGAACAGAGCACCCGTCGATAGAGCGCGGCCTGCAAGTCCTCGAATTTCACCGGTTTGTTCAGGTAGTCGACCACGGTGTCGCTCGGGCAGTGCACTCGGTCCGCACTCAGGGCAATCATGAACACGGGTAATTCGGCGCAACCCGGCAACGCACGGATCCGGCGGCAGATGGAGGCGCTGTCCACTGGCGGCAACTGGCAATCGAGCAATACAGCGTCAACGGCTTCACATTGCAATTGATCGAGCGCAGCAAGGCCATTGTCAGCGGTGCGTACCCGGAACCCGAGCTTGAGCAACATGCCGCGCATCACCAATTGATTGATGCTGTTGTCATCGACCAGCAATACCGTGCACTCCTGGGGCAAGCGCAGGCCGGTGGTCTGCCGGGTGATCGAGGGAGCAGGCTCCACCAACGACAGCTCGAATTCGACGTCCAGCTGGAAGCGGCTTCCACGGCCTGGTTCGGAACGGTGGCTCAGGCGCCCCCCGAGCAATTCGACCAACTGCCGACAGATCGCCAGGCCAACGCCAAGACCGCCATATTCACGGGTCATCGAGCCGTCGAGCTGGAAGAAGCGCTGGTACAGCGTCGCCTCCCCCAGATCGGTAAAACCGATGCCGGTGTCGATCACCGCAAAAGACAGCGCCAGCCGACCGGGCTCCGCCGCCGGTTTACCCGTCACCCGCAGCGCCAGACCACCGACTCGGGTGAATTTGATTGCGTTGTCCAGCAAGCATTCCAGGCATTGCACCAGCTTGCCGCTGTCGCCGAACAAACGATCCGGCAACCCGGGTGCTACCTCGACCTTGAAGTCCAGCGACTTGCTCGACGCATTGCCATCGAACTGCCCGCGCAAAGACTCGACCATACTGCGCAAGCTGAACGTGTCCGGATAGACCTTGAGCTTGCCGGCCTGCAATTCGGTCAGGGTGAGGATGCCGTTGACCATGCGCATCATGTCCCGCGCCGAACCTGCCGCCGTTTGCTGATACTGCTCCAGCTCTGGGTTCATCTCGACGGTCTGCATCAGCTCCAGCGAACCGATCACACCGTTCATGGGCGTGCGCAGTTCGTGGGTCAACGTGGCGAGGAATTCGTCCTTGAGCCTATTGCTGTGAGCCAGTTGCTGGTTCAGCACCTCAAGCTTCTGGCCGGCGTCGAACAACGTCTGTGCCTGATGCTCGCGCATGGCGTTGATACGATCAGCCAGGGCCAGGGACAGCAACGCCACTTCAAGCGCCGAGCCGATCTGGCTGGCGTACATGGTGAGGAACACGTTGGGCAAATACCCCAACACCATCATCGTGTTGACGACGCCACCGAGCAAAAATGCCGACCAGGCAATGATGAAGTAGCGCGCCACCCTCAAGCCACGCCACCAGGCGAAAACCCCGGCAGCGAAAATCGCTACGGTAAAGACCAGTGCCAACGCCGTCGCCAGACGCAGGGCCAGGGCGTAACTGGTCATCAGAGATAACCCGACCACCAGCGTACTGAACGCGATCAGCGCCAATAGCACACGGTCCAGCCAGCGGCTGTGGGTGGCCGTCCGCAGGAAGCTGCGGGCGAACTGGCTGCCGAACAACCCTGAACAGCCGATGAAGAACGGCGTCGCGGCATTGGCCCACCACGGATTGTTCGGCCAGAAATACTCCACGGCCGCACCGTTCACCGACAGCTGATACAAGCCGAACGAGGCGATGTAGACGATGTAATAGAGGTAACTGGTATCGCGCACACTGAGGAAGATGAACAGGTTGTAGACCAGCATCCCCAGCAACACGCCGTAAATCAGCCCCAGCACATAAAGCCGCACCGGCTGCTCTTCAAGGTAAGCAGTGCTCGACCACAAGGTGACGGGCGCCTGGATCGAGCCTTCGCTTTGCAGACGCAGGTACACGGTTTGCGCCTGCCCGGGCGCAAAGCTCAGACCGAACAGATAGTTGTTCTGACGAATTTCGCGAGTGGCGAACGGCAACGCATCGCCCGTCTGTCGGACCAATTGATAGTCGCCGCCAGCATCGGGCAAGTACAAATCAAGGTGATCGAGGGGTGGATAGGCCAATTCCAGCAGCCAGGTCCGTTGCGCCGACGGATTGGTCGGACGGTATTGCAGGTCGATTTTCAGCCAGAACGCCGAACGCGAATAGCCGGCGTTGAGGGTGGCTTTATCGTGGGGTTTGAAGTGCCCGGCCGCGGCTTGCGCACGGACATCGGCAATGGTCGCTTGACCGCCCGGGTCTTCATAAACCTGCATCGTTCGGCCCAGGGGAAGGCTCTGGGTGAACTCGTCGAACTCGACGGCGCTCGCCAGGAGGGGCAAGCACAACAGCAACATCAGCAAATAGCGCATTTAAGCCCCAGCGTGGCCTGTCCGGTTCTGTCAGGAAGCCCCCCATTCCTTTTGAGTAGACGTAAAACCGGTATTACCTGTTATTGGTTTGGATCCACTCTAGCATAGCCGTTAGTGGCCATTGAACACCATTGAATTTTTTCCTAAAAAGGCTCTAGCACGGGCGTTCCAGCGCTATGTATTGAGCTAGAGCTGTTGGCTTGATCAGGATGCGACAATGTCCCGGCGAGTGATGAACACCTGTGGCGAGGGGGCTTGCCCCCGTTCGGCTGCGAAGCAGTCGTAAATCTGCCGACGCGGTGTTCCAGACAGAAGGCAAAGGGGGCGCTTCGCACCCCAACGGGGGCAAGCCCCCTCGCCCACAATGTATCGGCCGGACTGGACGTCGCAACACCCGAAAAACATGTTTGGTGGTAAGCTCGCGCACCATGAATATCTACAGCTCTCGCCCCGTTGTCCTCTGTCTCTCCGGCCACGACCCTAGTGGTGGCGCCGGCTTGCAGGCAGATATCGAAGCCCTGCTTGCCCAGGGTTGCCATGCGGCTCCGGCCGTCACCGCCCTGACCGTGCAAGACACAGTCAACGTCACTGACTTCCGCGTGCTCGATCGCGAGTGGGTACTGGCCCAGGCCAATGCCGTGCTCAACGACTCCGAAGTCGCCGCCGTCAAGCTGGGCATGCTCGGTTCCCTGAAAATGGTCGACACCGTGGTCGAACTGCTTTCAGCGCACCCGCATTTGCCAGTGGTCTGCGACCCGGTGCTGCGTGCCGGCGGTGGCGGACGACTGGGCAAGGACGAAGTCGGCTACGCCATGCGCGAACGCTTGCTGCCGTTGTCGATCATCGCCACCCCTAACCTTCCCGAAGCCCGCATCCTCGCCGAACTGCCCGAAGGCACCGCCGACGAGTGCGCGGAAAAACTCCTGCCATTCGTCAAACACCTGCTGATCACCGGCGGCCATGGCGACGAACACGAAATCCACAACCGCCTGTACAGCCGCGACGGTCGCCGCGAAACCTTTACCTGCCAGCGCCTGCCCGGCAGTTATCACGGTTCCGGTTGCACGCTGGCCAGCGCCCTCGCCGGTCGCCTGGCCCAGGGTGAACACCTCGCCAGTGCCGTACAGAGCGCGCTTGACTACACTTGGCGCACCCTGCGAGATGCGGAACAGCTGGGCAAAGGCCAGTTCGTGCCCCGCCGCCTGCCGCTGGATTTCTGTTCGTAACTTTCGATGCGTAAAGCGCAGAGGCTTGTCCGATGAAACTACGTGGCCTGTACGCCATTACCGACAGCCAGCTACTGGCCGGTAAATTTCTTTCGTACGTGGAGGCGGCGCTCGAAGGCGGCGTCACCCTGCTGCAATACCGCGACAAAAGCAGCGACGAGGCCCGCCGCCTGCGCGAGGCCGAAGCCCTGCGCGATCTGTGCGATCGCTACAAGACCCAGCTGATCATCAACGACGACGCCGAACTGGCCGCGCGACTGAATGTCGGCGTGCACCTGGGCCAGACTGATGGCCCACTGATGCCGGTGCGAGCACTGCTCGGGCGTCAGGCGATCATCGGCTCGACCTGCCACGCGCAACTCGAACTCGCCGAACAAGCCGCCAAGGAAGGCGCCAGTTACGTCGCCTTCGGCCGCTTCTTCAATTCCAACACCAAGCCTGGCGCCCCGACATGCAGCCTCGACTTGCTTGATCAGGCCCGCAGCAAACTGCACCTGCCGATCTGTGCGATCGGCGGCATCACCCTGGACAACGCCGCCCCGCTGGTGGCCCACGGCGTCGATCTGCTGGCGGTGGTGCATGGCCTGTTCGGCGCCGAGAGCACGGCTGAAGTGACGCGTCGCGCCCGCGCCTTTAACGAATTGTTCAAATCCTGATTTTGAGAGCCAAATAATGTCTCGTTCCGAAACCCTGTTTGCCAATGCCCAGAAACACATCCCCGGAGGCGTGAACTCGCCTGTTCGTGCGTTCAAGAGCGTTGGCGGCACGCCGTTGTTCTTCAAACACGCCGAAGGCGCCTACGTCACCGACGAAGACGACAAGCGCTATGTGGATTACGTCGGTTCCTGGGGCCCGATGATTCTCGGCCATAGCCACCCGGACGTGCTGGACGCGGTGCGCAAACAGCTTGAGCACGGACTGTCCTACGGCGCCCCGACCGCGATGGAAACCGAGATGGCCGATCTGGTCTGCTCGATCGTGCCATCGATGGAAATGGTGCGCATGGTCAGCTCCGGCACCGAAGCGACCATGAGTGCGATCCGTCTGGCCCGTGGTTTCACCGGTCGCGACAGCATCATCAAATTCGAAGGCTGCTACCACGGTCACTCTGACAGCCTGCTGGTCAAGGCCGGTTCCGGCGCCCTGACCCAAGGCGTACCGAGCTCGGCCGGTGTACCGGCGGCGTTCGCCAAACACACCCTGACCCTGCCGTTCAACGACATCGACGCAGTAGAAGCCATGCTCGCCGAAGTCGGCCAGGACGTGGCGTGCATCATCGTCGAACCGGTGGCCGGCAACATGAACTGCGTACCGCCGGCACCGGGTTTCCTCGAAGGCCTGCGGACCCTGTGCGACAAGCACGGCGTGGTGCTGATTTTCGACGAAGTGATGACCGGTTTCCGTGTCGCCCTCGGCGGTGCCCAAGCCTTTTACGGCGTAACACCGGACCTGAGCACCTTCGGCAAGATCATCGGTGGCGGCATGCCCGTGGGCTGCTTCGGCGGCAAACGCAAAATCATGGAACACATCGCGCCACTGGGCCCGGTCTACCAGGCCGGTACGTTATCGGGTAACCCGCTGGCGATGGCGGCTGGCCTGACCACGCTGCGTCTGATCAGTCGTCCGGGCTTCCACGCCGAGCTGAGCGACTACACCAGCCGCCTGCTCGATGGCCTGCAACAGCGCGCCGATGCCGCTGGCATTCCGTTCGTGACCACTCAGGCCGGCGGCATGTTCGGTCTGTACTTCAGCGGCGCCGACGACATCGTCACCTTCGATGACGTGATGGCCAGCGATGCGAACCTGTTCGGGCGCTTCTTCCACCTGATGCTCGAAGGCGGCGTGTACCTGGCGCCGAGCGCCTTCGAAGCCGGCTTCACCTCGATCGCCCACGGCGAAACCGAGTTGAAACTGACGCTGGACGCCGCCGAACGTGCCTTCGCCGCACTGAAGTAAATCTGCGACGCTGACGTTGGCGATTGCCAGCGTCAGCTTTCACCTACATCCGCTCCCTTTTTCCTGCTCAGCTGCCAATAATCCCCCGCAAAGTGGGTGATATAGTCCCCGCGCAGCAGAAAAACGAGTAAAGACTTTGTAAGGTTGGCCCTGCTTATTTCATAATGCGCGCTTATTGGATCCCTCGACGGGTCCGCGCGCCCCTCAGAGGTAAGTCGATTCCCATGAACCGCACCGGCCGCACCCTTGCATTGGGCTGCCTGTTGCTCCTTCAGCCCCTGCTCGCGCTCGCACAAGCAGGCGGCAACTCGTTGTTGATCCCGGCGATGGGTCGCTGCACCCTCAATACTCAGCCGCAAGACCTGACGCAAGCGCTCGCCGCCTGCCAGAAAGCGTCGGATGAAGGGGATGCGCAAGCGCAATACGAGTTGGGTGAGTTCTACTACGAAGGCAAGAACGTGCCGCGCGACCTCAATAAAGCCCTGAGCTACTTCGAAAAGGCCTCGCTGCAAGGTCATGCCCAGGCGCAATTCAAACTCGGCACCATGTTCTTCCATGGCGAAGGTGTACCGGCCAATAACATTCAGGCGTATATCGTGCTGAAAATGGCTGCGGTCAACGGCGCCGAAGACGCGCTGGACACCGCCGACGAAGTCGCCGAAAAAATGCCCCGCGAAGACCTGGAAGTTGCTACCCAGGTGCTGGGGCAAATTTTCCGTAAATACCTGATGGAATTGCAGAGCGCCGACGGGCGTACGCCGTTTTCGCCACTTCCCTGAATTGAACACGCCCCCCTGTGGCGAGGGAGCTTGCTCCCCGCTCGGCTGCGCAGCAGTCGTAAAACCCAAGAACGCGGTGTGCCAGACTTATCGTGATTGCAGATCTCGGGGCCGCTTCGCGCCCTGGCGGGAGCAAGCTCCCTCGCCACAAAAAGCCATTCTCACCTTAGAAAAACCTGCTGCTTACTTCTCAGGCATCGGCATCGGAAACGGCATGACATTACCGACCGCGCCGCGGGCTTCGCTGATTTTCGGCGTGCCAAGGCGTTCGACCTCGTCGATGCGCACGATCGAATGCATCGGCACAAAACTGCGCACAACGCCTTCGAACTGAGCCTTGAGCTTTTCTTCGCTCGGATCGACGACCACTTGCGTGCGCTCGCCAAAGACGAACTCTTCCACTTCCAGGAAGCCCCACAGATCACTTTGATAGATCTGCTTGGCGTACATTACGAACACCTGGCCCTGATTGAGGAAAATCACCTTGTAGATTGGAGCTTCACGTTTGGTCATGGTGGGCGGGTAACACATCGGGGATAAAAATGAGGGCGCGAACTATAGCATAGCCACCGGACGCGCAGCGGTAGGAACCTTGGGACATGTTCCCTATAATGCGCGGTTCTTTGAATCACGTGATGAATCTTTCCATGGCCAAGAAGCTTTACATCGAAACCCACGGTTGCCAGATGAACGAGTACGACAGCTCGCGCATGGTCGATCTGTTGGGTGAACATCAGGCCCTGGAAGTCACCGCCCGCGCTGAAGACGCCGACGTGATCCTGCTCAATACCTGCTCGATCCGTGAACGCGCCCAGGACCGGGTGTATTCCCAGCTCGGCCGCTGGCGCGAACTGAAACTGGCCAATCCGGAAATGGTCATCGCCGTCGGCGGTTGCGTGGCCAGCCAGGAAGGCGCGGCCATCCGTGATCGCGCTCCGTATGTCGACGTGGTGTTCGGCCCGCAGACCCTGCACCGCCTGCCGGAAATGATCGACGCCGCGCGCGCTACCAAACTGCCGCAAGTCGACGTCTCGTTCCCGGAAATCGAAAAATTCGACCACTTGCCCGAACCGCGCATCGATGGGCCGAGCGCTTACGTGTCGGTCATGGAAGGCTGCAGCAAGTACTGCACCTTCTGCGTGGTGCCTTATACCCGCGGTGAAGAAGTCAGCCGGCCGTTCGACGATGTGATTGCCGAGATCATCCACCTGGCCGAAAACGGCGTGCGCGAAGTGACTCTGTTGGGGCAAAACGTCAACGGCTATCGCGGGACCACTCACGACGGTCGCCTGGCCGACCTGGCGGAATTGATCCGGGTGGTCGCCGCCGTCGATGGCATCGACCGGATTCGCTACACCACTTCGCACCCGCTGGAGTTCTCCGACAGCCTGATCCAGGCCCACGCCGACGTACCGGAACTGGTAAAACACCTGCACTTGCCGGTGCAATCGGGCTCCGACCGAATCCTCGCGGCGATGAAGCGCAACCACACCGCGCTGGAGTACAAGTCCAAACTGCGCAAACTGCGGGCCGCCGTGCCGGGGATCTGCATCAGTTCGGACTTTATCGTCGGCTTCCCGGGCGAGACCGAAAAAGACTTCGAACAGACCATGAAGCTGATCGAAGACGTCGGTTTCGACTTCTCCTACTCGTTCGTCTACAGCCAACGCCCGGGCACCCCGGCCGCCGACCTGGCCGACGAAACGCCGGAAGAACTGAAAAAAGAACGCCTGAATGCCCTGCAACATCGCCTGAACCAGCAAGGGTTCGAGATCAGCCGACAAATGGTGGGCTCCATTCAGCGGATTCTGGTTACCGATTATTCGAAAAAAGACCCTGGCGAACTGCAGGGGCGCACCGAGAATAACCGTATCGTCAACTTCCGCTGCGACAATCCGACCCTGATCGGCCAGTTCGCCGACGTGCACATCGACGCCGCGCAACCACACTCGCTGCGGGGTTCGCTGATCCAATAACAGCAGGCCATAGAGCCTTTGTGGCGAGGGAGCTTGCTCCCGCTCGGTTGCGAAGCAGCCGCAAACAAGACACCTCGATCCTGAAAGATTGAGGCTGGATGATTTGGGAGCGCTTCGCACTCCAGCGGGAGCAAGCTCCCTCGCCACAGTTATCCAGTGAGACTGCTTTAAGAGCTTTCGCACCCAGGCGACTGGCGTTATCCTTTATTTCATCAATATTGCCCCAGGGCGGCTAAATACGACCTTGAACGCACCCATAGAACCACATCGTTTCATCCTCGAGCCTTTTGAAGCTCGCCGCTTCGCCAATTTGTGCGGGCAATTCGATGAGCATCTGCGCTTGATCGAACAGCGCCTGACCATCGAGATCCGCAACCGCGGAAACCAGTTCGAACTGATCGGCGAGCCCAAGCACACCACCTCCGCGGAAAACCTCCTGCGTCGCTTGTACCGGGAAACCAAGGGTACCGAGCTGTCGCCGGACATGGTTCACCTGTTCCTGCAGGAATCGGCCGTCGAGGAACTGGACAACCACTCCCCCGCCGAACCGTCCGTCGCCTTGCGCACCAAAAAAGGCATGATTCGCCCTCGCGGCTTGAATCAACTGCGCTACGTGAAAGAAATCCTCGGTAACGACATCAATTTCGGCATCGGCCCGGCCGGTACCGGCAAGACCTATCTGGCTGTTGCCTGCGCGGTAGACGCACTGGAACGCGAGCAGATTCGTCGCATCCTGTTGGTGCGTCCGGCGGTTGAAGCGGGTGAAAAACTCGGTTTCCTGCCCGGCGACCTGTCGCAAAAAATCGACCCGTACCTGCGCCCGCTCTACGACGCGCTCTACGAAATGCTCGGCTTCGAATATGTCGCCAAGCTAATCGAGCGCCAGGTCATTGAAGTCGCGCCACTGGCCTACATGCGCGGCCGCACGCTGAACAACAGCTTCATCATCCTCGACGAAAGCCAGAACACCACCGTCGAACAGATGAAGATGTTCCTGACCCGGATCGGCTTTGGCTCCACGGCGGTCATCACCGGTGACATCACCCAGGTCGACCTGCCACGCGGCACCAAGTCCGGGCTGCATCATGTGATCGAAGTGCTCAAGGACGTTCCGGGCATCAGCTTCACCCACTTCCAGCCCAAGGACGTGGTGCGCCATCCGCTGGTACAACGCATCGTCGAGGCGTACGAGCGCTTCGAAAATCGCGCTGCCGATGCCGCGCCAAAGGACACCCCGCACGATGCTTGAGCTTGATCTGCAACTGGCCAGCGACGCACCTGCCCCGAGTGAAGCCGAGTTCCGGAAATGGTGTGAACTGGCCCTGCGCCAGCGCACCGCCGACTCCGAGCTGACCATTCGTCTGGTCGACGAAGAAGAAGGCCGCGAACTGAATCACACCTGGCGGCAGAAGGATTACGCCACCAACGTGCTGTCATTTCCTGCCGATGTGCCGGACGAGTTGCTGGATATCCCGTTATTGGGCGATCTGGTGATCTGCGTGGCCGTGGTCGAGCGCGAAGCCGCCGAACAAGGCAAGGCACTCAACGCCCATTGGGCGCATCTGGTCATTCACGGCTGCTTGCATCTGCTTGGTTACGACCATATAGATGACGACGAAGCCGAAGAAATGGAAGCACTGGAACGAACGTTGCTTGCAGAACTGGGTCATCCGGACCCTTATGCGGACGACGAAACAGACACATCCCCTATCGTTACAACAAAGGATTCAGAGTAATCGCTATGAGCGAAGATCGATCGAGCAACGGGCAGAAGTCTTGGCTGGGTAAGCTCACCCAGGCTTTTGCCCACGAGCCGAAAAACCGCCAGGAGCTGCTGGAGCTGCTGCGCGATGCACACCAAAACAAGTTGCTGGACAGCGAAGCGCTGGCCATCGTCGAAGGCGCCATCCAGGTTGCAGACCTGCAAGTACGGGACATCATGGTCCCGCGCTCGCAGATGATCAGCATCAAGGCGACCCAGACACCTCGCGAGTTCCTGCCCGCCGTGGTCGACTCGGCCCACTCCCGCTACCCGGTGATCGGCGAAAGCCATGATGACGTGATGGGCGTGTTGCTGGCCAAGGACTTGCTGCCGTTGATCCTCAAGGAGAACGGCGACAGCTTCAACATCAAGGACCTGCTGCGCCCGGCCACCTTCGTGCCCGA
>Ga0182007_10000455_pt1 | contig 24696 bp, 21 predicted proteins | sample Sormic07211113_1_FD_123023 | JGI IMG/M metagenome (GOLD analysis project Ga0182007, IMG submission 123023) | Rhizosphere microbial communities from Sorghum bicolor, Mead, Nebraska, USA - 072115-113_1 MetaG | ecosystem: Host-associated > Plants > Roots > Rhizosphere | place: USA: Nebraska...
GGTCGTCCGGGAGGAGGTCTTCGGCCCGGTCCTCACCGTCGAGACCTTCCGCACGGAGGACGAGGCCGTGTTCCTCGCCAACGACACCGAGTACGGCCTCGCGGGCGCCGTCTGGACCGCCGACGCCGGGCGCGCCCGCCGGGTCGCGGGACGGCTGCGCCACGGCACCGTCTGGATCAACGACTTCCACCCCTACCTCCCCCAGGCGGAGTGGGGCGGCTTCGGCAAGAGCGGGGTGGGCCGGGAGCTGGGCCCCGCCGGCCTCGCCGAGTACCGCGAGACCAAGCACATCTACCAGAACCTGGCCCCGCGGCCGGTCCGCTGGTTCGCGGGCTGAACTCGCGGGCTGAGCCCCCTCGACTCCCCGACTCCCTTACGCGTCACGCACCTTGGAGCACCCTCCCCATGCCCGAGAACCCCCATACCTACGACTACGTCGTCATCGGCGGCGGCACGGCCGGCTCGGTCATCGCCGCCCGCCTCACCGAGAACCCCGACACCACCGTCGCCGTCATCGAGGGCGGCCCCAGCGACGTCGGCCGCGAGGACGTGCTGACCCTGCGCCGCTGGATGGGCCTGCTCGGCGGCGAGCTCGACTACGACTACCCCATCACCGAGCAGCCACGCGGCAACTCCCACATCCGGCACAGCCGCGCCCGTGTCCTCGGCGGCTGTTCCTCCCACAACACCCTCATCGCCTTCAAGCCGCTGCCCTCCGACTGGGACGAGTGGGAGGAGGCGGGCGCCAAGGGCTGGGGCGCGGTGCCGATGGAGGCGTACTACGCCCGGCTGAAGAACAACATCGTGCCGGTCGACGAGAAGGACCGGAACGCCATCGCCCGTGACTTCGTCGACGCGGCCCGGAAAGCGATCGACGTCCCCCGGATCGAGGGCTTCAACAAGCAGCCGTTCACCGACGGAGTCGGCTTCTTCGACCTCGCCTACCACCCCGAGAACAACAAGCGCTCCTCGGCGTCGGTGGCCTACCTCCACCCGGTGATGGACCGACGCCCCAACCTGACGATCCTCCTGGAGACCTGGGCGTACCGGCTGGAGCTCGACGGCACCCGCGCCGAGGGCGTCCACGTCCGCACCAAGGACGGCGAGGAAGCGCTGATACGGGCCCGCCGCGAGGTCGTGCTGTGCGCCGGCGCCGTCGACTCCCCGCGTCTGCTGCTGCATTCGGGCATCGGACCGGCGAAGGACCTCCGCGCGCTCGGCATCCCGGTCGCGCACGACCTGCCCGGCGTCGGCGAGAACCTCCTCGACCACCCCGAGTCGGTGATCGTCTGGGAGACCGACGGACCCATCCCCGAGAACTCCGCGATGGACAGCGACGCGGGCCTGTTCATCCGCCGCGACCCCGAACACCCGGGCCCGGACCTGATGTTCCACTTCTACCAGGTGCCGTTCACGGACAACCCGGAGCGCCTGGGCTACGAACGGCCCGCGTACGGCGTCTCGATGACCCCCAACATCCCCAAGCCGAAGAGCCGCGGCCGGCTGTACCTCACCAGCGCCGACCCGTCCGTCAAACCGGCCCTCGACTTCCGCTACTTCACCGACGAGGACGACTACGACGCCCGCACCCTCGTCGACGGCATCCGTGTCGCCCGCGAGATCGCACGGACCGAACCGCTGGCCGGCTGGCTGAAGCGCGAGGTGTGCCCGGGGCCGGACATCACCGGCGACGAGGAGCTGAGCGAGTACGCCCGCAGCGTCGCGCACACCGTGTACCACCCGGCGGGCACCTGCCGTATGGGTGCGGTGGACGACGAACTGGCCGTAGTGGACCCGGAGTTGAGGATTCGCGGCCTGGACCGCATCCGGATCGCGGACGCCTCCGTGTTCCCCACCATGACCGCCGTGAACCCGATGATCGGGGTGCTCATGGTCGGTGAGAAGGCGGTCGACCTGATCGGAAGTGGTGTGTGATGACCGAGCCCGTCTTCGCTGTCGACGGCCTGTGGAAGGTGTTCGGCCCCAAGGCCGACACCGTCCCCGCCGACCCCGAGCTGACCGCCCTCGAACCCGCCGAACTCCGCTCCCGCACGGGCTGCACGGCCGCCGTCCGGGACGTCTCCTTCGATGTGCGCAAGGGCGAGGTCTTCGTGGTGATGGGCCTGTCCGGCTCGGGCAAGTCCACCCTCGTCCGGTGTCTCACCCGGCTCATCGAGCCCACCGCGGGCGCCATCGCCATCGACGGCGAGGACGTCCGCGCCATGGACCGCTCCCGACTGCGCGAACTGCGCCGCCACCGCGTCGCGATGGTCTTCCAGCACTTCGGCCTCCTCCCGCACCGCACGGTCCTCGACAACGTGGCCTACGGCCTGGAGATCCAGGGCGTGAGCAGGGCGGAGCGGCGCAGGCGTGCGGCCGAGGTCGTCACCAAGGTCGGCCTGGAGGGCATGGAACAGCGCCGCCCCGCCCAGCTGTCCGGCGGCCAGCGCCAACGCGTCGGCCTTGCACGGGCGTTGGCGGTCGATCCCGAAGTCCTCCTCTTCGACGAGCCGTTCAGCGCCCTCGACCCCCTCATCCGCCGGGACATGCAGGAGGAGGTCGTCCGTCTGCACCGCGAGGAGGGCCGCACGATGGTCTTCATCACCCATGACCTGAGCGAGGCCCTGAAGCTGGGCGACCGCATCGCCCTGATGCGCGACGGCCGGGTGGTCCAGCTGGGCACCCCCGAGGAGATCGTGGGCAGCCCGGCCGACGACTACGTACGCGAGTTCGTCCGGGACGTACCGCGCGAGCAGGTGATGACGGTACGGACGGCCATGCGCCCCGGCGGGTGCGGCGGCCCGGACCACGCCGGCGCGCTCACCCCGGACCATGTGGTGGCCGACGCGATCAAGGTCGTCGCCCGTAGCGGCAGGGCGGCCTGTGTCGTCGAGGACGGACGCTGTCTCGGCGTGGTCGACCACGAAAGGCTCATCGGCGTCGTCGCCGGAACGGAGCCGCAGAAGGAGGCCGTCTGATGGCAACGCTCACCGCGTCCGCTCCCCGCACGCTTCCCGGCGGGCTCCTCAAACACCGGGCCGTCCAAAAGCTCCTGCTCCTCGCCCTCGCCGCCGCCGTCCTCGTGCCCCTGGCCGACGCCCGGTGGGCCAGCGGCAGTTGGCCCGCCGCCCTCACCGTCGACCTCTCCAAGCCGCTGACCCACGTCAGCGACTGGATCATCGACAACCGCGACAGCCACCCCCTGTTCCTGTACGGCTTCGGCTACGTCAGCAACGCGGTCGTCGTCTCCGTACGCGCCGTCTACCTGGTCCTGCTGGCGGCCGGCTGGGCCGGCGTGACCGCGGTCGGCGCCCTCGTGGCCTGGCGGGTCGCCGGTGTGCGACTGGCCCTCGGCACCGCGGCGGCGTTCCTCGCCTGCGGTCTGCTCGGCATGTGGGTCCCGACGATGCAGACGCTCGCCCTGATGGTGGTGGCCGTCCTCGCGTCGGTGTTCGTCGGCGTGCTGCTGGGCCTGGGCGCCGGGCTGTCCGACCGCCTGGACCGCGCCCTGCGCCCGGTGCTGGACACCATGCAGGTGCTGCCCGCCTTCGCCTACCTGCTGCCCGTCGTGCTGGTCTTCGGCATCGGCGTGCCCGCGGCCGTCCTGGCCACCGTCGTCTACGCCGCCCCGCCGATGGCCCGCCTCACCTCCCTCGGGCTGCGCGGCGCGGACAAGGAGGTCCTGGAGGCCGTCGACTCGCTCGGCGCCACCGGCCGTCAGCGGCTGCTGACCGCCCGCCTGCCGCTGGCCCGCAAGGAACTCCTCCTCGGCCTCAACCAGACCATCATGATGGCCCTGTCCATGGCGGTCATCGCGTCCGTCATCGGCGCCGCCGGCCTCGGTGACCGCGTCTACCAGGCCCTCGCCTCGGTCGACGTGGGCGCGGCCCTCGCGGCCGGCATCCCGATCGTGCTGCTGGCCGTCGTCCTGGACCGCGTCACGTGCGCGGCCGGCGAGAACGCCGGCGAGGAGGGCGAGGAGGGCGAGGAGGGCGAGGAGTACGGGAACACCCGGCGCGGCTGGCTGTACGCGGCCGTCGCCGCCGTCGCCGTCGCGCTCGCCGGACGTCTCGCGGGCCGCCTCGACTGGCCCGGCTCCTGGACGCTGAACATCGCCGACCCGGTCAACCGGGCCGTCGACTGGATGACCGCGCACCTCTACTCGGGCGTCCCCGTCGTGGGCGGCACCGCCGACTGGGCGGGCCACTTCACCACCTGGGTCCTCGACCCGGTCCGCGGCGGCCTGCAGTGGCTGCCCTGGTGGTCGGTGCTGCTCGTGGTCGCCGCCCTGGCCTGGCTGATCGGCACCTGGCGCACCGCGCTGACCGCCGTCCTCGCCATGGCCGCGATCGGTGTCCTCGGCGTGTGGAAGCCGTCCCTGGACACCCTCTCCCAGGTGCTGGCCGCCGTCGCCGTCACCCTCGTGCTCGGCTTCGCCACCGGGATCACGGCGGCCCGCAGCGACCGCTTCGAGCGGCTGCTCAGGCCCGTCCTGGACGTCTTCCAGACGATGCCGCAGTTCGTGTACCTCATCCCGGTCGTCGCCCTGTTCGGGGTGGGCCGCGCGCCCGCCGTCGCGGCGGCCGTCGTCTACGCGCTGCCCGCCGTCGTCCGCATCACCACGCAGGGGCTGCGCCAGGTCGACCCGGCCGCCCTGGAGTCCGCCCGTTCGCTCGGCGCGACCCCCGCCCAGCAGCTGCGCCAGGTCCAACTCCCGCTCGCCCGGCGCGCGTTGCTGCTCGCCGTCAACCAGGGCGTGGTCCTCGTCCTCGCCGTCGTCATCATCGGCGGCCTGGTCGGCGGGGGCGCCCTCGGCTACGACGTGGTGTTCGGGCTCGCCCAGGGCGATCTCGCGACGGGGCTGGTGGCGGGGGCGGCGATCGTCTGTCTGGGGTTGATGCTCGACCGGGTGACCCAGCCGACCGAACGCCGCACGAAGGATGGTATGTGACATGGTACTGAGCAGACGCCGAGCCCCGATCGTTTCTTCAGCCGCCGCCCTCGCCCTCCTCACCGGCTGCGGCGCCGCCGACATGACCAAGCAGGCGTCCCCCTTCGCCAACGCCGGGGGCACCAAGAGCGTGACCCTGTCCGTGCAGTCCTGGGTCGGCGCGCAGGCCAACGTCGCCGTCGCCCAGTACCTGCTGGAGCACAAGCTGGGCTACCGCGTCGACACCGTCCAGGTCGACGAGGTCCCCGCCTGGGACGCGCTCAGCCAGGGCCGCGTCGACGCGATCCTGGAGGACTGGGGCCACCCCGACCAGGAGAAGCGGTACGTCACCGACAAGAAGACCATCACCCGCGCCGGCGGCCTCGGCGTGACCGGCCACATCGGCTGGTACGTGCCGACCTACCTGGTCAAGCAGCACCCCGACATCACGAACTGGAAGAACCTGAACAAGTACGCCCCCCTCTTCCGCACCCCGGAGAGCGGCGGCAAGGGCCAGCTGATGGACGGCTCCCCGTCCTACGTCACCAACGACAAGGCCCTGGTGAAGAACCTGAAGCTGGACTACCAGGTGGTGTTCGCCGGCTCCGAGGCCGCGCAGATCACCCAGATGAAGCAGTTCGCCAAGGAGAAGAAGCCCTTCCTGACGTACTGGTACGCCCCGCAGTGGCTGTTCAAGAAGGTCCCGATGACCGAGGTGAAGCTGCCGCCGTACAAGGAGGGCTGCGACGCGGACCCGGCGAAGGTCGCCTGCGCCTACCCGCACACCCCGCTGCAGAAGTACCTCAACGCGGGCTTCGCGAAGAACGGCGGCAAGGCGGCTGCGTTCCTGAAGAAGTTCCGCTGGACGACCGAGGACCAGAACGAGGTCTCCCTGATGATCGCCGACCAGAAGCTCACCCCCGAGCAGGCGGCGAAGAAGTGGGTGGACGGCCACACCTCCACCTGGAAGGCATGGCTGTCGTGATCACAGCCGCTTCATCAGCTCCCCGGCCATCCCCTCCAGAGCCAGCGAGGCCCAGCGGCTGCGGCCGCCGTACCCAGCGCCTTCTGCGGTACGAGCCGGTTCCACATGGTGTTCGCGCAGTGCACGGCCAGCCTGGGCAGACCGGTGGTGCCCGAACCGTGGGTGATCAGGGCGGGCTCGCGGGGGTGCGGCCGTACGGCGGGCGGGCGCTCGGCCCCGGCGTACTTCTCCAGGTCCTCCACGGCGAGCGTGTCGCGCACGGCGAGGCCCACGCCCTTCAACGGCCCGTCCAGCTTGGTCCGGTCCGTGACCAGCCACGGCCGCCGCAGCCGTTCGATCAGCTCCCCGACCACCTCTCCGGCGAGAGCGGGCGACAGCAGCACGGGCACCGCGCCGATCCGAGAGACCGCGCAGGTCAGCAGCACGATGTCGACGTTGTCCGCCTTGTGGACCACGACCTGCTCGGAGGGCCGCACCCCCGCCTCCCACAGCCGACCCGACAGCTCCTCGACGATGTCCGCCAGGGCCGAGTAGGTGAGGTCGACGCCGAGCCCGGGGTGGGTGTCCAGGGGCCGGTCGAGGGTGACGAAGACGGCCCCGTGGCGGTCGGCCGCACGCCGGAACATCGGGCCGAGGTAGAACCCCCGGTGGCTGAACGGGGGTTGCTGCTCTCGCATGGAGCCGTTCCTTTCGGTGGGGGTCGGTGGGGGTCGGTGGGGGTCGGTGGGGGGTGGGGCGGCGGTGTTCACCAGGCGCCCTGGCGGACCAGGTGGCGGCGGAGGTTGCCGGCGGGGGTGCGGGGGAGGGAGGGGACGAGGCTGACGCTGCGGGGGACCTGGCAGGCGGCCAGCCGCTCACGGGCCAGTCGGAGCAGGTCCTCCTGGACGGCGCCGGTCGGGTCCGCGGCGACCGGTACGACGAAGGCGCGCAGCCGGCTCGCGCCGGTCCCGTCGGTGACGGCGGCGACCGCGACCTCCTTGACCGCCGGGTGGCCGCGCAGAACGGCCTCCACCTCCCGCGGGGAGACGGTGGTGCCGCCGACCGTCTCCATGTCGTCGGCACGGCCCAGGTGCCGGTAGGTCCCGTCGTGCTCGCGGCGCGCCCGGTCGTGGGTGGCGAGCCAGCCGCCGACCAGGGGGCGGTCGGTCTCCTCGGGCCGGTTGAGACAGCCGGGCGTCACCGTCGGCCCGCGCACCCACAGTTCGCCCTCCTCGCCGTCCGGGACGGGACGGCCGGCGCGGTCGCGCAGTTCCACCTCGAAGCCGGGGACGGGGCGGCCGACCGTGCCGGGGTGATTGTGGTCGAAGCTGTTGGCGCAGAAGGCGTGCCCGGCTTCGGTGGAGCCGATCTGCTCGAGCACCGGCGCCCCGAGCAGCTCGGTGACCTGTCGTCCGAGCCCGTCCGGCATGGCCTCGCCGGACGACACCGCGGCCCGCACCGAGGCGAAGCAGGCCTCGTGGCCGCGGCCCCGGTCCGCCACCAGCGCCGCGTACGCCGACGGCACGGAGTACAGCAGCGTCACCTGATGCCGGGCCACCAGTTCGTCCACGGCGGCCGGGGTGGGCCGCCGGTCCACCAGCACCGCCGACGAACCGGAGAACAGCGGGAAGGCGAACGCGTTGCCGAATCCGTAGGCGCAACACAGCTTCGACACGGAGAGGGTCACGTCGTCCTGTGTGACGCGCAGCAGCCGGCGCCCGATCAGGTCGTGGTACGCCTTCGGATCGCCGTGCGTGTGCAGCACACCCTTGGGACGGCCGGTGGTGCCGGACGTGTACTGCACATACAGGGGGCTGTGCGCGTCGACCGGGTACGCGGAGGTCGGCCCGGCGGTCGCGGTGAGCGCGAGCAACTGGTCGGCGCCGAGCCGGGGCCGGTCCGCGGACCGCTCCTCCGGGCCCGCACCCGTCACACACAGCACCGCCGCGGTGTCCGCCGCCATGAACGCCTGGTCGGCCGCCGGGAGTTCGGGGTTCACCAGCACGGCCACGGCACCCAGCCGGGCGATGGCGAGGAACGCCGTCACCCAGGCGATCCCGTCCGGCAGCGCCAGCACCACCCGGTCACCGGGCCGTACCCCCCTGACCGGCGAGCACGGTGGCCGCCCTCGCCGCGAGCGCGTGCACCTCGCCGTGGGTCCAGGTGCGATGCCCCTGATGGAAGGCGGCCCGCGCGCCCCAGCCGCGCCGCTCGGCGAGATCGGCCAGCTGGACGGCGAGATTGCCGGGGGCCTCCGTGTCTGATTCGGCGTGGGCCCGTGGGCCGGTCTCCACGCCAGCCTCCCCGCCGGCCTCGACCGGGGACGGCACCGTCTGCGGAGTCGTCGTCATCGCACCGGCTCCTCGGCCACCGTGGGCTCATGCCGGGCATCGGCGCGGGCGGCCGTGAACTCCCGCTGCTCCCGAACCCGATCGGTGGTGTACAGCTGCAGCGCCCGCAGCTGCGCCGCCGTCTTCTGCAGCATCTCGTCGTACTCGGCGACCGGATCGGAGTCGAGCACGATCGCACCCCCGGCGCCCACCTGCATCAGCCCGTCGGCGATCACGGCGGTCCGTAGGACGATGCTGAGATCGGCACCACCGCTGCACCCCAGGTAGCCGAGCGCCCCGGAGTGCACGCCCCGTGCCTCGGTCTCCAGTGAGTCGATGATCTCCAGCGTGCGCAGCTTCGGCGCCCCGGTCACCGAACCGCCGGGAAAACATGCCCGTACGCAGTCCACCGCGTCCGTGCCGTCCTTGAGCCGCCCCTCGACGGTGGAGACCAACTGGTGCACGGTCGCGTACGTCTCCGTCGCCATCAGCCGTGTCACCCGCACCGAACCCGCACGGCACACCCGCCCCAGGTCGTTGCGGAGCAGGTCGACGATCACCAGGTTCTCGCCGCGTGTCCTGGCGTCCGCCGCCAGCGCGTCTCGCAGCCGGGCGTCCTCCTCCGGCCCGTCACCGCGCGGCGCGGTCCCTTGGATCGGCCGGGCCTGTGCCACCCCGTCCCGGGTGATCCGCAGGAACCGTTCGGGGGAGGAGCCGGCCACATCGACGTCCCCGAACCTCAGGAAGGCCGCGTACGGCGCCGGGTCGACCCGGCGCAGCACCCGGTAGAAGTCGAACGCGTCGGGCGGAGCGGGTATGCGGGCCGCGTCGGTGAGACAGATCTGGTAGCTCGTCCCCGCCCTCAACTCCCGCCGGGATGCCTCGATATCTGCGATGTACCGGGCTCGGTCCCGCACCAGCCATGGCTCGGCGGCACCGAGGTCGGGCCCCGGGGCGACGGGCAGCGGGGTCCGTTTGTGGTCCGCGGCGACGAAGGTCAGCTGGGCCACCGCGCTCTCCAGCCAGTTCTCGGCCTCCCGCGCGCCCTGAGGGGTGGCCTCGGCCAGACAGACCGCGTAGGTGAACCCCCGCAGATGGTCCACCGCGATCAACCGGTCCGCGAACAGCCAGCAGGCGTCCGGGACGTCGGAGGAGTGCCGGTTCGGTGAACCGCAGTCGGCCTTCACCTCGTAGCCGAAGTAACCGACATAGCCCCCGGTGAAGTCGAACGGCAGCCCGTCCGCATCCACCCGTCGGCTCGTCAACTGCCGTCGCAGATAGTCGAAGACGCTCGCCGCGACCTTCCGCGTCGGCCGCCCCGCCCGCTCGACCTCGCACCGCCCGCTCTCGACGTCGTAACGCACATACTCCGCGAGCGGCCCGCTGTCGTCACCGAAGAACGAGAACCGCGACCGGCCCTCCTCGACCAGCGCGCTGTCCAGCCAGAACGACCTGTGCGACGCCCCGTACATCCGTGTGAACGCGGCCTCCGCGTCGACCGCGCCGGCGATCCGACGGTAGTGCAGACGGTAGGCGGGGGCGGCGCCCGACGCCCGGCGAGGACGCGGGATGGCCGTCACGGAGGTCGGGATCGCCGCCGCGTCCGGGGTGACGGCGGTGTTCTTCGTCCGCAGTCTGCGGGCCCGTTCCGCCGTGAGATTGCGGAAGTTGACCAGCATCCGGTGCCCGTACTCGGTGAGCACCGACTCCGGATGGAACTGCACACCCCACAGCGGCCGGCTGCGGTGCCTGATCCCCATCAGCACCCCGTCCTCCGCCCAGGCGGTGGCTTCCAGCGTCTCCGGCAGCGGCTCCTGCACCGCCAGCGAGTGGTAGCGGACGGCAGTGAAGTCCTGAGGCAGTCCTTGGAACAGGTCCCGTCCGTCGTGCCGGACCGTGGACAGATGCCCGTGCCGGGGCTGCGCTGCGGGCGGCACCACGCCCTGCTCGCCGAGGGCGATGCCCTGGTGCCCCAGGCAGACGCCGAGTACAGGGACGGTCGACTCGGCGAGCACCACGGCACTGAGCCCGAAGTCACGGGCCTCGGCCGGGTGCCCGGGCCCCGAGGACACCACGACATTGTCGAATTGCGTGAGGTTTTCCACGAGATCGGGAATTCCGGTGGGGATTTCGTCGGCGTCGTTCAGGACCACAACCGGTTCCTCGCCGTTGACCTCGGCGATCAGCTGGAACAGGTTGTAGGTGTACGAGTCGTAATTGTCGATGAGCAGGGTCTTCATCCGCCCACCTCCCTGTGCCTGTGTGTCACGGCAATCGTCACCTGGATTCCGATGCCCCGGCTCCAGCGTTCCTTCAAGAAAATGAAACGGCGTGCGGACGAACGGATCGAGTCCGCCGAGATGGGGAATGGCGATGATATTGAACAGGAGCAGCGGCGGAAGACCGCGCTCATGTTGATGAACCACATCTTCCATTTCGGCAGCGGGGACGGCCCGCGCCTCGCGTCCTCCCAGGCGCGGGCCGTCCCCGCCCCGGCGAATCCCACGAGCGGAAGTCGGACTCACGGTCCGGTGCCACGTGATAGGCCGCGGTTTCGGTTGCGGGATTGCTGGTCACGCCGTCCAGTACGCGAAAACTCCGCAGCACGTTCAATTCTCAACCGGCGTTTTTCCAGCTGTCCGGATCGTACTCTTTTATTGGCCTTTCGGTCGCCTTGACCTGCTCTGTGGACTTCTAAGCGAGGTGACTTTTTCTGAATTCCGGGAAGTGCTTGCCGGTTGGATTGTCAAAGTTGCGCGATCGCTTTCCCCGGTCCTCCCTGGCTTTTCCTGGATGAAGGAGAAGCGTGATGGAATAGCCCGGTGGGAGTGGCTTGAGGCTTTACGCCGGCTCCGCCGATGTCTCGTCCTCCACCGGCGCTTCCCCGAACCGGGCCAGTGCCAAGGCCCCCGCCACCGCGATCACGAACCCCAGCACCGCGAGCCAGGTCAGGCCCTCCCGGGTGCGGTCCCCGAGCCACACCACCCCCACCGCCGCCGGCCCGATCGTCTCGCCGATCACCATTCCGGCGGTCGCCGTGGTGACCGAGCCGCGCTGCAGGGCCGAGGTCAGCAGCAGGAAGGCGGCGCCTCCGCCGATGAGCAGGGCGTAGGTCGCCGGGTTGGTGAGCAGATGCGACGGGGCGAGTGTGTCGATCAGCCGGACCGACACCTCCACCACCCCGAACCCGAATCCGGCTCCCAGCCCGAGCACCAGCGCCCGCCCCCGCCCGGACCACCGCCCACCGACCAGCCCGAGCACCAGCACCGCGACGGCGACCGCGAGCATCGCCCACTTCAACGCCGCCGACCCGGCGCGATCCCCCTCGGCCCCCGACGCCAGCCCCAGCATCGCCAGCCCGGCGCACACGACCCCCACCGCGCCCCACTCCACCCCGCTGAGCCGCACATGCAGCAGCCGGGCCGCGACCACTCCCGTGACGGCCAGGCTGGAGGCGAGGGCCGCGGCCACCGCGTAGATGGGGATCGACCGCAGAGCCACGATCTGCAGCAGGAACCCCAGCCCGTCCAGGGCGAGCCCGGCGATGTACCGCCACTGCCGCAGGGCCCGCAGCAGCAGCGCAGCCTCTCCGCCGCCTCCCTCGGTGGCCGCTCGCGCGGCCACCGCCTGCAATACCGTCGCCGTACCGAAGCAGACTGCCGCACCGAGAGCGCACACCATCCCAAAGATCACAAAGTGACTGTAGGGGAGAGGCGCGTTGGGAGGGGGTGCTGCGAGCTGCGCTCTTACCTCTCTTTAGGCTGTGGCCCGGACAACCTGGGACAGGTACAGCAAACGGGGAGAGGCGAACATGGCGGACGCAGGTCGGCAACTACGCTCGGGGACGGTCGTACTCGGCGGCATGGGTCTTCTCGCCGCCGCCCTCACTGCCTGCTCCTCCGAGCCCGACAAGCGCTGCGTGGACCGCGACAGTTACAACCTGGCCAAGGGCTACAAGGTCGTCGCCGACAAGAACTGCAAGTCCACCAGCACCTCCGTCCGCGGCACCTGGTACTACGAGGGCAAGAAAGAGGACGGCTGGGTCGAAGGCGGCTCCTTCATCAAGCCCCGCAAGTCCTCCGGCGGTTCCGGCCACGGTGTCTCCCGGGGCGGCTTCGGCGGCGGCAAGGGCAGCTCGGGCGGCTGAGCCACTATGCAGCGGCACACCCTCAACCCCCGGCCCGGCTGGCAGCGGACCGTCGAGGAACAGGGCCTCATCTACCCCCTGACCCGACACTCCGACGGCTCCCTGCGCCCCTACTGGGACGAGAGCGCGTACTACTCCTTCACCCTTGACGAGGTCGAGGCACTGGAGGAGGTCGTCGAGGAACTCCACCGCATGTGCCTGGCCGCCGCCGACCACATCGTCACGCGGGACCGCTTCTCCGCCCTGGGCATCACCGATCCGCGCGTGGCCCAGGCCGTCGCCGAGGCCTGGCAGCGCCGTGCCGAACTCCCCTCCGTCTACGGCCGCTTCGACCTCCGCTACGACGGCACCGGCTCGGCGAAGCTCCTGGAGTACAACGCCGACACCCCCACCTCCCTGGTCGAGGCCGCCTCCCCCCAGTGGTTCTGGATGGAGGACCGCTTCCCGGGCGCCGACCAGTGGAACTCCCTCCATGAACGCCTCGTCGCCGCCTGGAAACGACAGGCCGCCCTCCTCCCGCCCGGCAGCCCCCTGTACTTCGCGCACTCCTCGGACGACGAACTCGGCGAGGACCTGATGACCGTCGCCTATCTGAAGGAGACCGCCGAGCAGGCGGGCCTCGTCACCGACTGGATCTCCATGGAGGAGATCGGCTGGGACCGTCTCTCCGGCCGCTTCGTCGACAACCAACTCCGCTTCATCCGCAGCTGTTTCAAGCTGTACCCGTGGGAGTGGCTCACCACCGACCGCTTCGGAGGCCATGTCCTCGACACCCTCGACAACGGCGGCGGCACCGGCACCACTCTGTGGATCGAGCCCGCCTGGAAGATGCTGCTCAGCAACAAGGCCCTGCTCGCCGTCCTCTGGGAGCTGTACCCCGGCCACCCGAACCTCCTCCCCGCCTATCTGGACGGGCCCCGCGAACTGGCCTCGACCACCGGCTACGTCGCCAAGCCCCTGCTGGGCCGCGAGGGAGCGGGCGTCACGATCCACGAGCCCGGCACCGAGCCGGTCCCGCGCGAAGAGGCCTGCTGCTATCAGGAGTTGGCCCCGCTGCCCGACTTCGACGGCAACCGCGTCGTGCTCGGCGCGTGGGTGGTCGAGGACGAGTCGGCGGGGCTGGGCATCCGAGAGTCGTCCGGCCTGATCACGGACGAGTTCGCGCGCTTCCTGCCGCATGTGATCCTGTGACGCACGGGTGTTCGTGGCCTCTTGGTGCACGGTGTGTGCCTGGTCGCCCCCGTGGTGCACGAGGGTGACTAAAGGTCCAGCACACCCCTCAGCTGGGCCAGCCCCCACTCCAGATCCTCCTTTTCGACGACGAGGGGTGGTGCGATGCGGATCGTCGGGCCGTGGGTGTCCTTCACCAGGACTCCGCGGTCCATCAGCTTCTCGGACACCTCCCGTCCCGTGCCGTACCGCGGATGGATGTCCACGCCCGCCCACAGACCGCGCCCCCGGACCGCCGTGGCCCTCCCCGTCCCGGCCAACGCGCCCAACTCCCGGTGCAGATGCGCCCCGAGCTCAGTCGCCCGCGCCTGGAAGTCGCCCGTCCGCAGCATCGCGATCACCTCCAGGGCCACCGCGCAGGCCAGCGGATTGCCGCCGAAGGTGGACCCGTGTTCCCCGGGCCGGAACACCCCGAGCACCGCGGCACTCGACACCACCGCCGACACCGGCACGACCCCACCGCCCAGCGCCTTGCCGAGCACATACACATCGGGCACCACGTCCTCGTGCTCGCACGCGAAGGTCCTTCCCGTCCGCCCCAGCCCCGACTGGATCTCGTCCGCGACGAACAGCACGTCCCGCTCCCGGGTCAACTCCCGCACCGCCGGCAGATAGCCGGCCGGCGGCACCAGCACCCCGGCCTCGCCCTGGATCGGCTCCAGCAGCACGGCCACCGTGTTCTCCGTGACCGCCGAACGCATCGCCGTCAGATCCCCGTACGGCACGATCTCGAAGCCCGGTGTGTACGGCCCGAAGTCCGCGCGCGCCTGGGAGTCCGTGGAGAAGCTGATCAGCGTCGTCGTACGCCCGTGGAAGTTGTTTGCGGCGACCACGATCTTCGCCATCTCCGCGGGCACGCCCTTGACCTTGTACCCCCACTTCCGGGCCGTCTTCACCGCGGTCTCCACCGCCTCCGCGCCCGTGTTCATCGGCAGCACCATCTCCATCCCACACAGCTCGGCGAGCTCGGAGCAGAACGCCGCGAACCGGTCGTGGTGAAAGGCCCGCGACGTCAGCGTCACGCGCTCCAGCTGGGCCTTCGCCGCCGCCACCAGGCGTCGGTTGCGGTGGCCGAAGTTGAGTGCCGAGTAACCGGCCAGCAGATCCAGATAGCGCCTCCCCTCGACATCGGTCATCCAGGCGCCCTCGGCGGTGGCGATCACCACGGGCAGCGGGTGATAGGTGTGCGCACTGTGCGCGTCGGCGGCGGCGATCAGGTTCTCCATGGTGGTCACGGCGCCTCCCGGGATGAGGATCCCCCTGTTCCTATCGTCGCTCGCATGGTGGACGAGGGACCTGCGCCGTCAGGCGGGCCCGGTAGGCTGACCGGCGGGCCGTGACTGGCGCGCTGGGATGGGACCGACCATCAGGGAGCGGCCCGAGCAGAGACAGTGCCGTGCGCCTGGGCCGTACCGTGAACGCTGAATGCCGACGTCCGGAGGTCCCTCATGTCAGCCGAGTCCCTCTCCACCGAGTCCACCGCCTTCCGCGCCGCCCTCGATGTGATCCGCGCCGTCGAGCCGCGCGTGGCCGACGCCATCGGCCAGGAGGTCACCGACCAGCGCGAGATGCTCAAGCTGATCGCCTCGGAGAACTACGCCTCCCCGGCCACCCTCCTCGCGATGGGCAACTGGTTCAGCGACAAGTACGCCGAGGGCACCATCGGGCGCCGTTTCTACGCCGGCTGTCGCAACGTCGACACCGTCGAGTCCCTCGCCGCCGAGCACGCCAAGGAGCTGTTCGGCGCCCGCCACGCCTACGTCCAGCCGCACTCCGGCATCGACGCCAACCTCGTAGCGTTCTGGTCCGTACTCGCCGACCGTGTCGAGGTCCCCTTCCTGGAGAAGGCCGGCGTCCGCCAGGTCAACGACCTCACCGACGCCGACTGGGCCGAGCTCCGCCAGGCCTTCGGCAATCAGCGCATGCTCGGCATGTCCCTGGACGCCGGCGGCCACCTCACCCACGGCTTCCGCCCGAACATCTCCGGCAAGATGTTCGACCAGCGCTCCTACGGCACCGACCCGGCGACCGGCCTGATCGACTACGAGGCGCTGCGGGTCTCCGCCCGCGAGTTCAAGCCGCTGATCATCGTCGCCGGTTACTCGGCCTACCCCCGCCTGGTGAACTTCCGCATCATGCGCGAGATCGCCGACGAGGTCGGGGCGACCCTGATGGTGGACATGGCGCACTTCGCGGGATTGGTCGCGGGCAAGGTGCTGACCGGCGACTTCGACCCGGTGCCGCACGCCCAGATCGTCACCACCACCACCCACAAGTCGCTGCGCGGCCCGCGCGGCGGCATGGTCCTGTGCGACGACTCCCTCAAGGACCAGGTCGACCGAGGCTGCCCGATGGTCCTCGGTGGCCCGCTCCCGCACGTCATGGCCGCCAAGGCCGTCGCCCTGGCCGAGGCGCGTCAGCCGTCCTTCCAGGACTACGCCCAGCGCATCGTGGACAACTCCCGGGCGCTGGCGGAGGGCCTGATGCGCCGGGGCGCGACCCTGGTCACCGGCGGCACGGACAACCACCTCAACCTGATCGACGTCGCCTCCTCCTACGGGCTCACCGGCCGCCAGGCCGAGGCCGCGCTCCTCGAGTCCGGCATCGTCACCAACCGCAACGCCATCCCCGCCGACCCGAACGGCGCCTGGTACACGTCCGGCATCCGCATCGGCACCCCCGCCCTGACCACGCGCGGTCTGGGCACGGCGGAGATGGACGAGGTGGCGGGCCTGATCGACCGTGTCCTGACCACCGCCGAGCCGGGCACCACCAAGTCGGGCGCCCCCTCCAAGGCCCAGCACGTCCTCGACCCGAAGATCGCGGACGAGATCTCCCGCCGTGCGACGGACCTGGTGGCCGGCTTCCCGCTGTACCCGGAGATCGACCTGGGCTGACGCCCTGGGGCGAACATCCACTCTTGAGTTGTCAAAGACCGGTGACTCACGAAGATCGATGACCGGCTGGGGCCGGCGATTTTCCCGTCGCCCCGTGAGCGGCCGCTCAGAGGTCGATGAGTTCCTGACGTGGCTCCTCCCGCGGCGGTCCGGCACCTTGCCGGGCCGCCGCGCGGCGTATCAGGAACGTGCCCCCGGCCCCGGCCGCGAGCCCCACCGCCAGCCCGGGAACCGCCCACCAGACACTTTCCCGACCACGGCCGGCCTCGCCGGCGGTGACCTTCCGCGTGGTGGTCTCGCCTCCGGAGGTCCCGTCCTCGCCCGGCCGGGCCCCGCTCGCCCCTTCGCCCAGCCCGCTCAGCACCTTCGCCTGCTCCAGCTGGACGAACACCGAGCGCGGTGCCCGATGCCAGCGGAGGTCGTCGTCCTGGACGGCCGGGGCGGGATCGCTCCGTATCCAGGGGGTGCCGTCGGCCGCCACGAACAGCTGGTCCTGTCGCTCGATGGCCACGTCCCCGCCTGGTGCCCGGTCTGTCTCCGGCCAGCCTCCGACTCCCGTCAGCCCCCAGATCACGGTGACGACCACGGGCGGATAGCGACCCTCGGTCCACGCCTCCGGCACCCGCTCCGTCCCCGTATAGGTCGGCCGCAGCAGCTGCCGCAGACGGGCGAAGGCCTGCTGCCCGGACCGCACCACCTCGGTCTGCCCCGTGCCACCGGCGACGATCATCGTCACGTCGGGCACATCCCGGCTCTGGGTCCGCACCGCCGCCCATGCCTCATCCCCGTCGGCCCAAGCCGACGACGCGCCCCACACCATCAGCCCGAGCGTCACCGTCAACGCCCCCGACAGCGCGCCCAGTTCACGAGTCCTGCTCCTCCCGCCACGCATCGCTTCCCCCCACCGGTCGGTCCCGTGCGGCCCTCCCGCGAGCCGCGTGTCACTTCTGGTACACCGCCCGAGCCGCCGGGGTTCCCACCCTCCGCCGACTATTTCGAGGACTTCCCGGACTGCTTCTCGAACGAGTTCGCGATCCCCACCGCACGGTCCTTCGACATGACCCCCTCCAGCCGCAGCGTCACGTCCTCCCCGCCCGTCCGACGGGTCCACAGCAGCGTCGGCCCGGCGGTCCGCACCTCGCGCGTGAAACGGTGCCCGTCCGCGTCCACCAGCCAGAAACCCAGCAGATGCGGACGCGGGAACCACAGCGCGTAGTCCCGCACACCGTCGGCCGACGGCCCCCCGCCCAGCCCGATCCACTCCGGCTGCTCCCGCAGGGTCTTGGTGAACGCGGGGTCGAGCCGCTCGGGGAACTCGTCCAGCCGGACCACCCGGCCGCCCTCCCGCCAGCACAGGCTGACCAGGAAGCGGCCCCGCGGCTCGTCGGTCACCGTCACCGTGTCGGGAGCGCCGAGCGCCTCCGGCACCAGCGGTTCGAACCCCGCCCGGTGTCCGGCCTGGCCGAGCGACACCGACCTGCCGCAGCCGGGCACCTCCGCACCCGGCGAGGGCACGGCCGAGGGGTCGTAGCGCACCTCGACCCCGCCGAAGTCGAACCAGTCCATGACCGCCGCCCGCACCGGTGGTGTGAGCGCGAGCACCGTCAGCAGCCCGCACAGCGTCGCGGTCAGCGCACGCCATCTCAGCCGCGCCCAGCGCCGGACCGCGCGCAGCCGCTCACCCGGGCCCCGGGACTCGGCCACCGGCACCGCGAGGTGCTCGGCGAGTATCTGTCCCAGCACCCGCTCGACCATCGTCTCGGAGCCCAGGGAGCCGTCGGCACCGTCGGCCTCCGGCGCGTCCAGCGACCGGCCGAGCGCGCGCAGCTCGTCGGGAAGCCGGGACTCGCCGCGTTCCTGTGCCTGCCCACGGGCACGCCCCTGCGGACCCCAACCAGGTCCCGCCCCCGGGCCGGATCCCGCCCCCGGACCGCGGTCGCCGCTGCGCCCGTGTGGGCCCCGGCCACCGGTGTCGCCCGGACGCCGGCCGCCCTCGCCGCCGTACCCGTCCCGCCCCTCACTCACCACCGTCACCCCCTTCCCGAGGCTCGAAATCCGGCAGCAGCCGGCCCATCTTGCGCAGCGCGCGGTTCAGCCGGGACTTGACCGTGCCGCGCGGCCAGCCCAGGGCCTGGGCCGTCTCCGACTCGTCCATCTCCAGCAGAAAGCGGTAGGTGACGACCAGGCGGTGCTCCTCGCTCAGCTTCTCCAAGGCGCACAGCAGCGCCGCACGGCGCTCCGTCTCCAGCGTCGCCACCGCCGGGTCCGCCGATTCCGGTATCAGCGGCTCCGCCTCCGCGAAGGCCGCCTCCCGGCCGGCGAGCGTGCGCTGCCGCGCCGCCGTGCGCACTGTGTTCCTCGTCTCATTGGCGACGATCGACAGCAGCCACGGCTTGAAGGCCGAGCCGTCCCGGAACCTGCCCAGCGCGCAGTACGCCTTCACGAAGGCCTGCTGCACCACGTCCTCCGCGTCCGCACCCGCCCCGAGCGCCGCGGCCGCCCTGAGCGCGATGCCCGTATGGGCCCGCACCAGCTCCGCGTACGCCTCCGGATCTCCGGCGCGCACGCGAGCGATCACCGCGGCCTCATCGACGATGCGGCCCCCCTCCCGCGTTCTCACACTCTTGTTACACCGCGGAAGAGGGATCGGTTCCCATCTGTTTCCGACCAGTTCCGGATCGGGTCCCGACACCTGAGAGAATGGTGAACATGGCCTCTGATCGACCCCGTGTGCTCTCCGGAATCCAGCCCACCGCAGGCTCGTTCCACCTCGGCAACTACCTCGGCGCCGTCCGCCAGTGGGTGGCCCTGCAGGAGACCCACGACGCGTTCTACATGGTCGTGGATCTGCACGCGATCACGATCCCGCAGGACCCGGCCGAGCTGCGGGCCAACACCCGGCTCGCCGCCGCCCAGCTCCTCGCGGCCGGTCTCGACCCCGAGCGCTGCACGCTGTTCGTCCAGAGCCATGTCCCCGAGCACGCCCAGCTCGCCTGGGTCATGAACTGTCTCACCGGCTTCGGCGAGGCCAGCCGTATGACCCAGTTCAAGGACAAGTCCGCCAAGCAGGGCGCCGACCGCGCGTCCGTCGGCCTGTTCACGTACCCGATCCTCCAGGTCGCCGACATCCTGCTCTACCAGGCCAACGAGGTCCCCGTCGGTGAGGACCAGCGCCAGCACGTCGAGCTGACCCGCGACCTCGCCACCCGCTTCAACGGCCGGTACGGCGACACCTTCACGATCCCGAAGCCGTACATCCTCAAGGAGACGGCGAAGATCTACGACCTGCAGGACCCGTCGATCAAGATGAGCAAGTCGGCGTCCACGCCGAAGGGCCTCATCAACCTGCTCGACGACCCCAAGGCCACCGCCAAGAAGGTCAAGAGCGCCGTCACCGACACCGACACCGTCATCCGCTACGACGCCGAGAACAAGCCGGGCGTCAGCAACCTGCTCACCATCTACTCGACCCTCACCGGCAAGTCGATCGCCGAGCTGGAGCAGGAGTACGAGGGCAAGATGTACGGCGCCCTCAAGACGGACCTCGCCGAGGTCATGGTCGAGTTCGTGACGCCCTTCAAGGAGCGCACCCAGCAGTACCTGGACGACTCGGAGACGCTGGACTCGATCCTGGCCAAGGGCGCGGAGAAGGCACGCGCCGTCGCGGCGGAGACGCTCTCCGAGGCCTACGACAAGGTCGGCTTCCTGCCCGCCAAGCACTGACGTGCATCACTCAACACACGTACCACCGGCAGAGCGCTGCACATCACTACGGTTGCGTCTGCCCGCAACACGGCCATGGCCGTACAGTCGATAGCCGACGGCTGACAGACCAACCCGTCACAACGACAGGAGACGACGTGGGGACCGTAACGATCGGCGTATCGATCGCGGTCCCGGAGCCACACGGCAGCCAGCTCCAGCAGCTGCGCGCGGGCTTCGGCGACGCCGCTGCTCACGGCATCCCCACGCATGTCACGCTGCTGCCGCCGACCGAGGTCGACGGCGCCGACCTGCCCGCTGTCGAAGCGCATCTGACCGAGGTCGCCGCGGCCGGCCGGCCGTTCCCGATGCGGCTCTGCGGCACCGGCACCTTCCGGCCCCTGTCGCCCGTCGTGTACGTCAGGGTCGCCGAAGGCGCCGAGGCCTGCACCTGGCTGCAGAAGCAGGTCCGCGACGCCTCCGGCCCGGTGGCCCGCGAACTGGCGTTCCCGTACCACCCGCATGTCACCGTCGCGCACGGCATCGACGAGGAGTCGATGGACCGGGCCTTCGAGGAACTCGCCGACTACGAGGCCGACTGGCCGTGCACCGGCTTCGCCCTCTACGAGCAGGGCGCGGACGGCGTGTGGCGCAAGCTGCGGGAGTTCGCCTTCGGAGGCACCGTGGTACCGCCGCAGGTCGGCCACGCGCAGCGCGGGTCCCTGCCGACCCGCTAGCCGCCCCGCGGCCGCCCGCTACAGAGGCAGCCGCCTGAACACCGCGCGCGGGACGTGCCGCAGCGCCGACATCACCAGGCGCAGCGCACCCGGCACCCACACCGTCTCCGAGCGCCGCCTGAGGCCGAGCTCGATCGCCGTCGCCACCGCCTCCGGGGTCGTCGCGAGCGGCGCCTGGGGAAGCCCGGCCGTCATCCTGGTCCGCACGAACCCGGGGCGTACGACCATGACGTGCACGCCCGTGCCGTACAGCGCGTCGCCCAGGCCCTGGGCGAACACGTCCAGGCCCGCCTTGCTGGAGCCGTAGATGAAGTTGGCCCGGCGGGCCCGTTCACCGGCGACGGACGACAGCACCACCAGTGAACCGTGCCCCTGCGTCTGCAGGGCGCGCGCGCTCACGAGGGCCGCCGACACCGCGCCCGTGTAGTTGGTCTGGGCGACCCGCACCGCGGCGGCCGGGTCGCGCTCGTCGTGCGCCTGGTCGCCCAGGACCCCGAAGGCGAGCAGCACCAGGTCGATGTCGCCCTCCGCGAAGACCTTGCCGAGCACGGCCTCGTGGGAGTCGGGGTCGAGCGCGTCGAAGGCGACGGTGTGCACGTCGGCGCCGACCGCGCGCAGTTGCTCGGCCGCCGTCTCCAGGGCGGGCGAGGGGCGCCCGGCGAGCCACACCACGCGCGTGCGGCGCGCGACGAGACGCCGCGCGGTGGCGAGCGCGATCTCGGACGTACCGCCGAGGACGAGCAGGGACTGGGGGAGACCGAAGGCGTCCTTCACGAGAGCAGCTCCTAGAGGGCGAGACGGCGGGACAGGTCCGACACGAACACCCCGCGCGGGTCCGTCTTCGCGCGCAGGTCGCGGAAGTCGTCGAGGCGCGGGTACATCGCGGCGAGGAGTTCGGGGCGCAGCCGGGCGTCCTTGGCGAGGTAGACGCGTCCACCGGCCGCCGCGACCTCCTCGTCGAGCTGGTCGAGGAGGGCCCCGAGGCCGGGCAGTGAGGCCGGGATGTCCAGGGCGAGCGTCCAGCCGGGCAGCGGGAAGGAGAGCCAGCCCGGGTCGGCCTCGCCGAAGCGCTTGAGGACGGCCAGGAAGGACGGGCAGCGGTGCTCGGAGATGCGCCGCACGATCCGCCGCAGGGCGTCCTCGCGGCCGTACCCGACGACGAACTGGTACTGCACGAAACCGCCCCGGCCGTACACGCGGTTCCAGTGCGGGACGCCGTCCAGGGGGTGGAAGAAGGAGGAGATCCTCTGCAGTTCGCCGGTACGCGCGCGAGGCGCCTTCCGGTACCAGAGCTCGTTGAAGAGACCCACGGTCGTCCGGCTGAGCAGGCCCTCCGGGAGGAACGCGGGCGCGCTCGGCAACCGCGGGGTCCGGAAGTCCAGCGGTCGTCTACGCGCGCGTGCCGGCAGCGTGTCCAGGGGCGCGTGGTCGCCACAGGTCAGCACCGCACGCCCGGTCGCGGCGCCACGTGCCAGCAGGTCGATCCAGGCGACCGAGTAGCGGTGGCGGTGGTCGGTGGCGGTCAGACGGGCCATCAGGTCGTCGAGGTCGGTCGCCCGCTCCGTGTCGACCGACATCAGGGCGGTGTCCACCGGCAGCAGCCGGACGGTGGCGGTGAGGATCACCCCGGTCAGGCCCATGCCACCGGCGGTCGCGTCGAACAGGGGCGTGCCACGCCCCACCGTGCGGATCTCGCCGTCGGCGGTGAGGAGTTCGAAGGAGAGGACGTGTCGGGAGAACGAGCCGGAGACGTGGTGGTTCTTGCCGTGGATGTCCGCCCCGATCGCCCCGCCGACGGTCACCTGCCGCGTGCCGGGCGTCACCGGCACGAACCAGCCCAGCGGCAGCAGCACCTCCATCAGCCGGTGCAGGGAGACACCCGCGTCGCACAGGACGGTGCCGCCGTCGGCGTCGATCGCGTGGATCCGGTCGAGACCGGTCATGTCGAGGACGAACCCGCCGGCGTTCTGCGCCGCGTCCCCGTACGCCCGCCCCAGGCCCCTGGGGATGCCCCCGCGGCTCCCGCACCCCCGGACGGCGGCCGCGGCCTCCTCGTACGTCCGTGGACGGACCACACGGGCCGCGGTGGGCGCGGTGCGGCCCCACCCGGTGACCGTGGTACGGACAGGGACGGTGCCGGGAGGGGTGCTGGCAGGCATGTCGGCGACCGTATCGCCCTTATGTGAGCGATTGTTTTTGAAACATGACATCACTCCCCAAAATGGGTGATTAATGGGATGTCGCTCAATATTGTCTTAGTTCCCGTGGCGTCGGCGTGAACAGTGGATCCACATGGACGACTTGGACCACGCCGGCCATCCCGAACCCACCCGCCACCCCGACCATCTGGATCACCGACTTCTCTCCGCTTGTCGCGCGTACGGCACCGACCCGCGCGTCGCCGCTGCCGCGCGCGCCCTCTCATGGGCCGGTGAGCACGGTGCGTTGTGGCTCGCAGCGGGTCTCGCCTCGGCCGCCGTGAACGGCGCGCAACGCGGCGCCTGGTTGCGTGCGACGGCGCTCACGGCAGGCGCGCACGCCGTCAGCACGGTCGTGAAAAGGGTGGTGCGGCGCCCGCGCCCCACGCATGTGAAACCCCTCGTGCGCACCATCGGCCGGCACTCCTTCCCCAGCTCCCACGCGACCTCCGCCACGGCCGCCGCCGTCGCCTACGGCGCGCTCGGCGCTTACGCGATCCCGCCCCTGGCCGCCGCGATGTGCGTCTCCCGCCTGGTCGTCGGGGTGCACTACCCCTCGGACGTGGCGGCGGGTGCGGCCCTGGGGGCGCTCACGGCGTACACCGGATCGCACTGGGTGAGAGGGGGCGCGCATGACTGAGGTAGCGCCCCTCTCGGGCGGCGCGCGCACGCAGGACACGGCGCTTCTCGAACAACGCACGCCCCATCGCACCACCGCCCCACCACCCCCTCCCGAGCGCGCCCCCCGCGCCCTCGTCGTCGGCCTGCTCAGAACCGCACGCCCCAGGCAGTGGATCAAGAACGTCCTGGTCGTCGCCGCACCCGCGGCGGCCGGTGAGCTCTTCAGCCGGCACGCGGCCCTCCGACTCACCGTCGTCTTCGGCCTGTTCACCGCCTGCGCCGCCGCCGTCTATCTGATCAACGACGCCCGTGACGCCGAGGCCGACCGCGCCCACCCCACCAAGCGGCGCCGCCCGGTCGCCGCGGGCCAGGTCCCCGTGCCGGTGGCGTACGCCGTCGGGGGCGTACTCGGCGTGCTCGCGCCGGTGCTCGCTGCCTGGCTGGTCTCGCCGGTCGTCGCCGTGCTCCTGACGGCGTATCTCGGCATGCAACTGGCGTACTGCGTCAGCCTCAAGCACGTCCTGGTCGTGGACCTCGTGGTCGTCACGACCGGGTTCCTGATGCGGGCGACGGTCGGCGGCCTCGCGCTCGGCATTCCGCTGTCCCGCTGGTTCCTGATCACGACCGGCTTCGGGGCGCTGTTCATGGTGTCGGCCAAGCGCTACTCGGAAGCCGTGCAGATGACCGGAGAACCGGGTGCCACGCGCGCGTTGCTCACCGAGTACACCACCGGTTACCTGCGCTTCGTCTGGCAGCTGGCGGCCGGTGTCGCCGTCCTCGGCTACTGCCTGTGGGCGCTGGAGGAGGGCGGTGTCCCGCACACGAGCGTGCTGCCCTGGCGCCAGCTGTCCATGGTCGCCTTCATCCTCGGCATCCTCAGGTACGCCGTCTTCGCCGACCGGGGCACCGCCGGTGAACCCGAGGACGTCGTCCTGGGCGA
>Ga0182007_10000456_pt1 | contig 24668 bp, 24 predicted proteins | sample Sormic07211113_1_FD_123023 | JGI IMG/M metagenome (GOLD analysis project Ga0182007, IMG submission 123023) | Rhizosphere microbial communities from Sorghum bicolor, Mead, Nebraska, USA - 072115-113_1 MetaG | ecosystem: Host-associated > Plants > Roots > Rhizosphere | place: USA: Nebraska...
CGAGCGCAAGGACGCCCTGCGGCAGATGGCCGAGAACGAGCCCCGCTACCCCGTGGTCGCCAACGACTGAGCTCCCCGGAGCGCTCACCGGCCCCGTACGCACGGCGTCCGTTCGGGTTTCCCGTCCCGACCGGGCGCCGTTCGTGTGTCCGTCGCACGTTCGATCGCATGTCTGGGCGTAGTGATCGACAACCGGTCACACAAGGGGAGAATCCCGGCAGTCCGGGGTGGTGAATGGAGCAAATCCGTTCCCAGATCGGTCAGTTGTGGTGCTGAATAGGAACTGCGGGGATACGCAACGGCGCACGCCGGGCACATCGGGAGGGGCGTGCGTAACTGGCGGCTGAGAGGGGCTCGTTCGTGCCTGCTTTCCCATACAGCACCACATCGACCGGGACCGCCGTCGCGGTCCCACCGTCGCTCTCTCTTCCGGTGATCGAGGCAGCGTTTCCCCGGCAACTCCATCCCTATTGGCCTCGACTCCAGGAGAAGACACGCACCTGGATGCTGGAAAAACGGCTCATGCCCGCGGACAAGGTGGCGGAATATGCCGATCGACTGTGCTACACGGACCTCATGGCCGGGTACTACCTGGGTGCCCCGGACGAGGTGCTCCAGGCGATAGCCGACTACAGCGCGTGGTTCTTCGTCTGGGACGACCGGCACGACCGTGACATCGTCCATCGAAGGCCGGCCGCCTGGCGCCGGCTCCGGCTCCAGCTGCACGCGGCGCTGGACTCCCCGCGGCGGTACCTGCACCACCAGGACCCGCTGGTCGCCGCCTTCGCGGACAGCGTGGTCCGGCTGTACTCGTTCCTGCCGGACACCTGGAACGCCCGCTTCGCCCGGCACTTCCACGCGGTGATCGACGCGTACGACCGGGAGTTCCACAACCGCACCGAGGGCGTCATTCCGACGGTCGAGGAATACCTCGTCCTACGCCGGCTCACCTTCGCGCACCATATCTGGACCGATCTCCTCGAACTCAGCGCGGGGTGCGAACTGCCGGACATCGTGAGGAAACACCCGGCGTTTCGCAGGGCGGCACTGCTGAGCCAGGAATTCGCCGCCTGGTACAACGACCTCTGCTCGCTCCCGAAAGAAATAGCGGGGGACGAGGTGCACAATCTCGGAATCAGTCTCATCGCACACGAGGGGCTGACTCTGGAAGAGGCGATCGCCGAAGTCGGGCGACGCGTCGAGAAATGCATTTCCGATTTCGTCGTGGCCGAGCGGGGCGCTCTTCGCTTCGCCGAGATACTGGCCGACGGCACCCTACGCGGAAAAGAACTCAGCGTGGCCGTCGGTGCCTGCGTCCGCAATATGCGGAACTGGTTCTCCGCCGTCTACTGGTTCCACCACGAGTCCGGCCGGTACATGGTCGACAGCTGGGACGACCGGACCACGCCCCCGTACGTCAACAACGAAGCGGCAGGTGAGAAATGACCGTCGAGTCCGTCAGGCCCGTCGAGTCCGTCGAGCGGGTCGAGCCGCCCTTCGCCGACGGCGGGGTGCGGCTGCTCGGCCACGGCTGGAAGCTGCTGCGCGACCCGCTGGCCTTCCTGACCGGGCTGCGCGCGCAGGGCGACGTCGTACGGCTCCGGCTCGGACCCAAGACGGTGTACGCCGTCACCGCGCCCGAGCTCACCGGAGCCGTCGCCCTCAGTCCCGACTGGATCATCGCCGGGCCGCTGTGGGAGTCGCTGGAGAGCCTGCTCGGCAAGGAGGGCGTGGCCACTGCCAACGGCCCGCTGCACCGACGCCAGCGCCGCACCATCCAGCCCGCCTTCCGGCTCGACGCGATCCCCGGCTACGGGCCCGTCATGGAGGAGGAGGTCCGCGCTCTGATGGCGCGCTGGCGCTCCGGCGAGGTGATCGACGCCACCGCCGAGGCATTCCGGGTGGCCTGCCGGATCTCGGTGCGCTGTCTCATGCACGACACCTGCAACGACGAGCGGGCGGAACGCATATCCGGTGCACTGGCCACCTTGTTCCGCGGTATGTACCAGCGCATGGTCGTACCGCTCGGACCGCTTTATCGGGTGCCGCTTCCGGCCAACCGCGAATTCAACCGGGCGCTGGCCGATTTGCACCTCCTGGTCGACGAGATCGTCGCCGACCGCAGGGCCTCAGGTCAAAAGCCGAACGATTTGCTCACGGCTTTGCTGGAGGCCCGGGACGAGAATGGCGAGCCGATCGGGGAACAGGAGATCCACGACCAGGTCGTCGCCATGCTCACCGCGGGCGACGAATCCGTCGGCTCCACCGTCATGTCACTGCTCCTGGTGCTCACCGACCACCCGGACCTGGCCGACAAGATCCGCGCCGAGGTGAATAGCGTGGCCGGCGATCGGCCGATCGCATTCGAGGACGTCCGGAAGCTGACGTACACCGCGAATGTGGTTGTCGAGACAATGCGCCTGCATCCGTCCGTATGGATATTGACCCGGCGGGCGGTCACCGACACCGAGCTCGGCGGATACCGAATTCCCGCGGGCGCCGACATCGTGTACAGCCCGTACGCGATCCAGCGCGACCCGCGGTCCTTCGCCCGCCACGAGGAGTTCGACCCCGACCGCTGGCTGCCCGAGCGGGCGAAGGAGGTACCGAAGTACGCGATGAGCCCGTTCAGCGTCGGCAACCGCAAGTGCCCGGCCGACCACTTCTCGATGGCCGAGCTGACGCTGCTCACCGCCGAGGCGGCCCGGACCTACTCCTTCGAGCACGCGTCCGGCTCCGACACCCGGCCCCGGATCGGCATCACCCTGCGGCCGCGTGCGCTGAAGCTGCGGCCGACCCCTCGGTGAGCTGAGTCAGGCGGCCGCCTCCGGCCCCCGGAAGGTGCGCCGGTAGGCGTTCGGCGTGGTCCCGATCGCCTGGACGAACTGGTGACGCAGCGCGGCCGCGTTGCCGAAGCCCGCCCGTCCGGCGATCGCGTCCACCGTCTCGTCCGTCGCCTCCAGCAACCGCTGGGCCAGCAACACGCGTTGGCGCAGGATCCAGCGGTAGGGAGTGGTCCCCGTCTCCTGCTGGAAGCGGCGGGCGAAGGTCCGCGGCGACATGTGCGCGCGCTCGGCGAGCTGCTCGACGGTCACCTCCTGGTCGAGGTGCTGCTCCATCCACACCAGCACCCCGGCGACCGTGTCGCCGTGCGACCGGGGCAGCGGGCGCTCGATGTACTGGGCCTGGCCGCCGTCCCGGTGCGGCGGCACCACCATCCGCCGGGCGATCCGGTTGGCGATCTCCGGCCCCTGCTCCTGGCGCACGATGTGCAGACAGGCGTCGATGCCGGCGGCGGTGCCCGCCGAGGTGATCACCGAGCCCTCGTCGACGTAGAGGACATCGGGCTCGACGGTCAACCTCGGGTACGCCCGGGCCAGTTGCTCGGCGTCGTGCCAGTGCACGGCACAGCGCCGGTCGTCCAGCAGCCCGGCCGCCGCCAGCACGAAGACGCCGGAGCAGACGCTGAGCACCCGCGCCCCGCGCTCGACCCCGCGCCGCAGCGCCTGGAGCAGCTCCGGCGGGAACTCCCGGGTCCCGTAGCAGGCCCCGGCCGGCACGGCGATCAGGTCGGCCTCCTCCAGCCGCTCCAGACCGTGCTCGACGCGCATCGAGAAGCCCGCGCCGCGGGTGCTCAGCTCCGGTCCCTCCGCGGAGGCGACCGCGAAGTCGTACACGGGCAGTCCGTCGTCACTGCGGTCGGTGCCGAAGACCTCGCAGACCACGGCCAGCTCGAAGGGGTTCACGCCGTCGAGGACGACGGCGGCGACGTTCTGCAGCATGGCTCCAGTGTGCCTCAGGGTTGGCAGTATTTCGAGGGTCCACGGCAGTCCTGCCACTGTTTGTAAGGAGCTAACGGCGCGACAGTGGTGTCCATGGATACGGCACACATCGAAGGACTGATCGGAATGCTGACCGTTCTCGCCATCCTCGTTCTCCTGGTCCTGCCGGCCGTGCTCGGTATCGCCCGTGACCGCCGCATCGACCGCCAGATCCGCCAGGCAAGGCGTCACTTCACCACTACGGCGACCCACCACTCCTGAATGCCCAGGCAGGAGACCCGGCCGGGCTGCTTGGCGCACAACGGCCGGGTGGACTGCAGCCGGGTCTTCCCCTTCTCCACCGCCTTGAAGGCGGCGGAGGCGTCGCCGGGCTGCAGCACGATGCCGCTGTTGGTGGGCGTCAGCACGGACCCGTTCCCGGTGATCGGCTTCCAGGGCCGCTGCCTGGTCCCGTCGAGGCTGATCCGGAGCGTGTCGCCCACGGCCAGGCAGACGGTACGGCCGCTGTCGGAGGCGCCGAGCGTCGAGGCCGTCGTACACCCCGAGGCGCTCGGTGACGGGCTGCCGGCCGGGCCCGCCGTCCGGGTGGGCGAGGACGACACGCTGTCGCCGTCGCCGCCCTTGCCGCTGTCGGCCTGGTTGCCGCAGCCGGCGAGCACGAGGGCGAGTGCCGCGAGGGCGAGGGTCGTGTGGGGGATCGTTCGACGCATGGGGGCCTCCTCTCCCCTTTGACGTGTCACCCACATCCCTGGATCCACTCCTGTACGCACGACCGGGCCCCGGCCGCGAAGGCGGCGACCGGGGCCCGGGCTCGTACGGGCTCGTACGGGCTCGTACGGGCTCGTACGGGGTCGTACGGGGTCGAGCGGGTTCCAGCGGGATCAGCTGGTCGTGACGGCGGTGTCGTCGATGACGAAGCTGGTCTGGAGCGAGGAGTCCTCGACACCGCTGAACTTCAAGGTGACGGTCGAGCCCGCGTAGGAGCTCAGGTCGAAGGACTTCTGCACGTAGCCCGAGGCGGCGTTGACGTTCGAGTACGTCGCCAGGGTGGTCGAACCGGCGCTCACCGTCAGCTTGTCGTACGCGGTGCTGCCGGTCTCGGCGGTGTCGATGTGCAGGTAGAAGGTGAAGGTGGCCTTGCAGCCGCTGGGCACGGTCACCGACTGGGAGAGCGTGTCGGTGTGGCTGGAGCCGTAGCCGTCGAGCCAGGCGTAGTACGAGCCCGCGTGCGCCGACTCACTGGTGGAGTTGGTGATGACCCCGCTGGACGCGGTCCAGGTGGTGTTGCCCGACTCGAAGCCGGCGTTGCCGAGCAGCTGCGAGGACGTGCAGGTGCCGCCGCCGGAACCGACCGTCCAGCTGAAGGAGGCCGAGCCGGAGGCACCGGTGGAGTCCTTGGCGGTGACGGTGACCTGGTAGGTGCCCGCGGTGGACGCCGTACCGGAGATCAGACCGGTGGAGCTGCTGATGGACAGCCCGGTGGGCAGGCCGGAGGCGCTGTAGGTGAGCGCGGCGCCCGCGCTGTCGCTGGCGCTGATCTGCAGGCTGACCGAGCCGCCGGTCGTCGTCGACTGGCTGCCCGGGTTGGTGACGGTCACCGTGTTGCCCGAGGTGCTGCCGGCGGTGAAGGCGGTGGTGCCGTTCGGGGTGCCCCAGCCGGTCGGGCCGTCGTAGCCGGTCGTGGCGGTGCAGAAGTAGGACGTCGAGCAGGAGCCGTTGCTGCCGCTGGTGACGTCGTAGAGGTTGCTGGTGTGGGAGTACGGGTACTTCGCCGGGTAGTCACCGGAACCCGGGGTGCCGGCGAGGGCGTAGACGCCCGCGATGATCGGCGAGGAGGCGCTCGTACCGCCGTAGACGGCCCAACCGGACCCGCCGTAGGTGTCGTACACGGCCACACCGGTGGCCGGGTCGGCGACGGCGGAGACGTCGGCCTCCATGCGCTTGGTGCAGCCGGTGTCCGTCTGCCAGCTCGGCTTGGGGTCGTAGGCCGAGCAGCCGGAGCCCGTTCCCTCGGTGCTGCTGGTCTTCCACACGGACTCGGTCCAGCCGCGGGAGTTGGACGAGGTGGTCAGCGCGGTACCGCCCACCGCCGTCACGTACTGGGAGGTCGCCGGGTACTCGGCACCGTAGGCGCTGTCACCCGAGGAGACGGTGATGGCGACACCGGGGTGCTTGAAGTACGAGGTGTCCTCGCTGGTCTGGGAGGAGGACTCGGAGCCGCCCCAGCTGTTGGAGACGAACTTGGCGCCGAGCGCCACGGCCTCGTTCTCGGCTATGCCGAGGTCGGTGTCGCTCGCGGAGTTCGCCTCGACCAGGATGATGTTGCAGTTCGGGCAGACCGCGCTGACCATGTCGATGTCCAGCGCCTCCTCACCCGCCCAGCCGGTGTCGTTGCTGGGCAGCGAGGTCGTCGAACCGGTCTGGCTGACCTGCTTGAAGCAGCCGTTGGCGACCGTGCACGCGGACAGCCCGTACTGCGAGCGGTAAGTGGCCAGGTCGGAGGCCGCGTTGGGGTCGTTGTAGGCGTCGACCACGGCAACCGTCAGGCCCGAGCCGCCCGTCGAGGGCAGGTTGTAGGCGCTGTGCAGGTTGGCCGGGCTGAGGCCGGAGGGCGCGGCGGCGGCCACCGCCGACGCGAGCCGCTGCTTGACGTCCGTACGGCGCTGGGCGAAACAGGCCGCGTGGCCGGGCGACGCGGTGGAGCACAGGTGCTTGGTCGGCACCTTCTGACCGGCCTTGCCGGTCGAGTGGAAGGTCTGGCGCGCGGGGGAGGTGAGCGCCTTGGCGTTCTGCGTCACCCGGGAGGTGTGGGTCGTCGTGGGCGCCGCCTGTGCGGGCATGGCGACGAGCCCGGCGAGGCCGAGGGCGAGGGCGGGAACGGCGACCGTGAGGAGTCTTCGCAGGCTCCGTCTGGGCTTCTCACGCATGGGTACTGCCTCCGTCGTGGGAGTGGGGTCTCGACGCTGATGGCAGGCCTGTGACGCGCGTAGCGGCGGCGGGGCGCGTTGTTCGTCATGGGCGTGACATTTGGGCATCCTGTGCGGACGTTGCGCTACATGACAGGACGGCCAGAAGGTAGCCGGGCGCGAGGTGGCCGGAACAGACACGCCCGAAGAACTTTGCCGCTCCGTGGGAAGTCCATGGACGGCCGATGGACGCCCTATGGACGCTCCATGGACCAGGTGGTCTCCGGCCATGCCAGCACGGTCAGTTCGGGCCACTGCTCCCGCCATCGGGCGGCCTTCGCCTCGTATACGAACCGCGGGGCGAGCACCGGGTTCGGCCGTACGACGAGACCGAAGACGTCGGAGAGGCCGTGCGGGGCGTAGACCCGCCACCGCCCGTCGGCCTCCAGCCGCACGCCGAGACAGCAGGTCGTCGCGGCGAACCGGTCGATCGCCGCCTCGGTGGAACCGTGCGGCGCGCACGGCACCCCGAACCTCTCCTCGTACCAGAGGTGCACGCGCGCCTCGTTGCGGATCTCGACCTCGGCCGGGAGATCGGCGAAGAGCTCCCGGCCGGCCTCGATCACGGCGTCCTCGGCCTCCCAGGACAGATCACCGGCGTCGAAGTAGAAGACGTCGTAGTCCTTGATGCCATGGGTGGGCGGCCGCTCGGTGACGACGTTCCAGACGGTCTGGAAGAGGCACCCGGCGGTGAGATACCAGCCGGGCAGCCCCATCGTCGCGGTGCGCGCCAGCACCTCCGTGAGCACGGTGTTGCGGGACAACACCGTGCGCAGGGCGGCGAGTTGCTCGTCGAGAGGGAGTCGGCCGATCACCCCCCTGGCTTATCACGGCCGCGCTCCCGGCACGGCCGCGGACGTCAGAAGTCCTCGTCCAGGTCGACCGTGCCCTCCACCGCCACCTGGTAGGCCGAGGGGCGGCGCTCGAAGAAGTTGGTCAGTTCCTGGACCCCCTGCAACTCCATGAAGGAGAAGGGGTTCTCGGAGCCGTACACCGGGGCGAAGCCCAGCCGGGTGAGGCGCTGGTCGGCCACGCACTCCAGGTACTGGCGCATCGACTCGGTGTTCATGCCGGGCAGCCCGTCGCCGCACAGGTCGCGGCCGAACTGCAGCTCCGCCTCGACGGCCTCCCTGAGCATGTCCGTCACCTCCTGACGCAGCTGCTCGTCGAAGAGGTCCGGCTCCTCCTTGCGGACGGTGTCGACCACGTCGAAGGCGAAGCTCATGTGCATGGTCTCGTCGCGGAACACCCAGTTGGTGCCCGTGGCCAGACCGTGCAGCAGGCCCCGGCTGCGGAACCAGTAGACGTACGCGAAGGCGCCGTAGAAGAACAGGCCCTCGATACAGGCCGCGAAGCAGATCAGGTTGAGCAGGAAACGGCGGCGGTCGGCCCTGGACTCGAGGCGGTCCAGCTTCTCGACCGAGTCGATCCACTTGAAGCAGAACTCGGCCTTCTCGCGGATGGAGGGGATGTTCTCGACCGCGGCGAAGGCCGCCGCGCGGTCGTCCGGATCGGGGAGGTAGGTGTCCAGGAGGGTCAGATAGAACTGGACGTGCACCGCCTCCTCGAACAGCTGGCGGCTCAGGTAGAGCCGGGCCTCGGGGGAGTTGATGTGCTTGTACAGCGTCAGCACCAGGTTGTTCGCCACGATCGAGTCACCGGTCGCGAAGAAGGCGACCAGGCGTCCGATCAGATGCTGTTCGGCCGGCGTCAGCCTCGCGAGGTCGGAGACGTCGGAGTGGAGGTCGACCTCCTCCACCGTCCAGGTGTTCTTGATGGCGTCCCGGTAGCGCTCGTAGAAGTCCGGGTAGCGCATGGGCCGGAGGGTGAGCTCGAAGCCGGGGTCGAGAAGGTTCTGGGTGGTCGTCACTGGCAGGCCTCGCAGGACTCGGGGTTTTCCAGGGAGCAGGCGACGGCTTCTTCCGAGGGCACCTGCTGTACGGGGACGGTCGCCCGGGCGGCGCGGGCGATCCTGGTCGCCGGGCGCGAGCGCAGGTAGTACGTCGTCTTCAGGCCCTGCTTCCAGGCGTACGCGTACATCGACGAGAGCTTGCCGATGGTCGGGGTCTCCAGGAACAGGTTCAGGGACTGGGACTGGTCGAGGTACGGGGTGCGGGCCGCCGCCATGTCGATCAGGGCGCGCTGCGGGATCTCCCAGGCCGTGCGGTACAGCGCCCGTACGTCCGCCGGGATCCACGCGAAGTCCTGGACCGAGCCGTTCGACTCCCGCAGCGCCTCGCGGGTGCGGGCGTCCCAGACGCCGAGCTCCTTGAGGTCCCGTACCAGATAGGAGTTGACCTGGAGGAACTCGCCGGAGAGGGTCTCGCGCTTGAAGAGGTTGGAGACCTGCGGCTCGATGCACTCGTACACGCCCGCGATGGAGGCGATGGTCGCCGTGGGGGCGATCGCCAGCAACAGGCTGTTGCGCAGGCCCACTTCGCCGACCCGGCGGCGCAGTGCCGCCCAGCGGTCCGGCCAGGTGGGCTCGGTGGCGTAGTGGTCGGGGTGCAGGACCCCGCGCGCGGTACGGGTCTTCTCCCAGGCCGGGAGAGGGCCGTTGCGTTCGGCCAGGTCGGCGGAGGCCTCGTACGCGGCGAGCATGATCCGCTCGGCGATGCGGCTGGAGAGGGCCTTGGCCTCGGGCGAGTCGAAGGGCAGGCGCAGCTGGAAGAAGACGTCCTGGAGGCCCATCGCGCCGAGGCCGACGGGGCGCCAGCGCGCGTTCGACCGGGCCGCCTGCTCGGTCGGGTAGAAGTTGATGTCGACCACGCGGTCGAGGAAGGTGACGGCGGTGCGGACGGTGGCGTCCAGCCGCTCCCAGTCGATGTCCCCACCGACCACGAACGCTCCCAGGTTCACCGAGCCCAGGTTGCAGACCGCCGTCTCCCCGTCGTCCGTGACCTCCAGGATCTCCGTGCAGAGATTCGAGGAGTGGATGACCTGGCCCGGTTCGGCGGTCTGGTTCGCGGTGCGGTTGGCGGCGTCCTTGAAGGTCATCCAGCCGTTGCCGGTCTGCGCGAGGGTGCGCATCATGCGGCCGTAGAGGTCACGGGCGGGCAGGGTCCTGCGGGCCAGACCCGCGGTCTCCGCCCTGCGGTACGCCGCCTCGAACTCCTCGCCCCACAGGTCCGTCAGCTCCGGTACGTCGGCGGGGGAGAAGAGGCTCCACTGCTCGTCGGCGTTCACGCGGCGCATGAACTCGTCCGGGATCCAGTGCGCCAGGTTCAGGTTGTGGGTACGGCGGGCGTCCTCACCGGTGTTGTCGCGCAGCTCCAGGAACTCCTCGATGTCGGAGTGCCAGGTCTCCAGGTAGACCGCGGCGGCGCCCTTGCGCCGGCCGCCCTGGTTCACCGCGGCGACCGAGGCGTCGAGGGTCTTCAGGAACGGGACGATGCCGTTGGAGTGCCCGTTGGTGCCGCGGATCAGCGAACCACGGGCGCGGACGCGGGAGTAGGCGATGCCGATGCCGCCGGCGTGCTTGGAGAGACGGGCGACCTGGTGGTAGCGGTCGTAGATGGAGTCCAGCTCGTCCCGGGGCGAGTCGAGGAGGTAGCAGGACGACATCTGGGGGTGGCGGGTGCCGGAGTTGAAGAGGGTGGGGGAGGAGGGGAGGTAGTCGAGGCGGCTCATCAGGCCGTACAGGTCGGCCACTTCGTCGACGGCCCGGGAGGTGTCGTCCTCGGCGAGTCCGCTCGCGACCCGGAGCATGAAGTGCTGGGGCGTCTCGATCACCTTGCGGGTGATCGGATGGCGCAGAAGGTAGCGGCTGTACAGGGTGCGCAGGCCGAAGTAGCCGAAGCGGTCGTCGGCCCGGCGGTCGATCAGCCCGTCCAGGCGGTCGGCGTGGACGCGCACGAACTCCGCCGTACGGTCGGCGACGAGACCCTCGCGGTGGCCGACGGCGACGGACTCGGTGAAGGACGTGACGCCCTGGGAGGCGGCCTCGGCGGCGATGCCGATCGTCAGGAGCCGGGCGGCGAGCCTGCTGTACGCGGGGTCCTCGGAGATGAGTCCGGCGGCGGACTCCGTGGCCAGCTCGCGCAACTCCGCCTCGTCCGCGTGCGCGGACCGGCCGCGCAGCGCCGCCGCGGCGACCCGGCCGGGGTCGGCGTCGGGGAGGTCGGCGGTCAGCTCGGTCAGGGTCCGCAGCAGCGCGGTTGCGGGACCGTCCTCGTCCACAGGGGCGGTCGTGGTCGCTGAAGCCGGTTCGGCTGGCGCGATGGTCACGTGGGGCTCTCCCTCGCTCGGCACGGGGCCTTGCGGAGGGCAGGGGGCAGCTCACGAGCGCACGGGGCGTCGCGTCCACCGGCCCATTCCACGAGGCCCGGACGTCAGGCGCCCGGGCCTCGTGGCCGGGCGCGCTGTCGGCAGGTCCTCGGACTTACTCCTGTGCAGAACGGTTCAAGGGAACGGACATGCACAAGTACACCGTTGCGGGACAGTTCCGGATTCGCACCGGATTCCCCTGCGGCGACAGCGAGCATGAGCATACATGTTGTGTCGGGTGGCGGGAGCGACACCAGATGTTGTGTCGCGGCGACTTCAGAGCGTCAGCGTGTACGTGAGAAGAGTGAACTCCTCGCCCGGGATCGGCTTCCAGTCGCGCTCGGGGGCGCGGGTGAACCCGAGCCGCTCGTAGATGCGGTGGGCCGCGTGCATGACGTGCTGCGTGGACAGGACGACTCCGGTGCAGCCCGGGGTGGTTCTCGCCCGGTCGACGCAGGCACGTACGAGCGCCTCGCCGGCGCCTTTGCCGCGGGCCTCGCGGTCGACGGCGAGCATACGGATCTCGGCCTCGGTGGGGCGCGCCAGGTCGGACATGGGACCCGGGGCGGGGACGAAGGTGACGCCGCCGAGGAGCCGGGCGCCCTGGGCCGCGACCAGTACGGCGGCGGAGGCGGCGCGTTTGGCCACGTCTCTCAGCTCTGCGAGGTACCAGTCGCTCTCGCCGAAGGCCAGGAGGCCGTCCTGGAGGTAGGCCTGGGCGGTGATCTCGCCGAGGGCCTCGTACTCTCCGGGTTCCACCGGCCGGATCACGATGTCCATGAACCCGAGTGTGCCGCACGGGTACGACAACGGGCCGCCGGGTATGCCCGGCGGCCCGTCGATCGCGATCGGTTGGACGATCGGTTGGACGGTTGGACGGTTGGACGGTTGGAGGGTTGGACGGCTGGTGGGCTAGTGGGAAGCCCCGGCCGTCGCCGGCGGCAGCTCCACCGCCACACCCGGGTCGCCCGCGTCCGCCGTGTAGTCGGACGGCTCGGTCTCGTCGACGCCCTCGGGGGCCTTCAGCGCCTTCAGGGCGAAGGTCAGGACCACCGTCACGGCCACGTTCAGCACGAACGCGGTCAGACCGATGTAGCCCATCTCGCCGATGCCCGGGATCTCGGCGTTGGAGCCGCCGAAGTGTTTCTGGGCGGCGTTGGTCGGGGACGCGACGTTGTACGCGGCCACCGTGCCGTACACCATGCCGACCGCCCAGCCGGCGAGCAGCGCCCAGCGGTGGAACCAGCGGGTGAACAGGCCGCCGACCAGGGCCGGGAAGGTCTGCAGGATCCAGATGCCGCCCAGCAGCTGGAAGTTGATGGCGACCGTCTTGTCCATGGTGAGGACGAAGACCAGCGCGCCCACCTTCACCAGCAGGGAGACCAGCTTGGAGACCTTGGTCTCCTGCTCCGGCGTCGCGTCCGGCTTGATGAAGTCCTTGTAGATGTTGCGGGTGAAGAGGTTCGCGGCCGCGATGGACATGATGGCCGCCGGGACCAGCGCTCCGATGCCGATCGCCGCGAAGGCCACGCCCGCGAACCAGCTCGGGAACATGTTCTCGAAGAGCTGGGGGATCGCCAGCTGCGGGTTGGTGACGGACACCCCGCTCTTGATCGCCATGAAGCCGAGCAGCGCGAGCAGGCCCAGCATCAGCGAGTACAGCGGCAGGATCGTGGTGTTGCGGCGGATCACGTCGCGGCTCTTCGAGGAGAGCGTCGCGGTGATCGAGTGCGGGTACATGAACAGCGCCAGCGCCGAGCCCAACGCCAGGGTGGCATACGTCCAGTGGGCCGCCGGCGGGGAGACCAGCGCGCCCGCGCCCGCCTTGGTGAACTTCTCGTTCGCCGAGGCGAAGATGTCCTCGAAGCCGCCCAGCTTGATCGGGATGTAGATGATCGCCACCGCGATGACGATGTAGATCAGGGCGTCCTTGACGAACGCGATCAGGGCGGGGGCGCGCAGCCCGGAGGAGTAGGTGTACGCCGCCAGCACGCCGAAGGCGATCAGCAGCGGCAGGTCCTTCATGAACCAGTTGGAGTCCGCGCTGCCGCCGATGCCCATGACGTCCAGCACGGCCTGGATGCCCACCAGTTGGAGCGCGATGTACGGCATCGTCGCGAGGATGCCGGTCAGCGCCACGGCGAGGGACAGGCCCTTGGAGCCGAACCGGCCGCGCACGAAGTCCGAGGTGGTGACGTACCCGTGGCGGTGCGAGACCGACCACAGCCGGGGCAGGAAGGTGAAGATCAGCGGGTAGACGAGGATCGTGTAGGGCACCGCGAAGAAGCCGGCCGCGCCCGCCGCGTAGATCGCCGCCGGGACCGCGACGAAGGTGTACGCCGTGTACAGGTCGCCGCCCAGCAGGAACCAGGTGATCCAGGTGCCGAACGACCGTCCGCCCAGGCCCCATTCGTCGAGCGAGTGCTCGTTCTCGGCCTTGCGCCAGCGCGCGGCCAGGAAGCCCAGGACCGTGACGGCCAGGAAGAGGAAGACGAACACGCCGAGCGCGACGCCGTTCACGCCGTCCTTCATTCGGTGCCTCCCCGGCGAGCCCGCTGGTCACGCTGCCACAGCTTGTACGCCGTCATGGTCAGCGCCGAGGAGATCAGCACCCACAGCATCTGGTACCAGTAGAAGAACGGGATGCCGATGAGCGTCGGGTCGGTCCTGGCGTAGGAGCCGACCCAGAGCATCGCCACGAACGGCGCGATCAGGCAGACGGCGATGATCACTCGGACCGGGGTCACCACCGGCGGTCTCACTTCAGGCACTTCGGACATACGGGTGGCTCCGCTCCCTCGCGATCACCTGTGATCACCTATGCAATTCGCAGGCAATCTAGGTCACGGACTCACAAGGGCGGAAGGCCCCGCCCGTGTATCGGTATGTCGGATTTCGTGAAGGTCCGACATCGGTGTCATCGGTGTCATCGGTGTCGTGGGTGTCGTGGGTGTCGTCGCTGTCCTCGATGTCATCGGCGTCAGCAGCAGCGGAATCCCTGCCTCGGATCCGCCTCCTGACGGTCCGTCCGCATCCGCTCGAACTCCCGCCGTGACGGCACCGGCGCCTGCGGACGGTCCTTGCGCAGGTGCGCCACGTACCGCTCGTACGCCGACTCGTCGGTGAGCTCCCGTACGTACCAGCGCACGCTCCTAGCCGCCCGAACCAGCGCCGACCGCATCGCGCGCCTCCTCCTTCTCCTCCCGCGTCGGGATCAGTCCGGCCGGCGCCACGATCCTCGACTCGACGTACGGCGCCTCGCGCAGCGTCGACAGGGCCGGGCGGCGGACATGCCGGACGCAGACGCGCAGCGCGTCCGCGATCACGATGACGACCAGAACGGCCAGCACCGCCGAAAGGACGCCGTCCACCGTGGAGTTGGTGACCACGGTGTGCATGTCGTCCATGTTCTTGGCGGGCGGCAGCACCTCCCCGGCGTCGATCGCGTCCTGGAACACGGACCGCTGCTTGAAGAAGCCGACCTTGGGGTCGCTGGAGAACACCTTCTGACAGCTGGCCGTCAATGTCACCGTCGCGTCCCAGGCCAGCGGAATCCCGGTGATCCAGGCCCACTTGAGGCGCGCCCCGACTTCACCAGCAGCGTGGTGCAGACGGCGAGCGCGACCGCCGCGAGCAGCTGGTTCGAGATACCGAAGATCGGGAAGAGCTGGTTGATCCCGCCGAGCGGCTCATGGACGCCGACCCACAGGAAGTAGCCCCACAGCGCGCACACGATCGCATCGGCGACCCCCGCGTCGGGCCCTCGCGCCCGCGCCCGTCCGCGGCCGACGCCGAGGTGACCCTCTCCGCGGCGCGCGCCGCCTCCCTGGCGGGCGCGGCCACCGACCCGCCCCCGTCACCGGCCGCCGCGATGAACCGGCAGGCGTTCCGGGCGGCGGACCACAGCGGCAGCGCGAGTGCGCACAGACACGCGGCCACTGCTACGCGCCGCCACGGCGCCGCCCGTCGCCTCCCTAGTCCTGCGGGCGCTTGAGGCGGGCCACGAACTTGTAGCGGTCGCCGCGGTACACCGACCGTACCCACTCCACCGGCTCGCCCGTCTTGTCGAAGGAGTGGCGGGAGAGCATCAGCATCGGCAGGCCCACGTCGGTGCCGAGGAGGCCGGCCTCGCGGGGGGTGGCCAGGGAGGTCTCGATGGTCTCCTCGGCCTCGGCGAGGTGGACGTCGTAGACCTCGGCCAACGCCGTGTAGAGGGACGTGTACTTGACCAGGGAGCGGCGCAGGGCGGGGAAGCGCTTGGCGCTGAGGTGGGTCGTCTCGATGGCCATCGGCTCGGCGTTGGCCATGCGCAGGCGCTCGATGCGCAGCACTCGGCCGCCGGCCGTGATGTCGAGCAGCTCGGCGAGGCGGTCGTCGGCCGTGATGTAGCCGATGTCCAGCAGCTGCGAGGTCGGCTCCAGGCCCTGGGCACGCATGTCCTCGGTGTACGAGGTGAGTTGGAGCGCCTGGGAGACCTTGGGCTTGGCGACGAAGGTGCCCTTGCCCTGGATGCGTTCGAGCCGGCCCTCGACGACCAGCTCCTGGAGCGCCTGGCGCACGGTCGTGCGGGAGGTGTCGAACTCGGCGGCGAGGGTGCGCTCGGGCGGTACCGGGGTGCCGGGCGACTGTGTCTCCGTCATGTCGAGCAGGTGTTTCTTCAGGCGGTAGTACTTGGGCACGCGGGCGCTACGGACGCCTGCGCCGCCATCGTTGTCCGCACTGCTGACGTCGCTGCTCATGCTCTGCCTTCCCGGCTCCGGATGCGGGTCACTTCGTGATCCTTCTGTATACCGTCGCCGCTTCTGTTGGTCTAGTCCACGAGGCCAAGTGGTCTAGCGGACGAGATTACTCCGGCGGCGCTTATTTCGCTGGTTTCTTACTTAAAGGTTCCTGCATATGTAGGTCGCATAACGGCTGGTCAGAGCCGTTTCGGGGCCCCTTGACAGGCTTCGTGGTCTGGTCCAAGCTCCCCCTACTGGTCTACACCATTGGTTCAGGTCCCGGCGCATGAGCGGGGAGGTGTGGGCATCCCTGAGGAGGGTGGCGTGAAGCGCAAGCTCATTGCCGCGATCGGTATCGCGGGCATGATGGTCTCCATCGCGGCGTGCGGGGGCAACGACAAGGGTTCGTCGGGCGGGGGCACCGACGCCAAGGAATTGACGGTCTGGTTGACCGTGGACGCCCAGAACAACTGGCCGAACCTGGTGAAGGCCGCCGACGCGGCCGTCCAGAAGGCCCACCCCGGCATCAAGATCAACCACGAGTACTACGGCTGGCCGGACAAGAACACCAAGCTCGACGCGGTCCTCGCCACCGACAAGGCGCCGGACGTGGTGGAGATGGGCAACACCGAGATGCTCGGCTACATGGTCAAGGGCGCCTTCGCCCCCGTCGACCCCTCGAAGTTCACCAACTCCTCCGCCTGGCTCGACGGCCTCAAGGCCTCCGTGACCTACCAGGGCAAGACCTATGGCGTCCCGTACTACGCCGGCGGTCGCGTCGCCAACTGGCGCAAGGACCTGTTCGCCTCGGTCGGCGCCAAGACCCCGCCGAAGACGTACAGCGAACTCCTCTCCGACCTGGACAAGGTGCAGAAGAAGGAGGGCGACAAGTTCTCCGCCTGGTACCAGCCCACCCGCGACTGGTACGCGGCCATGTCCTACGTCTACGACGCCGGCGGCTCCATCGCCACCGAGACCGGCGGCCAGTGGAAGGGCAGCCTCTCCTCGCCGGAGTCCGTCAAGGGCCTCACCGAGTTCAAGAACGTCATCGACAAGTACATGCACGGTGACAAGACCAAGGACGAGTCCGACCGTTACATCGTCTACGGCCAGGGCAAGTCCGGCATGATCTTCGGTGCCGCGTGGGAGGGCGCCACCTCGGCCGACCCGAAGAACGACAAGACCGGCAAGCTCAAGGACAACCTCGAGAACTTCGTGATGCCGGGTCCGTCGGGCAAGAACATGCCCGTCTTCCTGGGCGGTTCGGACCTCGCCATCCCGGTCAAGTCCAAGGCCCAGGGCGTCGCCGCCGAGTGGATCAACGCCTTCACCGGCCCCTCCGGCCAGAAGGGCCTGATGGCCAAGGGCAACCTGCCCAACAACAAGACCGACCTCGCGACCCTGAAGAACGACCCCGCGACGGCGGTCCCGGCCACCGCGGCCGAGTCCAACTGGTTCGTCCCGATGGCGCCCGGCTGGGGCCAGGTCGAGAAGGCCCAGGTCCTGCAGACCATGCTGCAGAACATCGGCACCGGCAAGCAGACGGTCGAGGCCGCCGCGAAGGACGCGGACGCCGCGATCGACAAGGTCATCAACAACAAGTGACCGCAGAGCAGGGCCCGTTGACCCCCGGGCTGATCGGGGGCAGGGGGCCCTGCTCCTCGTACGAAACGTACGACCGTACGAGACCGTACGACCGTATGGCCTGAGGGATCGCTGAGGAGCGCGCGATGAGTGCCGCAGACACCACCACCCCCGCCAAGGTGCCGCCGCCGCGGCAGGCACCGCCACCACCGGCCGCCCCGAACAAGCCGCGCAGAAGCCGGACTTCGGGGAGCGCGGGCACTCCGTGGCTGCTGCTCGCGCCCTGTCTGCTGATCCTCGGCCTGGTCATGGGCTATCCGCTGGTCCGCCTGGTCACCCTGTCCTTCCAGAAGTTCGGCCAGTCCCAGCTGTGGGGCTTCCAGCCGGCCGAGTGGGTCGGGTTCGACAACTTCAGCGGGGTGCTGGGCGACAGCGAGTTCTGGCAGGTCGTGGTCCGCACGATCGTCTTCGCGGCCGGCTCGGTCATCTTCACGATGGTCATCGGCATGCTGATCGCGCTGCTGCTCCAGCGGGTCTCCGGCTGGGTCAAGACCATGGTCAACATCGTGCTCGTGGCCAGCTGGGGCATGCCCATCATCGTCGCCACCACGGTCTTCAAATGGCTGTTCGACAGCGACTACGGCATCCTCAACGCCCTGCTCAGCAAGCTGCCCGGCGTGGACCTGGTCGGCCACAACTGGTTCGCCAGCGGCCCGCAGGGGCTCGCCGTCATCATGCTGCTGGTGGTCTGGGGAGCCGTCCCCTTCGTCGTCATCACCCTCAGCGCCGGACTCACCCAGGTCCCGGCGGAACTGGAGGAGGCGGCCCGGCTGGACGGCGCGGGCGCCTGGGGCGTCTTCCGCTTCGTCACCCTGCCCATCCTCAAACCGATCATCGTGATGCTCACGACCCTGTCGGTCATCTGGGACATGGGCGTCTTCCCGCAGGTCTTCGTCATGCGGGACGGACACCCCGAGGACGACTTCCAGCTCCTCACCACGTACTCGTACAAGCGTGCCTTCGAGATCAACGACTACGCCCAGGGCTCCGCGATCGCCCTGATCACCGTGGTCCTGCTGCTCGGCGTGGTCGCGGTGTACATGCGGCAGATGCTGAAGATCGGAGAGGTCGAATGAGCGCGATCACCACCGGACGGACCTCGTCCGCCACCCGCCGGCCCCGGAAGTCGAAGGCCGGCTGGAACCTCCTCGGCATCCTGGTCTTCCTCACCGCCGGCTTCCCCGTCTACTGGATGCTCAACACGGCCATCAAGCCGGCCAAGGACACCATCGACCCCGATCCGAGCCTGTTCCCGACCGGCTTCACGCTCGACAACTTCCGCCGGGCGCTGGCGATCGCGGACTTCTGGGGCCCGGTCGGCCGCAGCCTGATCGTCTCCCTGTCGGTCGTGGGCATCGGCATCGTCGTCGGCCTGCTGGCCGCGCTGGCGATCTCCCGGTTCGCCTTCCGCGGTCGCAAGATCGTGATCGTCGGCATCCTCGCGGTCCAGATGGTCCCGCTGGTCGCCATGATCATCCCGGTCTTCCTGCTCCTCAACGACCTGGAGCAGTACGACAAGCTCTCCGGTCTGATCATCACGTATCTGACCTTCATCCTGCCCTTCACGGTGTGGACCCTGCGCGGCTTCATCGTCAACATCCCCCGGGAGCTGGAGGAGGCGGCGATGGTCGACGGCTGCTCCCGCACCGGCGCCTTCATCCGCGTGGTCTTCCCGCTGCTGGCCCCCGGCATGGTCGCCACCTCGGTCTACGCCTTCATCCAGGCCTGGAACGAGTACATCTACGCCCTGATGCTGCTCAGCCAGCAGCACCAGACGGCGACCGTCTGGCTGGGCAACTTCACCACGAAGCACGGCACCGAATACGCCCCGATGATGGCCGGATCCACGATGATGGCGGTGCCCATCGTCGTCCTGTTCCTCCTGGTCCAGCGCAAGATGGCCGCGGGTCTGACCGCCGGCGCAGTGAAGGGATGACGCCCTCGATGACGACTCTCGCCAGGGGCACCGACACGCTGACCCGCGACGCCCTGACGGTCCTCCAGCCCGGCTTCACCGGCACCACGGCCCCCGAGTGGGTCCTGCGCCACCTCGGTGAGGGGCTCGCCTCGGTCGGCATCTTCGGCCGGAACATCGCCACCGCGGATCAACTGGCCGCCCTCACCGCCCAGTTGCGAGCCGAACGGGACGACGTCCTGGTCGCCATCGACGAGGAGGGCGGCGACGTCACCCGTCTGGAGGTACGCACCGGCTCGTCCTTCCCCGGCAACCACGCGCTCGGCGCGGTCGACGACATCGCGCTCACCCAGGAGGTCGCCGCCGAACTGGGCCGCCGCCTCGCGGCCTGCGGAGTCAACCTCAACTGGGCCCCGTCGGCCGACGTGAACTCCAACCCGTCCAACCCGGTCATCGGCGTACGCTCCTTCGGCGCCGCCCCGGCCCTCGTCGCCCGCCACACCGCGGCCTACGTCACCGGACTCCAGTCCGCCGGTGTCGCGGCCTGCACCAAGCACTTCCCGGGCCACGGCGACACGGCGGTCGACTCCCACCACGCGCTCCCGCGCATCGACGTGCCGACGCAGGTCCTCGCGGAACGCGAACTGACCCCGTTCCGCGCGGCCATCGCCGCCGGCAGCCGCGCCCTCATGACCGCCCACATCCTGGTCCCCCACCTCGACGCCGACCGCCCGGCGACGCTGTCCCGTCCGGTCCTGACGGAGCTGCTGCGCGGCGAACTCGGCTACGACGGCCTGATCGTCACCGACGGCATGGAGATGCAGGCCATCGCCGCCACCTACGGCATCGAACAGGGCAGCGTCCTCGCGATCGCCGCCGGCGCCGACGCGATCTGCGTGGGCGGCGGTCTGTCCGACGCCGACACGGTACGGCGCCTCCGTGACGCCCTGGTCACGGCGGTACGCGCCGGCGAACTCCCCGAGGCCCGCCTCGCGGACGCCGCCGAACGGGTCCGCGCACTCGCCCGCTGGACGGCAGCGGCGAGAGCGGCGAACGCCGAGACCGCCCCGGACAACCCCTCCACCAACGACGAGGTCGGCCTGCGGGCGGCCCGACGCGCCTTGCGGATCACGACAGCGGGAGGCACCGCCCCCCTGACCGAACCCCCCTATGTCGCCGCCCTCTCCCCGGTGCCGAACTTCGCGGTCGGTGACGAGACGCCCTGGGGAGTGGCCGCTGAGCTTTTCCGGCTGCTTCCCGGTACGGAGACGGGCACCTTCACCGGAGACTCCGCGGGCCTCGCGGCCCTGGCCGCCGCCGGTCGCCGCCGGATCGTGGCCGTCGTCCGCGACGAACACCGCCACCCGTGGATGGCGACGGCCCTCGACACCATCCTTCGCACCCGCCCCGACACGATCGTCGTGGAAATGGGCCTCCCCCAGGCACCCCCACGAGGCGCCCTCCACATCGCCACCCACGGCGCGGCCAGGGTGTGCGGCAGGGCGGCGGCGGAGGTCATCGCGGGGGAGTGACGGTCACGCCGGAGCAGCGGCTGCGGCAGGAGTCGCCGCTACGACGGCACGGGCGCCGGTTCCCTTCGAGGGGAACCGGCGCCCGTATTTCCGTTCGGGGCGCTAGATCCCCTGCCAGTCCGGCTTGTTGACGTACGTGTGCCGGAAGTAGTCCGCCAGCTTCAGCTTGGACGCGGCGCCCTCGTCGACCACGACCGTCGCGTGCGGGTGCAACTGCAGTGCCGAGGCGGGGCACACCGCTGCCAACGGCCCCTCCACCGTCGCCGCCACCGCGTCCGCCTTGCCCTCACCGGTGGCGAGCAGCACCAGATGCCGTGCCTCGAGGATCGTCCCGATCCCCTGGGTGATCACATGGTGCGGCACCTGCGAGATGTCCCCGTCGAAGAACCGCGCGTTGTCCACCCGCGTCTGCTCGGTCAGGGTCTTGATCCGGGTCCGCGAGGCCAGCGAGGAGCACGGCTCGTTGAACCCGATGTGCCCGTCCGTCCCGATCCCGAGCAACTGCAGGTCCACGCCCCCGGCCTCCGCCAGCGCGGCGTCGTACGTGGCGCACGCCAACTGCACGTCCTCGGCCGTCCCGTCCGGCCCCATGAACGCCTCCGTCCCGATCCCGAGCGGCTCCAGCACCTCCCGCCGCACCACGGACCGGTACGACTCCGGATGCTCGGCCGGCAGCCCCACGTACTCGTCGAGCTGGGCGACCCGTGCCCGCGAGGCGTCCACAGCCCCGGAGCGCACCTTGGCCGCCAGGGCCTCGTAGATGGGCAGCGGTGTCGAGCCGGTCGCCACGCCGAGCAACGCGTCCGGCTTGCGCCGCAGGAGCCGTGCCATGGCCTCGGCGATGAGCTCGCCGCCCGACCTGGCGTCCGCAACGATGACAACTTCCACGCTGGCCTGCCGTTCTGAAGTGCTGTCTGGACTGTGAGGACTGTGAGGACTGCGGGGGGGTGTGGGGGAGTGAGGCGGTGTGGGGGACCGTATGGGGACCGTGTGGTTTAGACCAGTCTAACAGAGTCCTTTCCCATGGCCCAGATGGCCCAGATGGCCCAGATGGCCCAGGCGGCCCAGGCGGCACAGCGGGCACCTCGAATCCAGACAGGGGACGGGCGCTGTTCGTCGAAGGGGAGTGAAATGGGAGCCATGACCGCCACTGCACCGGCTCCCCGCCCCGATGTCCCCGGCCGGATCATGGCCCGTGAGATGGCCGAGCAACCCGCTGTACTACGCCGCCTCCTGGACGAGGGCGCCCCGGCCATCCGGCAGGTCGCCCAGGACATCGCCGCCCGCAACCCCCGCTTCGTCCTCCTCACCGCCCGCGGCACCTCGGACAACGCCGCCCTCTACGCCAAGTACCTCCTGGAGATCCGCCTCGGCCTCCCCTGCGGACTCACCTCGATGTCCACCACCACGGCCTACGGCGCCCGCCCCGACCTCACCGACGTCCTGGTGATCACCGTCAGCCAGTCCGGCGGGTCCCCGGACCTGGTGGCCTCCACCCGCGCCGCCCGCGAGGCCGGCGCGATCACCCTCGCGGTCACCAACAACCCCGACTCACCGCTGGCCGGTGTCTCCGAGTACCACGTCGACGTCATGGCCGGCCCCGAGAAGGCCCTCCCCGCGACCAAGACCTACACCGCCTCCCTCCTCGCCCTGTACCTCTTCGTCGAAGGCCTCCACGGCGGCGACGGCGCCTCCGCCAAGCCGCTCCCCGACCTGGCCGAGCAGCTGCTCGCCCGGCAGGACGAGGTCCGCTCCCTCGCCGCCCGCTACCGCTTCGCCGAACGCATGGTCATCACCTCCCGCGGCTACGGCTACCCCACGGCCAAGGAAGCCGCCCTCAAGCTGATGGAGACCAGCTACATCCCGGCCCTCTCCTACTCCGGCGCCGACCTGCTGCACGGCCCGCTCGCCATGGTCGACAACGTCTCCCCGGTCATCGCGGTCGTCACCGACGGCAAGGGCGGCGAGGCGCTCCAGCCCGTCCTCGACCGGCTGCGCGGCCGCGGCGCCGACCTGTTCGTCGTCGGCCCCGCCCACCAGGTCGAGCAGGCCTCGGCCGGCTTCGTCCTGCCCACCGAGGGCGTGGCCGAGGAGGTCCAGCCGATCCTGGAGATCATCCCCCTCCAGCTCCTGGCCTACGAGGTCACCATCGCCCGCGGCCAGGACCCGGACGCACCCCGCGCCCTGGCGAAGGTGACGGAGACCCACTGAGCAGACCCGAGGGCAGCGATAGAGCAGGCGCGACCCCGCCCAGGCACCCGGCCGGGGTCCCGTCCCGCTCGCCGAACTCCGCCCGCCGAACTCCGCCCGCCGGGTCCCTGAAGTGACGCGCACTCCAGCCCCGTAGAACCCCTTAGGTCAGCGAACCCCCCGTCGCGTCCACCCAGCTCCCCGTCACCCATCGCCCCGCGTCCGACGCCAGGAAGGCCACCACGTCCGCGACGTCGGCCGGCTCTCCCACCCGGCCCAGCGCGGAGAACGCGGCCGCGCGGGCCCAGCCGTCCGGGCTGTGGTGCAGCAGCTCGGCCGTGTTGTCCGTGTCGATGATTCCGGGCGCCACGGAGTTCACCGTGATCCCCCTGGGCCCCAGCACCTTGGACAGGTCGCGGGAGAGCACGTCCAGCGCGGCCTTGGTCATCGCGTACGCCACGTTGTGCGGCATCCCGGCGGATCTGGCCAGCCCCGACGAGATGTTGATGATCCGGCCCCCGTCGCGCAGACGGGCCGCGCCCTGCTTGACGACGAAGAACGGCGCCTTCACGTTCACGGCGAAGGCCCTGTCGTACTCCTCCTCGCCTATCTCCTCGATCGGCGAGGTGCTCCCGATCGCGGCGTTGTTCACCAGGATGTCCAGCCCGTCCGCATGCCGGTCGAACTCCTCCCACAGGGACCCGGCGTCCCCCGGCCGCCCCAGCTCCACGCCGATCGCGAAGGCCGAGCCGCCGGCCGCCTCGATCGCGGCGACCGTCTCCTTCGCCGCCCGCTCGTTCGTCCCGTAGTGCACCGCCACCCGCGCGCCGTCGCGCCCCAGCCGCTCGGCGATCCCTCGCCCGATGCCCCTGCTCGCCCCCGTGACGAGTGCCGTCCTGCCTGCAAGTACGCCCATGCCGGCGCCCCCTCGCTCATTCCCTAGCGGTCGCTACAAAAAGACCGTACAACAGCCCGCCGACATTTCTCTAGCGCCCCCTATACAATTCACTCCATGGTGGGCAGCGAGGACACGAAGACCAAGGCCGCACCCGCATCCAAGCCCCGCGGCCGCCCCCGTTCCTTCGATCGTGAGACCGCGCTGGAGAAGGCGGTCATGGCGTTCTGGGAGCACGGCTACGAGGCGACCTCCGTCTCCGACCTCACCCGGGTGATGGGCATCGGAGCGCCGAGTCTGTACGCGGCCTTCGGCGACAAGCGGGCCCTGTTCGACGAGGTCGTGACCGTCTACGGCGCCCGCTACGGCTCCTTCACCGACCGCGCCCTCGCCGAGGAGCCCACGGCCCGCGCGGCCCTGCGGCGCATCCTGTTCGAGGCCGCCGCCGAGTACACGGCCCCGGGCCGGCCGCACGGCTGTCTGGTCATCCACGCGGCCACCAACTGCACCAGCCCCGAGGTCGAGGAGTCCCTGCGCGTGCGGCGCAACGCCAACATCGCCGCCTTCGAGAGCCGTATCCGGGCCGACATCGCGGCGGGGGAACTGCCGGCCGCCATCGACGCCCATGCCCTCGCCCGGCATGCCGGGGCGGTCGTCCAGGGCATGTCGCAACAGGCGCGGGACGGGGCGAGTCGGGAGGAACTGGAAGCCCTCGCGGAAATTGCCATGTCCATCTGGCCCCGCACATGAACCCACA
>Ga0182007_10000457_pt1 | contig 24654 bp, 24 predicted proteins | sample Sormic07211113_1_FD_123023 | JGI IMG/M metagenome (GOLD analysis project Ga0182007, IMG submission 123023) | Rhizosphere microbial communities from Sorghum bicolor, Mead, Nebraska, USA - 072115-113_1 MetaG | ecosystem: Host-associated > Plants > Roots > Rhizosphere | place: USA: Nebraska...
GGCGCGCGCCGCCCAGAAGGGCTGGTAGTTCGTCACCTCATTGGCCGCAATGGCATCGAGCGCCCGCAGGCCGGTTTCAGGTCCGCGCGCATTGGCGAGCGCGCAGGCGCGGCTGACCTGTGCACCGACGCTCGGCCGCAGCGCCAGCAGGCCCTCGTACAGGGCCACCAGTGTTTCGGGCGGCACCGGTGCGCCGGCGCGGCGCTCGCAGTGTGCCGACTGGATCGCCGCCTCCAGCTGGTAGGCGCCGAGCGACTGCATGGCGCAGGCCCGCCGCAGATGGTGTTCAGCTTGCGCGAGCAGTTCATGGTCCCAGCGCGTGATGTCCTGCTGATCGAGCGGCACATAAGCGCCGGCATCGCTGCGGCGCGCGGCCGTGCGGGCCTCGCAGAACAGCATCAGCGCGAGCAGGCCGAGCGGCTCGGGTTCGTTCGGCATCAGGCCACAGAGGATGCGGCAGAGATCGATGGCCTCGGCCGTGAGGCCGCGGGGCAGGGCGTCGGCGCCGTCCACGTCGTCCCAGCCGGTGCCGTAGGCGGCGTAGATGCCGTCGAGCACGTCCTGCAGCCGCTGCGGCAGGTCGCGCGCTCGCGGATATTCGAAGGGAATGCCGGCCGCGCGGATGCGGGCCTTGGCGCGCACCAGCCGCTGGCCCAGCGTGGCCGGCGCGGTGAGGAAGGCGCCGGCCATGCGCGCGGCGTCGAGCCCGAGCACGGTCTGCAGCATGAGCGGTGCGCGCGCGGCCGCGTCGATGGCTGGATGCGCACACACGAAAAGCAGGCGCAGCCGCTCGTCGGGCACGGCCGCGTCGTCGGTGGTGCCTTCGTCGACCTCGCCGGCCAGCAACATCAGGCTTTGCGTGGCCGCGTCCTGTACGCGGGTGTGGCGCCAGGCGTCGAGCTTGCGGTGCCGCGCCACGCTCAGCAGCCATGCGTCGGGCTGTGCGGGAATGCCATCGGCCGGCCAGCGCTCGAGTGCTCGCGCGAAGGCGTCGGCCAATGCGTCTTCCGATGCGGCGATGTCGTGCGTGCGCGCCGACAGGATGGCCAGCAGCCGGCCATACGAATCGCGCGCCGCACGCTCGGCGGCCTGGCGAGCTGCCGGATTGCTCACCCGAGAACCTCCGCGCTCCGCGCTGCGGTATTCGCCTTGAGAGCGGCCCGGCGGCTCATGCCGTTGCTACGGCCGTGGCCGTGAAGACGGGCCGGACCTCCACTCCACCGCTGGTGGCGCAGGGGGCACGCGCCGCCCACTCGAGTGCCACGTCGAGGTTGGGCACGTCGACCACGAAGTAGCCGCCGAGCTGCTCCTTGGTGTCGGCGAAGGGGCCGTCCTGCACCTGGCGCTTGTCGCCGCGCACGCGCAGCGTGGTGCCGGTCATGGGCGGGAAAAGGCCGTGGCCGCCGAGCGAAATGCCGGCCTGGCGCACGGCGTCGGCGTACGCGACCCAGCTGGCCCGGTAGGCCTGCGAGGACGCATCTTCGCGTTGTTCGAATTCGGCCGCGGGCTGATAGAACATCAACATGTACTGCATGGTGTCTCTCCGTCATGGAAAAGGCTGTCGAGCAGGATCGCTCACCACAATGACGGCCCGCCGGCGGTCATTTCGACACGCAGGGCGTGCCGAGCAGAAGATTTTTTACGCGATTGCCGTCGGGTGCAATGCCCGCCCCGAAGGCGCGAACATCGCCTCCATCTCGCTGCGCAGCTTGTAGGCCGCGGTCGTCTTGTCGATCGCCACGTCGGCCCAGCTCAGGCTCTGGCCCTTCTTCACCGGCCGCACCAGCTTGACGTTGTGCGCCAGCCCGAGCGGCAGGCCGCCCAGGCGCAGAGAGCGCTCGGCCGGCAGCAGCTTGCCCCACACCGTGTAGCCGCCTTCGCCGTCGAGCATTTCGCCTGCCGGCAGGTCGCGCTTGGCGGTGGCGACCACGTCGGCGTTCCAGCAGGTGGCGACACCGGTGGGCTCGCCGCGCAGCGCTACGCTGGCCACCGACATGCCGACTTCGAGGCCGATCAGATGCCAGCGCTTGTAGAGCGTGAAGTAGCGCCCGCTGGGGTCGGTGTGGGCGTTGTATTCCTCGAAGCAGTTCCGGATGTAGTCGGTCTCGGCCTCGACCGTGACCCACACGCCCATGCGGATGTCGTACGGGATCTTCCGCCCGTCGGCTTCGAGCGAGGACACCACCTCGACCATGCCCTTGCACTCCAGCATGCCGCCCTCGCTCTTCGGCCGCGTGACGAAGGGAATGTCCTCCACGCTCGCGGGCGGGTAGAGCAGGCCGTCCGACGGCACGGTGAGGCCGGTGGCGTTGGCGACCGCCGAGCTTTCGATGGAAGGCTTGGAGCCGTCGAGAAAGCTGTTGAACATCTTCGGGTTGAGACCGCCGCGCCTGGCCTGCTCGGGCGTGAGGCCGTAGTTGCCCCACACCGTCTCGGGAGTCGATTCGGTGAAGTGCGGCAGCCACTTGTGGCCGCGCCCGGCCGCCACCACCGGAAAGCCGCAGGTGCGCGCCCAGTCGACCAGGTCGCAGATCAGCGCGGGCTGGTCGCCGAAGGCGAGCGAATACACCACGCCGGCCTGCTGTGCCCGGCGGGCGAGCAGCGGGCCGCAGAAGGCATCGGCCTCGACCGTCACGTTCACCACGTGCTTGCCGTGCGCGAATGCATCCAGGCAGTGGTCGACCGCGGCGATCGGGTTGCCCGTGCACTCGACCACGATGTCGATCGATGGCTCGCGCGTCACGGCCTGCCAGTCGTCGGTGATCCAGGTGGTGCCTTGCTTCAGCGCTTCCTGCACCGAAGCCGCGGCGGGGCGCCCCGCCTTCCAGCCCACGCGTTCGAGGTTGACACGGGCCGCGTCGGGCGAGAGGTCGGCAATGGCGACCAGTTGCACGCCGGGCGTGCGCGGAATCTGCGCGAGGTACATCGCGCCGAACTTGCCGGCGCCGATCAGGCCGATGCGGACGGGGCGGCCTTCGGCGGCGCGCTGCTGCAGGCGGGCGTGCAGACTCATGTCGTTCAGGCCTCCACGGTGTCGAGCGCGTCGAGCGAGGTGCGCGATGCGCTCTCTGGCAGGCCGTTCTTCCACGGCACCTCGACGGGGTAGGGCTTCAGCAGGCAGTCGTCGGGCAGCATCTCGATGGGCGTGAAGTTTCGGTGCGCGATGTACTCGGGCCGCTTGTGGCGCCGGATGTGGTTGCTGACGGCGCACAGGCTCAGGTACACCGCCACGCGGTTGAAGGGCGAGAGGTTGCTGCCCGATGCATGTACGAGGCAGCTGTGAAAGAGGATCATCGAGCCGGCCGGGCCCTTGGGCGAGACGATGCCGCCGTGCTTGCCGCCCGCGCGATCCACCAGCTGGCGGATCAGGTCGTTGTCCACGGTCCACAGTGGGTAGCTGGTGGTCGTGAGGTCATGCTTCGCATCGACCACGCCCTTGCGGTGGCTGCCCGGAATGAACATCAGCGGGCCGTTGTGCTCGGTCACCTCGTCGAGAAAGATCGCGACGTTCATCGCGCGTTCGGTGGGCATCAGGTCATCGTTGAGCCAGGTGCCGTAGTCCTGGTGCCACTGCCACACGTCGCCCTCGAAGGCCATCTTGCCGTTGATCTTGAACTGGTGCATGTAGACCTCTTCGTCGAAGAGGTCGGTCACCGGGCCGACCATGCGCGGATGGCGCGCCAGGCGGGCGAAGGGCTCGCTGACGAGGTGCGCGGCAAAGTTCGTGCGCACGGCATCGGAGCCTTTCTCGCGCACGTTGAAGGCCTCGCGCCTGCTGTAGAGATCGGGCACCGCGTCGGTCAGCACCCTGGTTTCTTCAGCCGAGAAATGGCCGGGGAAGAACAGATAGCCGTCGCGCTCGAACTGCGCGCGTTGCTCGGGGGGCAGCTTCATGCCTTGTCTCCTTTTTTCTGCGTGGTGGTGGATGCGGTGCGCGCCAGTTGCTGCGCGAGCCGTTCGCTCAATGCCTGGCTGGCCCGAGAGACGTGTTCTTCGCTCAGGCGTGCGGCGCGGTCCGCGTTGCCGGCGGCAATGGCCGCGGCGATCGCCTCGTGCTCGTCCCACAGCGATTCGCGCTGCGGCTCCGCCTGCAGCACCGCGCCCATCGCGCGGCGCAGGTGACGCCAATGCGGGTCGGCGCTCTGGCCGATCAGCGGGTTGCCCGAGGCCTCGTAGATGGCCTGGTGAAAGGCCACGTCCGCATCGATCATGGCTTCGACGTTGCGCCCGCGCGCGGCACGCCGGCCGCGTTCGATGAGCTTCGGGTCGATGCGAAAACGCTGGCGCGCCGCGAGCCGTGCGGCCAGCACGTCGAGCGCGCCACGCACCTGGTAGACCTGGCGCATCGCCTCGGCTTCCAGCGGCGCCACCAGCACGCCGCGGCCGGGCGCGTCGAGCACGAAGCCGTCTTTCTTGAGCAGCCGCAGCGCCTGGAGCACGGGCTGGCGAGACACCGAGAGGCGCTGAGCGATGTCTTCCTGCGTGATGCGTTCGCCCGGCGCGAGCGTGCCGCTGCTGATGGCGCCGAGCAGGGCGCGGTAGACCTGGTCGACGAGATCGGGGGCGACTTCGATGCTGAGGAGCTGGGCGGGCATGTCGGCTTTCTTTGAACTCTGTATACAGAGTACAGAAATTGCGCGAGCATGCATCCCGGGTTTTTACCCATCGGGGCTGCAAAAAAACCTGAGCCCCCGCTAAGCTCGGCCCATGCAACTACCTACCTATGACGACGTCATTGCCGCGGCCGCGCGGCTCGAAGGCCATGCCCACCGCACGCCGGTGCTGCGCTCGGCCACCGCCAACGAACGCTGGGGCGCCGAGTTCTTCTTCAAGTGCGAGAACTTCCAGCGCATGGGCGCATTCAAGTTCCGCGGCGCGTTCAACGCGCTGTCGAAGTTCGATGCCGCGCAGCGCAAGGGCGGCGTGATCGCGTTCTCGTCGGGCAACCATGCGCAGGCCATCGCGCTGTCGGCGCGCCTGCTGTCGATGCCGGCGGTGATCGTCATGCCCAAGGACGCGCCCGCCGCCAAGGTCGCTGCCACCAAGGGCTACGGCGCGGAAGTGGTGATGTACGACCGCTTCACCGAAGACCGCGAGGCGCTGACGAAGCGGCTCGCGCAGGAGCGCGGCATGACGATGATCCCGCCCTACGACCATCCCGACGTGCTTGCTGGGCAGGGCACGGCGGTGAAGGAACTGATCGAGGAAACCGGCCCGCTCGACCACCTGTTCGTGTGCCTGGGCGGCGGCGGGTTGCTGTCGGGTTCGGCGCTGTCGGCGCGCGCGCTGGCGCCGAACTGCAGGGTCTATGGCGTCGAGCCCGAGGCGGGCAACGACGGCCAGCAGTCGTTCCGTGCGGGGAAGATCGTGCACATCGAAACGCCGAAGACCATAGCCGACGGTGCACAGACGCAGCACCTGGGCGAGTACACCTTCGGCATCATCCGCCGTGACGTGGACGACATCTTCACCGTCACCGACGAGCAGCTCGTCGACGCGATGCGCTTCTTCGCCGAGCGCATGAAGATGGTGGTGGAGCCGACCGGCTGCCTTGCCTTTGCAGGCGCCATTGCGGCCGGCAAGGCCGTCGCCGGACAGCGCGTCGGCATCGTGATCAGCGGCGGCAACGTCGACCTGTCGCGCTACGCCGCGCTGATCGCGCCGCAGTAGTTCAGGCGCGTATTCCGCCGGCCGTCAGGTGCAGCAGGCGGTCGGCCCGGGCCGCCGCGCTCTCGGAGTGCGTCACCAGCACCAGCGACGCACCGTGCTCGCGGGTCTGGCTGATCAGCAGTTCCATCACCTTTGCAGCGGTGGACGGATCGAGGTTGCCCGTGGGCTCGTCGGCCAGCAGCAGGGCGGGGCGGTGCACCAGCGCGCGCGCAATCGCCACGCGCTGCAACTGGCCGCCCGACAGCGTCTGCGGCAGCCGAGCGCCCATGCCGGGCAGGCCCACCGATTCGAGCATGTGCGCGACGCGGGCGTCGTCCTTCTGCTGTGCGCCGAGCAGCATCAGCGGCAGCGACACGTTCTGCGCCACGTCGAGGTGCGGCAGCACGTGGAAGGCCTGGAACACGAAGCCGACGTGCCGCCGCCGCCAGAGCGCGCAGGCCTCGCCGTCGAGCGCGCCGATGTCGGTGCCTTCGTGCGTGACCGTGCCCTGGTCCCAGCTGTCGAGGCCGGCCATGCAGTTGAGCAGCGTCGACTTGCCGACGCCCGATTCGCCTACGACGGCGACGAACTCGCCGGGCCGGACCTCCAGCGTCACGTTCTCGAAGACAGGCGCATCGCCGTAGTGCTTGCCGAGGTTGGAAATGCGCAGCGTCATCCGGGGCTTGTGGTCTTGGCGATCAGTTGAACGGCGGCCTGCACCGCGTCGGGCGCGTCGCAGGCGATCACGGTGCGCTGCGGCATGCTGCGCAGCCAGGTGATCTGCCGCTTGGCAAGCTGGCGCGTGGCGGCGATGCCGCGTTCGCGCAACTCGGCCATGGCCTTGGCGGAGGGCGCCGCGTTGTCGCAGGCATCGAGCGTTTCCCACGCCTGCCGGTAGCCGACGCAGCGCATCGAGGGCAACTCGGTCGACAGGTCGCCGCGCGCGCGCAACGAGCGCACTTCGTCGAGGAAGCCGGCCGCAAGCATCGCGTCGAAGCGCTCGGCGATGCGCGTGTGCAGCCAGGCGCGGTCGGCCGGTTCGAGCGAGAACAGCACGCCGCCTTCGACAGCCTTGGCGGTCTTGTTGTCGCTCGCATGAAAGCTCGACAGCGGCTGGCCGCTGCTTTCCCACACTTCGAGCGCGCGCTGGATGCGCTGGCTGTCCTGCGGCGCGAGCCGCGCGGCCGTGACCGGGTCGACCTGCGCGAGCCGCGCGTGCATGGCCGGCCAGCCGAGCGTGGCGGCTTCCGCATCGATGCGCGCGCGCACTGCGGCATCGGCCGTGGGCATGGCGTCGATGCCGTCGAACAGCGCCTTGAAATAAAGCATCGTGCCGCCCACCAGCAGCGGCAGCGCGCCGCGCGCGCGGATCTCGCCGATGAGCCGAGTGGCGTCGGCCACGAACGCGGCGGCGCTGTAGCTCTCGCGCGGATCGAGGATGTCGATCAGGTGAAGAGGCACGCGGGCCGGTTCGGCGGGCGTGGGCTTAGGGATGCCGCTGTTCATGCCGCGGTAGACTGGTGCCGAGTCCACCGAGACGATTTCCACCGGCTGGATGCGCGCGAGCGCCAGCGCGGCGGCCGTCTTGCCCGAAGCGGTGGGGCCGGCGAGTGCGACGTAGCGCGGCGGACCCGGGGGCGCCGCGGTGGGCGTGGCCGGGGGAGCGGCCTCGGCGGCCGGTACGGAGCGGGGAAACATGATGCGCCGAGGGTAGCAAATGGCGCGCGCCGGTCAGCGCGTGCGCGGCGGATGCCCCCGGGCGGCTCAGGTCGCTTCGCGCATCCGCCGGATGTCGCGCAGCGGCGGCGCGCCGAACAGGCGCGCGTACTCGCGGCTGAACTGCGAGGCGCTCTCGTAGCCCACGCGCACGCCTGCGGTGCCGGCGTCGATGCCCTGGTTCAGCATCAGCTGTCGCGCTTCCTGCAGGCGCAGCTGCTTCAGGTACTGCATCGGGCTCATGCCCGCCATGGCCCGGAAGTGCTGGCGGAAGGTCGAGGGGCTCATGTTCGCGGATGCGGCCAGCGCGTCGGCCAGCACGGGCCGCGTGAAATTCATCTTGAGCCAGGCCATGCTCTGGGCCACCTGCTGACTCGGCGAGCCGATCGCCACCAGGCGCTGCAGCTGCGGGCCGTGGCGCCCCGCCAGCAACCGCACGAGGATCTCCTGCTGCAACAGCGGCGCGAGCTGCGGCATCAGCCGGGGCTCGGCGAGCAGCTGGACGAGCCGCGTGACCGCGCCGAGCAGCGTCGGGTCGAGTTCGCCGAGAGACATGGCGCGCTGGGTGCCGTCCCTGGCCGGCGGGGGCAAGGCCATCTCGGCGGCAGCCTGCACGACGGCGCGCGGGTCGAGCCGCAGCATCAGGCCCATGAAGGGCTGCGTGGCGCTGGCCCGGGTGATGTGCGTCACCACAGGCAGGTCGGCGGTGGTCAGCAGCGATTGGCCCGCCGAATAGTCGAACACCTCGTCGCCGAGCGCCACCCGCTTCTGCCCGCGGATGGTGATGCCCACGCCGAAGCCGTAGATGCAATGCAGCGGCTCGGTCGTGGTGCTGCGACGGTGCAGCGAAAGCTCGGGAATGGCCGTCACGTAGTCGCCGTCGCTGTGGGCGATGTGTGCGACCGCCCGGGCCAGATCGTCCAATGCACCCGGTTCACCCGATTCGCCGTGCTGCGCCGGCTGTGCCGCTTCCATCTGAATCCTTTCGAGTGACGCGAACGAAAAAGTCTAGCCCGCGCGCCTGGCAGGGCCTGCGTTTTCGATGCAGTTTCGGTGTTTCAGGCAAGAACGAGAGCGAATCAGGCAAGTGGCTGGCCGGTCTTCGTCCGACACTCGCGGGCAGCGCTCCTCGGTGCACCGGCGTTGCATCCGATGCGGTCCGCGGGGGAGTGTCCGTCGAATCAGACAACCCGCTTTTTTCCACGGTGCCACGATGAAAACAGAAACGACTTCTCTCTACCGGAACCTGCCGCGCGGCACGGGCCGCATCGCCTCCCTTGCCTTGGCCGCGGCCTTCGGCGCGAGCGCGCTGTGGCCGCTGCACGCCGCTGCGAGCCAGGCGCTGGCGCAAAAGTATTCATGCGTCGCATGCCACCAGCCCGCGACCAAGGTGGTGGGCCCATCCTGGCAAGACATCGGCGCCAAATACGGCGACGGCAAGGGCACGGCCGCACAGTTGGCCGCAAGCATCAAGGCCGGCAGCTCGGGCAAATGGGGCGCGATGCCGATGCCGCCGCAGGCCCAGGTGCCCGACGCCGACCTGCAGTCGCTGGCCCAGTGGCTGCTCGACGGCGCCAAGTGAATCCGACCCTCAACCACCCACGGAGAAAAAGAACATGAGTGCGCTCCACGTCAATGGCCGTGAACACACGGTCGATGCCGATCCCGGCACCCCCATCCTCTGGGCCCTGCGCGACTCGCTGGGCATGACCGGCACCAAGTTCGGCTGCGGTGCCGCGCTTTGCGGTGCCTGCACCGTGCACATGGACGGCCAGGCCATCCGCTCGTGCATCACGCCCATCGCCGCGGCCGAAGGCAAGAAGATCACCACCATCGAGGCCGCCACCGACGGCAGCGACAAGGTCGGCGCCGCGGTGCACGCCGCCTGGGTGCGGCACGACGTCGCGCAGTGCGGCTACTGCCAGAGCGGCCAGATCATGAGCGCGACCGCGTTCCTGAAGTCGCTCCCCGCGGGCAAGCAGCCCAGCGCCGACGAGATCGACTCGGCCATGGCCGGCAACATCTGCCGCTGCGGCACCTATGCGCGCATCCGTGCCGCCGTGGCCGATGCGGCCCGAACCCTCGCCTGAAGGAGTCCTCATGCTGCCCTCCATCGACTACCACGACCTGCCGCGCGCCCTGCAGCGCCTGATGGCCCAGGCTTCGGCCGAAGAGCAAGAGCCCGCCACGCTGCCCCGCCGCAGCTTCCTCAAGATGGCCGGTGCCGGCGGCCTCGCGCTCGGCGCCTTTCCCCACCTGGCCATGGCGCAGGCCGATGGTGCAAAGCCAGCGGCCGGCGGCCTCAAGCCGACGCAGCAACCCTCGGCCTTCGTGCAGATCGCGCCCAGCGGCGTAGTCACGGTGACCATCAACCGGCTCGAATTCGGCCAGGGCGTGCAGACCGGCCTGCCGATGATCCTGGCCGAGGAACTGGACGCCGACTGGGCGCTGGTGCGCAGCCGCAACGGCACGAACGATGCGGCATACGCAGACCCGCTGTTCGGCATGCACCTGACCGGCGGCTCCAATTCGATCAAGAACAGCTTCACGCAGTACCGCGAACTCGGCGCCCGCGCCCGGGCCATGCTGCTGTCGGCTGCGGCGGCGCGCTGGAAGGTCGACCCGGCCACGCTGCGCACGCAGGCCGGCACGGTGCTGGGCCCGGGCGGCCGCAAACTGGGCTACGGCGAACTGGCCGAGGCGGCCATGGCGCTGCCGGTGCCCGAGAAGGTCACGTTGAAGAACCCCAAGGACTTCCGGATCATCGGCCGCGCAACGACGCGCCTGGACGCGCGCGCCAAGAGCAGCGGAAAGCAGGACTTCGGCATCGACGTGCGGCAGCCGGGCCAGCTCACGGCCGTGGTGGCGCATCCGCCGGTGTTCGGCGCTCGCCTGGCCTCGGTGGACGACAGCGCCGCGCGCGCCGTCAAGGGCGTGAAGGCAGTGGTGCGCATCCCGCTGGACCGCGGCGCCGAAGGCGTGGCCGTGGTGGCCGACGGCTACTGGCCGGCCAAGCTGGGCCGCGACGCGCTGAAGCTGCAATGGGACACGGCCGCCGTGGAAAAGGTGGACAGCGACAAGCAACTGGTCCAATACCGTGACCTCGCCGGCCGCCCCGGCAATCGCAAGTTCGACGCCGACATGGCACCGCTGGCCACCGCGCCGCGCAAGCTCGAGGCCGAGTTCGTGTTTCCGTACCTCGCGCACGCGCCGATGGAGCCGCTGAACTGCACCGTGAAGCTGTCGGACGGACGCGCCGAACTGTGGGTCGGCACCCAGAGCGCCGACCTCGACGGCCAGGCTGCGGCACGCACGCTGAAGCTCGATCCCTCGCAGGTGAAGGTGAACGTGCAGATGGCGGGCGGCGGTTTCGGCCGGCGCTTCGTGGGCTCGAGCGACTTCGTGGTCGAGGCCTGCGAGATCGCCAAGGCCACGCGCGCGGCAGGCCTCGACGCGCCCGTGCGCCTGCTGTGGAGCCGCGAGGACGACATCAAGGGCGGCTACTACCGCCCCATGCACCTGCACCGCGCGCGCATCGGCTTCGACGAGCGAGGCAAGATCCTGGCTTGGGACCACGTCATCGTGGGCCAGTCCATCACCGCGGGCACGGTGTTCGCCGGGATGATGGTGAAGGACGGCATCGACGCCACGGCCGTCGAGGGCATGCGCGATCCGTACCCGGTGCCGATGCGCCTCACGGTGCACCATCCGCAGGTCAACGTGCCGGTGCTGTGGTGGCGCAGCGTGGGTTCCACCCACACCGCCTTCGTGATGGAAACACTGATCGACGAGATCGCCCGCAGCACCAGGCAGGACCCGGTGGCCTACCGCATGCAGCTGTTCGGCGACAAGCACCCGCGCCATCGCGCCGCGCTGCAGCTGGCCGTGGACAAGAGCGGCTACGGCAAGAAGAAGCTGGCGGATGGCCGCGCCTGGGGCGTGGCGGTGCACGAGTCCTTCGAATCTGTGGTGGCCTACGTGGTGGAAGCCTCGGTCAAGGACGGCCAGCCGGTGCTGCACCGCGTGACCAGCGGCGTGCACTGCAACCTCGCCGTCAACCCGCGCAGCGTGGAGGCGCAGGTGCAGGGCGCGGCGGTGATGGGGCTGTCGACCTGCCTGCAAGGCAGCGCGATCACGCTGAAGGACGGCGTGGTGCAGCAGGGCAACTTCGGCGACTTCACCGTGGCGCGCATCACGCAGGTGCCGGAGTTCGACATCCACATCGTGCCCAGCGCCGATGCGCCCAAGGGGATGGGCGAGCCCGGCCTGCCGCCGCTGGCGCCCGCGTTCGCCAATGCCGTCGCGCAGCTGACGGGCAAGCCTTTGCGGCAGCTGCCTTTCAACCTGGCCTGATACGGGATTGCGTTCGAAGGGGGTTGTCCTTTCGAAAGCAGTCCGGGCTAGATCGCCGCGGGCACGCTGCTCGTGCGCGCCTCGCCGCGCACGTCCTGCGAAGCCACCGAGGGCGGCGACAGCTTCGGCTGGTTGCGCGCCACCATGCCCTCGGGCTTCATGCGGAACAGCTGTGTCAGCGCCGCGCGGTACTGCGCCTCGCCGACCGAGTTGGTGTTGTGGTGCGAGCCGCCTTCGACCAGCACGAACAGCTTGGGCACGGTGGCCGCGTCGTAGAGCTTGCGGCCCAGCGTGGGGTTGATCAGGCTGTCGGCCGTGCCATGCACCACCAGCAGCGGCGCACCGATGTCCTTGACGGTGTTGATGGCCTCGAAGCGCTGCGTGATGAGGGCCCCGAAGGGAAGCCAGCCCCACTTGAAGCCGCTGACCACGTCGGCGATGGAAGTGAACGTGCTCTCCACGATGGTGCCGCTTTCGTCGTTCACATGCGCCGCCAGGTCGATGCCGATGGCGCCGCCCAGCGAGTGGCCGAAGATGTAGCGGTGCTGCCTGGGATGGCGCGCAGCCAGCCAGGTCCAGGCGGCGCGGGCGTCCTCGCGGGCCGACTCTTCCGAGGGCAGGCCCTTGGAGCTCTTGCCGAAGCCGCGGTAGTCGATCGCCAGCACCGAGAAGCCCAGCTCGTGCATGCGCTGGATGCGCGGCGCCGAGCCGGCCACGTTGTAGCGGGCGCCGTGCAGGTACAGCAGCACGGGCGTGTCGGTGGTCTCGGGCGCGCCGCCCAGCCACAGGCCGTGCAGGCGGGCGGGCTCACCGGTGGTGGACGACTGGAAATCGATCCACACGTCTTCCATGCCCTTGGCCATGGTGGCGGTATTGCCCCAGCTGCTATCGCTGGGCTGAAAGATCCATTCGCGCTGCCGCTCGTCGAGCGTCGAGCAGCCGGCGGCCAGCAGGGCACACAGCGAGAGGACAGACGCGAGGAGGGTCCAGCGTTTCATCATGGGGTTGAAAGACAGCAGAGCCGGCTGAAAAGTTCATCTGCTTTCACCGAGGTGCGCCGACACTGCACTTTGGTAACCCCCCGAAACAACGCTCGCTGGCGCCTTGACGAACCTATGCAACGTACGTGCCCACAATTCCGATGACGGCGGAAAACCCTAGAAAAAAGGCCTAAAAACGCGGATCTGCCTATCGGCCGCGCATGAACAGCGAATCGAGCTCGCGGATCGACAGCTGGCGCCAGGTCGGCCGGCCGTGGTTGCACTGGTCCGAACGTTCTGTTGCTTCCATCTGGCGTAACAGTGCGTTCATCTCGTCGATGGTGAGCTTTCGGTTGGCCCGCACTGCCCCGTGGCAGGCCATGGTGGACAGCAGTTCGTTCTGGGCGCGTTGCACCACGGTGCTCGCGTCGTGCTGGCCCAGCTCGGCCAGCACGCTGCGCGCCAGTTCCACCGGATCGCCGTCGGCCAGTGTTCCGGGCACGGCACGCACCGCGAGGGTGCGCGCCGAGAAGGGGGTGATTTCCAGGCCCAGCGTCGGCAGCACTTCGGCGCAGGCTTCGGCCGTGGCCACTTCTTGCGGCGTGGCGGCGAAAGTGGCCGGGATCAGCAGCGGCTGGCTGGCGATGGCCGCGCCGTCTAGCTGCGTCTTGAGCCGCTCGTAGACGATGCGCTCGTGCGCAGCGTGCATGTCGACGATCACCAGGCCCTGGCTGTTCTCGGCCAGGATGTAGATGCCCTGCAGTTGGGCCAGCGCGCGGCCCAGCGGCCAGGCCCCCTCGTTGGTGGCGAGGGGGGCGGTGTCGGCGCGCTCGTCCGCGGGCAGCCCTGCGGATGGCGGGAACGTCGTCGCAACCGCACTGGCGGAAGGCCAAAGGAGCGAGGCGGTGGGCTCCGCCGTATGCGCCAACTGCTCGCTGCGCCTGGGCCACATGGCCTCGAAGTCGCCGGCGCCGCGTTCCCGCGCCGTGAAATTGATGGCGGGCTGCGCCCAACTGGCGTTCGATGGCAGCGGGGCCTGCTTGAAGAACGGCTGCGGTGCGCCCGCGGCCACCACGGCGTCGCCCGCGCGTGGAGCCGCCAGCGCGTCCTCGATGGCGTGGCGCACCGCCTGGTGCACCTCGCGCCCGTCGCGAAAGCGCACTTCGATCTTGGTCGGATGCACGTTCACGTCGACGCGCGCCGGATCGATTTCGAGGTACAGCGCATAGATCGGCTGGCGCTGTCCGTGCAGCACGTCTTCGTACGCGCTGCGCACTGCGTGCGAGAGCACCTTGTCGCGCACGAAGCGGCCGTTGACGTAGAAGAACTGCTGGTCGCCGCGCGAGCGCGCCGCATCGGGAATGCCGGCGCGGCCGATCACGCGCACCGGGCCGCCTTCGCGCTCGACGGCCACGCTCTGCGCCACGAAATCGTCGCTCAGTGCGTCGGCCAGCCGCTGCTCGCGCGTGGTGGCGGCGCGCCACTGCTCGACCAGCTTGCCGTCATGCCAGACCGAAAAGCCCACCTCCGGCCGTGCCAGCGCGTGGCGGCGCACCGCCTCGATGCAATGGGCCAGTTCGGTGGCGTCGGTCTTCAGGAACTTGCGGCGCGCGGGGGTTGCGAAGAACAGCTCGCGCACCTCGACCGTGGTGCCGGTGGAGCGGGCCACGGGCCGCAATTCGCCGGTGCGGCCGTCGAGTGCGAAGGCACCCTCGGAACCGGCGAAGCGCGAAAGGATGCTGAGTTCGGCGATCGCATTGATGGCGGCCAGCGCTTCGCCCCGGAATCCCATGGTGCCGACCGTTTCGAGGTCGTTGAGGCTCGCGATCTTGCTGGTCGCGTGGCGGCGCAGGGCCACCGTGAGTTCCTCGCGCGGGATGCCCAGGCCGTCGTCCTCGACCGAGATCAGCCGCACGCCGCCCGAGGCCAGCCGCACCGTGATCTGGCCGGCGCCGGCGTCGAGCGCGTTGTCCAGCAGTTCGCGCACCACCGAGGCGGGGCGCTCGACGACTTCGCCGGCGGCGATCTGGCTGATCAGCTCGTCGGGGAGTTCGCGGATGGGGCGGCGTTCGGTGGGGGAGATGGAAGTGGGGAGGGCGCTCACCGGGGCATTCTAAAAGCGGTGCTCGTTCAGGCGCTGGCCCGCATCGGTGGCACGCGTATGTGCGGCATGGGGTGATTGGCAGGGCGTTCGGTGGCAGCAAGGATAATCCGCCCCCATGGAAATCATCAGCTTTCTCGTCGACTTCATCCTTCACGTCGACAAGCACCTCGAAGCCTTCGTCATTGCCTACGGGCCCTGGGTCTATGCGCTGCTGTTCCTCATCGTCTTCGTAGAGACCGGCGCGGTGGTGATGCCGTTCCTGCCCGGGGACTCGCTGCTCTTCATCGTGGGCGCGCTGTGCGGCGTGGGGCTCATGAGCTTTCCGCTGGCCTGCGGGATCCTCATCGCCGCAGCCATCCTGGGCGACCAGTGCAACTATTCGATCGGCCGCTACTTCGGGCCGAAGGTGTTCCAGTGGGAGAACTCGCGCTTCTTCAACCGCAAGGCCTTCGACCAGGCCCACGGCTTCTACGAGCGCTATGGCGGCATCACGATCATCCTTGCGCGTTTCATGCCCTTCATCCGCACCTTCGCGCCGTTCGTGGCCGGCGTGGCCGAGATGAGCCGCGCGAAGTTCACCATGTACAACGTGATCGGCGGGCTCCTCTGGGTGCTGGGCATCGCGACCGCGGGTTACTTCTTCGGCAACCTGCCCTTCGTGCGTCAGCATCTGGACAAGATCATCTGGGCGCTGATCTTCGTGCCCGGCCTGCTCGCGATCTTTGGCGCGTGGCGTGCATCGAAGGCAGAGAAGGAGCGCGCGGCGCGGGCCTGACGACTTGCTCCATCAACGACAAAGCGCGCCAATCGGCGCGCTTTGTCGTTCAGGCTGCTATCAGTAGTTCGGCCCGTTGCCCGGGTAGTAGCCGCTGCCCCGCGGATAGCGCTGCTGGTTGTAGTAGTAGTTGCGCTCGTCGGCACTGCGACCGATCTGGTTGCCGATGACGCCGCCGATGGCCGCGCCACCCACCGTGCTTGCGGTGTTGCCGCCGATGGCATTGCCCACCAGCGCGCCGCCTACGGCGCCTACCCCGGTCCCGAGATTCTGGTTAGGGCCGCTCGCGCAGCCTGCAATCGCCATGACCGAAGTGGCTGCGGCTGCAGCGATCCAGAGACGTGTGTTCATGATGTCCACCTTTCGAGGAGTGATGAGTCATCATGTCCGCAAGGCGGTGCCCCGGTGTAGGAGCCTGCCGCACCTGCCTGTGCGGTGTAGCGGGCCGCACGGCGTGGGACGGAAGGCGTGCTTTGGCTTTACAAAAGCCGCAGCGCGAGATCAGAGCTGCCGGCTGCGTGCCAGAGGCGGGTTCTGGGCGAAATAGCGCTGGATGCCGCGCATCAGCGCATCGGCCAGGTTCTCCTGGTAGTCGACACGGCGAAGGTTGGCTTCTTCTTCCGGGTTGCTGATGAAGGCGGTCTCCACCAGCACGCTCGGGATGTCCGGCGCCTTCAGCACCGCGAAGCCGGCCTGTTCGACCTGCCCCTTGTGCAGCCGCGCACCGATGCCCTTGATCTCGCCGAGCATTGCGCCACCGAGCTTCAGGCTGTCGTTGATCTGCGCGGTCGTGCTCATGTCGAGCAGCGCGCGCTGTACCTGAGCCTCGTGATTGCCGACGTTCACGCCGCCAACCTTGTCGGCGTCGTTTTCCTTGTTGGCGAGCCAGCGCGCCGCGCTGCTCGACGCGCCGCTCTGGCTCAGCGCGAAAACGCTGGCGCCGCGCGCGGCGGGCGTGGTGAAGGCATCGGCATGGATGCTCACGAACAGGTCGGCCTGCACGCGCCGCGCCTTCTGCACGCGCACGCCCAGCGGCACGAAGAAGTCGGCGTCGCGCGTGAGAAACGCGCGCATCGGGCTGCCGTTCACGCTGCTCGCGTTGATGCGCTCGCGCAGCCGGTGCGCCACCTGCAGCACGATGTCTTTCTCGCGCGTGCCGTTGGGTCCGATGGCGCCGGGGTCTTCGCCGCCATGGCCGGGGTCGAGCGCCACGATGATGATGCGGTCGGTGCGGCTCGCCGTGGCGTCACCGCGTCCGGCGGCTACCGGCGGCGCGACGGGCCTGGCGGGTGCCGCGGCCACCGCAGGCGGCGGGGGAGTCAGGGGCACGGGCAGTCCCGTCGGGCGCTCGCTGCCGGTCACCACGGGCGGCGGCGGTGCGGGTGGGCCGGGACGCACCGCCTGCTGTGCCATCAGGTCGCCCAGCGGATCGACGGCCGACGGGGCGAGGCGTGCCGGTGCGGGCGGTGCGCCGGCCACGGCTGCGGAGCTGTTGTTGCTGTTGCCGCTGCGGGGCGCATCGCGCAGGCGCTCGGCGATCAGCGCTTCCATCGGATCGACCGCCTGCTCGGGATACAGGTCGAGCACCAATCGGTGCTTGTATGCAGCCACGGGCGCGAGCGAGAACACCTGCGGCACCACGGCCTGCTTCAGGTCGAAAACGATGCGCACCACCTTCGGCGCGTTCTGGCCGACGCGCAGGCCGTTGATGTACGGGTCACCCGGCTTGATCTTGCCGACCAGTTCGCGCAGCTCGGGGCTGAGCTCGATGCCTTCGATGTCGACGGCCAGGCGCGGCGGGCTGCCGACCACGAGCTGCTGCGAACTGAGCCGCGCATCGGACTCGATGGTCACGCGCGTGTAGTCGGCCGCCGGCCAGACGCGCACCGCGAGGATGGTGGCGCCGCGTGCGATCTGGTGCACGCCGAGCATCAGCGCGATGCTGCCGCCCTGCAGCAGCACGCGCCGTTTCAGGCCGCGCCCCTTCATGCGGCGGTGCGCGCCAGCAGATCGCTGCCGCGAGGGGTGTTCGCGAGGAGGGTCACGCTGCGTGTGTCGTCGGTCATTGCTTCTATTTTAATAGCGAGGTCGGCAACTGGTGTGCGGCCCGCGGCGTTCTCCGGCCATTCGGCCAGCTTGAGGCCCGGCCCTGCGAAGATGTCGCGGAAGCCGGCGTCGTCCCATTCGCGCGGATCGGCGAAGCGGTAGAAGTCGAAATGGAAGATCTGCAGGCCGTCGGGCGCTTCGTGGGGCTCGACCACCGCGTAGGTGGGGCTCTTGATGCGGCCCGCGATGCCGAGCGCGCGCAGCAGGTGGCGTACGAAAGTGGTCTTGCCGGCGCCGAGGTCGCCTTGCAGCGCGATGAAGGCGTCGCGCAATGCGGGCGAAGCGGCCAGCGATCGCGCGAAGGCGTCGGTGTCGGCTTCGCTGCACCAGCGCAGGATGCGGGTGTTCTTGTGCGTTTCTACAATCGGCAAGTGATCGTCAGCCATCCACTCGTTGTTCGTATTCGGGCTTTGGCCCGGGAGCTCGGATTCTCCCAAATCGGGATCGCGGGCGTCGATCTATCGAGCGCCGAGGACGGTCTGATGCAATGGCTGGCCCATGGGTTCCATGGCGAGATGCAATACATGGCAACACACGGCACGCGCCGTGCCCGTCCGGCCGAACTGGTGCCGGGCACGGTGAGCGTGATCACCGCGCGCATGGACTATCTGCCGCGCAGCACCGAGTCCGAGTGGCAGGCCATCGAGTTCGACCGCCTCACGCGGCCCGGCGAAGCCATCGTCTCGGTCTATGCGCGCGGCCGCGACTACCACAAGGTGCTGCGCAACCGCCTCGCAAAACTGGCCGAGCGCATCGCGCAAGAGGTCGGGCCTTTCGGCCATCGCGCCTTCACCGACTCGGCCCCCGTGCTCGAAGCCGAGCTGGCCTCGCGCAGCGGGCAGGGCTGGCGCGGCAAGCACACGCTGATACTGGACCGCAACGCGGGCTCGATGTTCTTCCTGGGCGAGATCTACGTCGACATGGAACTGCCGCCGAGCGAGCCCGTCACGGCGCACTGCGGCAGCTGCAGTGCCTGCATCGACATCTGCCCCACGCGAGCCATCCTCGCGCCGCAGCGGCTGGATGCGCGGCGCTGCATCTCGTACCTCACCATCGAGCACGGCGGGCCCATTCCGGTGGAGTTGCGCCCCCTGATGGGCAACCGCATCTACGGCTGCGACGACTGCCAGCTGATCTGCCCCTGGAACAAGTTCGCGAAGAAGAGCGAGCTGCCCGACTTCGATGCGCGCGAAGGGCTCACGGGACGCACGCTGGCCGAGCTCTTTGCGTGGACGGAAGAAGATTTTTTGCGCCGCACCGAGGGCAGTCCCATTCGCCGCATCGGGCATGAGCGCTGGCTGCGCAACATCGCCGTGGCACTGGGCAATGCGGCGAGAGCAGGCGAGGCCGGTGCGCTGGAGGCGCTGGCGACACGCGCCGGGCATTCGAGCGAACTCGTGCGCGAGCATGTCGCGTGGGGCCTGGCGCAGCAGGCCGCGGGCTGACACTTCAGGCCGGCAGGATCTCGCGCACGCGCTCCCACGGCCGGCACATCAGCGTGCCGCGCGGCGACACCACGATGGGCCGCTGCAGCAGGATCGGATGCTCGACGATGGCGTCGAGCAGCTGGTCGTCGGTCCATTTCGGATCGGCCAGCTTCAGTTCTTCGTATGGCGCTTCCTTGGCGCGCAGCAGATCGCGCGCACCCATGTTCATCGCCTTCGCCAGCTCGCGCAGCTTCTTCTTCGATGGCGGCGTCTCCAGGTACAGCACGATCTCGGGCTCCACGCCGCTTTCGCGGATCAGCGACAGCACGTTGCGCGAGGTGCTGCAGTTGGGCTTGTGATAGATCGTCATCGGATAGGCGGTGGTCGGGGTGCGTGCGGTCATGGGGTCGAAGGGGTCGTGGTGAAGGGAAAGCGCGCCGCCCAGAAGTCTGCCAGCCGGGGATCGGCATCCACGAGGCGAACCACCCGCGCCATGCGCGGCGCCACGCGGTAGAAGCGCGTGCGCTGCGGCGTCCAGCGCGACATCACGGTCACGTACAGGTCGAGCATGCTCAGCTTCTCGCCGAGCAGGTAGGGCGCGGGCTCGTCGATCTGCGTGTCCATCAGGTGCCAGCAGTGCGCGATGCGCTCGGCGGTGCGTTCGAGCATCACGGCCTGCGCGGCCGGGTCGGGCGTGAGGCGCGTGGGTTCGTCGCGCACCCAGAACAGCGAATAGATGGACGCCGACAGGTAAACCATCCATCGCAGGTAGCGCGCGCGCAGCGGATCGCCGGGCGCGGGGCAGAGCCCGGCCTCGGGGTAGCGGTCGCCGAGCCAGATCAGGATGGCCGCGCTCTCGGTCATCAACTCGCCCGAAGGCAGCACGAGGGCGGGCACCTGCCGCATCGGATTGATGCTCGACATGCGTTCGCGCTCGGCCTCGCTTTCCCAGGGGGAGATTTCGACGGTTTCGACCTGCGCGCCGATCAGCGTCAGCGCGGCGTGTATGGGGGTGGCGCCCGAACCGGGCGCTCCGTAGAGGGTGTAGCGGTCTTCTCTGGGGGATGGTGATGAAGAACTCATCCCCCCAGATTACTGCAGGCTTGCGCCTGTTGTCACGCCGCCAGCAGCGCGTCGACCTTCTTCAGCCCTTCGAGCGTCTTGAAGCAGGCCTCGGCCACTTCCGTGCCCTTGACCGCGAAGTGGCGGTGGAAGTACTTGCGGTGCTCCACGTGCTCGTGGAAATGATGCGGCGTGAGCACGGCCGAGAAGATCGGCACGTCGGTTTCCAGTTGCAGCGACATCAGCGTGCTGACTACCGTGTTCGCCACGAACTCGTGGCGGTAGATGCCGCCGTCGACCACCAGCGCGCACCCGATGATGGCCGCGTACTTGCCCGAGCTGGCGAGCCGCTTGGCGTGCAGCGGGATCTCGAAGGCGCCCGGCACGTCGAAGATGTCGATGCGTTCGCGGGCCACGCCAAGGCGCGCCATTTCTTCGAGGAAGGCGTCGCGTGCCTGGTGGACGATGTCCGAATGCCATTGCGCTTCGACGAAGGCGATGCGCTCGCCACGCGATGCATTCGACGCGGTGATGGCGGAGAGGGGAAGGTCGTTGATCTGACTCATGGTGTGCCTCTGAAAGCAGGTTTCCTGAATCAGGGCGCACGAAACCGCAAGGCAGGCCGCGCGCTCACGGCAGAACGCGCGGGCTCGCCCGCATTTCGCGCTCTCTTTCATCCGGACTGTGACCGTCGGCTTCGGAATCGCACCGAAATCTGCTGACCCCTAGGCCTGCTTGCGCAGCCTCGGGCGCTCGCGGGCTTGTGCGGTTTTTTACGCCGCCATCACCGCCGGTGGGGAATTGCACCCCGCCCTGAGAACGCTTGCCGTCCGGCGAACCGGACAACGGCGCGATTCTAGAAGCCCGTTGCCGCGCGCGGTTGTCGCCCGCGCGCCAGACCTTCGGGCGCAAGGGGATTTTGTCCGGGCTCAGCGCCCGGCCAGGAACTGCGTCATGCGGTGCAGTTCGTCGTCCAGCGCCGCGCGGAAGGCCGCGTCGCGTGGCTTCTTGCCGGCGTAGCCGAAAGCCGGCTGCAGCCGGCCCTCGGGCGCCGTCACGTTGGCCCAGCCGATCACTCGGTCGTGCAGGAGCATCGGCAGCGCGTAGTAGCCGAACTGGCGCTTGGGCGCCGGCGTGTAGGCCTCGAACTTGTACGTCCAGTCCCAGAGCAACTCGAAGCGGCGGCGGTCCCACACGACCGGATCGAACGGCGCCAGCAGGCGCACCGCGTCGTCGGGGGCGTGCCGGCGCGAGACGGGGTTCTCGTCGGCGGGCCAGTACCACGTAGTGCCGTCGATGCGGCAGCTCGCGAGTTCTTCGCGGGCAATGCGCAGAGCCGCCTGCGTCTGCTGCGACAGGTGCGGCGCGCCATAGCCGAGCAGCCGCACGAGGTACGTCAGGCTCGCGGCCGGCAGCGGCGCGTACTTGCGCACCACCAGTTCGATCAGTGCGGCGGCGCGTTGGGCGCGGCCGGCGGGGCTGTCGTCGGCGGGCTGGTGCGTCACGGCTTCATAGACGCGCGTGCCGCTGTCGCGCCGCACCACGCGCAGCATGCCGCGGTAGTGCATCTCGTCGAGAAGGTGCGTGGTCGCGTTGCTGGAACCGCCCCAGTAGTTCTTGATGCGGCCGTGTGCAAAGTGCTGTTCCACCTGCCGCGGGTGCACGGGGCCGTGTTCCCGCACGTAGGCGAGCACATCGGCTGCCTTGCGCCGCGTGTCGGCGTCCCATGCGCGCTTGGCTTCGCGCGGATGCATCAGCGCCAGGTGCTCGCGCGGCAGGAAGCCGTAGTTGACGAGGCAGTCTTCCTCGATGGCGAGCCGCGTGTAGCGGTTCTCGAGATCGCCTGCGCGGTAGTCCTTCACGCGATGGCGCAGGGTGAGGTCTTGCGCGCGCGCCGGTGCGCGGATCGGATCGGCCTGCACGAAGCCGAGCCGGCGGATCGCGCCCGGCAGCGTGGTCGGCTTGAACAGGGTGCGCGCTATTGCGTATCGGCGCAGGTCGTCGAGGGTCGTGGCAGCCATGGGCGAATTGCAGCACAGGTGGCTGCTGTTCGCGAGGTGTTCAGGGCGCGCTCACGCCGACGGGGTGCCTTGCTCCGCGAATGTCCTCCGACCCCTTCGGCCTCCCCCTTTATTTCGCTGCGCAAGGCACCCCGCCGGCGTGAGCGTTCGGCAGAGCGGTTGGACTGCCGGCGCTAGCGGGGCAGAACCCGAGCGCCTAGACGGCCCGCTTGTGTCGCTCGATGCAAACATCCAGCGTCTCTTCGCCGGCCCGTTGCCACCAATCGAGGTTCGAAAAGATCTCGACCTCGCTGAACCCAGCGAAACCCGCGTCCTCCACCCAGCCGCGGATCTTCTTCAGTTCGACCACGCCATCGCCCATCATCCCGCGGTCGGAGAGCAGGTCGCGCGTGGGCGTGAGCCAGTCGCAGACGTGGTAAGCCAGCAACCGCTCGCGGCCGGCGCGGGCGATCTGCTGCTGCAGCTTCGGGTCCCACCACACGTGGTAGATGTCCAGGGCCACGCCGAGCATGCCGGTCTTGTCCGCATCGAGTTCGTCGCACAGGTCGAGCGCGTGTTCCAGCGTGTTGATGCACGCGCGGTCGGCCGCCTGCATCGGGTGCAGGGGCTCGATGGCCAGCGGCATGCCGGCTTCGCGGGCGTATTCGAGCGAGGCTGCGATGCCGTCGTGCACCTCGCCGCGCGCGCGGCCGATGTCCTTGTAGGCGGCCTTGCCTTCGAGCGCACCGGGCAACGCGCCGACCACGAGCACCAGGCAGGGTGCACCGAGCGTCTTCGCTTCGTCGATGGCGCGGCGGTTGTCGTCGAGCGCAGCTTTCAGGCCTGCAGCGTCGGGTGCGGGAAAGAAGCCGCCCCGGCAGTAGCCCGACAGGCCGATGCCGTGCGCTTTCAGCTGCTTGGCCACCTTGTCGAGCCCGACAGCCGTTACCTGGTCACGCCAGGGGCTGATGGCGCGGATGCCGCGTTCGGCGCACTGGTCGATGATTCGGTCGAGCGGCACCTCGGAGCCCGACTGCTTGCGGATGGTGGCGGTGTTGATCGACAGCCAGTCGTGGTTCTGCGAGAAATCGCGCATGGCCTTGCTCATCCTTCCACGCCGTGCAGTGCCAGCAACGTCTTCATGCGCCGAACGGCCAGCTCGGGTTGCTCCAGCAGGTTCGTCGCATCGGCCAACCTGAACAGCTCGGCGAAGTGCTGCAGCGAGCGCGTGCTCTGCTGGCCGCCCACCATCGTGAAGTGCTTCTGGTGGCCGTTGAGCCAGGCCATGAACACCACCCCGGTCTTGTAGAAGCGCGTGGGCGCCGCGAAGATGTGGCGGGACAGCGGCACCGTGGGGCCGAGGATCGCGTGGAACTTCTCGGTGTGGCCCTGGGCCAGTGCGCCCAGCGCGGCGCTCGCGGCGGGAGCGATGGCGTCGAAGATGCCAAGCAGTGCGTCGCTCTGGCCGTGCGTCGGCTCATTTCCGAACCCGTCGCCCGCAATCAGCTCGGCGTAGTTGAAATCGTCGCCCGTGTACATGCGAACGCCCTGGGGCAGCCGCCGGCGCATCGCGATTTCCTTGTCCTTGTCGAGCAGCGAGATCTTGATGCCGTCGACCTTGCCTGGATGCGCCGCGATGATGCCCACGGCGGTGTCCATCGCTGCATCGACATCCTTCGTGCCCCAATAGCCGGCCAGCGCCGGGTCGAACATGTCGCCGAGCCAGTGCAGCACCACCGGCTGCTTCGCCTGGCGCAGGATGTGGTCGTACACGCGCTCGTAGTCGGCCGGGCTCTTGGCCACGCGGGCCAGCGCTCGGCTGGCCATCACGATGAGCTTGCCGCCGAGCGCCTCGATGGCGGCCATCTGCTCTTCGTAGCCGCGGATCACGTCGTCGGCGCTCTTCACGTCGTCGATGTTGAGGTGGTCGGTGCCGCAACCCGAAGCGACCAGCGCGCCCGGCACGTCCTTCGCGGCATCGAGCGAGCGTCGGATCAGCTCCAGCGAGGTCGGCCAGTCGAGCCCCATGCCGCGCTGCGCAGTGTCCATGGCCTCGGCCACGCCCAGGCCCAGCGAGAACAGGTGGCGGCGGTAGGCGATGGTGGTGTCCCAGTCGATCGCGCACTGCAGCCATGGGTCGATGGCCGTGAGCGGGTCGGCTACGACGTGCGCGGCCGAGTAGGCGATGCGGTTGAACTTGACGCACGCATCGGGCTTGACCGGTGCGCTGCCGCGCAGGGCGTAGGGCGCGAGGGTGCCGCTCGCGGTGGGGAGGGTCAGCGAAAGTGCCATGCTGCCTGCCTCAGACTTTCAGCGCGGGCACGTCGACCCAGCGGCGGTCCTTCCACGACTCGAGTGCGGCCTCGACCAGCTGCACGCCCTTGGCGCCTTCGGGCAGCGTCCATTTGTAGGGCTCGTTCTCGACCACGTGGCGAATGAAGTGCTCCCACTGGATCTTGAAGCCGTTGTCGTAGACCTGCGA
>Ga0182007_10000459_pt1 | contig 24630 bp, 24 predicted proteins | sample Sormic07211113_1_FD_123023 | JGI IMG/M metagenome (GOLD analysis project Ga0182007, IMG submission 123023) | Rhizosphere microbial communities from Sorghum bicolor, Mead, Nebraska, USA - 072115-113_1 MetaG | ecosystem: Host-associated > Plants > Roots > Rhizosphere | place: USA: Nebraska...
GCCCTGCAGGCGCAGCGCCGAGGCGAACTGGTTGAAGGCGGCGGCCGGCTGGATCGCGCGGTCGGTGACGAGGTTCATCGTGCCCTTGACGCGCGGGTCGACCACCACGTCGCGGCCGGTGACCACCGCCATGGTGCGGGCCACGGCCTCGATGTCGGCATTGGAGAAGTTCAGCGTGATCGGCCCGCCGCGAACAGGCGCCACTGCAGCGTCTGTCGATGCGGATGTCTCCGGCGACCGTGTCCCGGCAACGGTCTGCAGCGTGACCCGCAGCGAATTGCCTCGTATCTCTGCCTTGTACGGCGTCGGCTGCCTGAGATTCAATACCACCCGGCTGCGCTCGCCTGCCTGAACCACATTGATCGAGCGCAGGTTGGGTTGATTCACTTCGATGGCTGCGCGTCCGACATCGCTTGCGACGCCGGGGAAATCCAGTGCGATGCGCGCGGGGCTCTGGACTGAAAACCCGCTGGGCACGGCGGCGAGCGATTGCGCCAGATCGATCTGGATCACCTCGACGCCCTGTTGGATGGAGGCTGCGACCGCCTTGATCGCATTTTGCGCACAGGCGGCGCCGAACGCGCCGGCGGCAAGCAGGCTCAAGCACACGGCGCGAACGCTGCGCGCAATGACGATCGGCCTCCTCATGCGCCAGCGCCGAGACAACTTGCTGTTGTCCTGCAATCGAGAAGGGAAGGGGCGCATCGCGTGCGCAGAGTCTTCCACTTGTGCGTGGTTCGTTTCAGATCGAATGGCCGAGCACCATCACGGCATACGGTTCAACCGACAGCGTAAGCCTGCTCAGGCCGAGCGAGGTCGAACCCTTGGTCAGCGCGACGGACGGGGGATTCATCGTGGCACGCGGCAAGCGCACGGGAAAAGGGAGCAGCATGAGATACGCGTCAACGGCGGTTTAAATTTGGATGTCGATCACACGCCGCTGCGGCTTCGTCGACCCTCAAGAGTCGCGTTCGCATTCACTGCCCGTCCTCGCCCACAAAAGATGCGGATCTTCCGGCGACGAGGGCACATGTGTCATTCGGTAACCTTGCGCGCCGATTTTCTGCCAAAACGTGTACTTTGCGCCAGCCATGAAAAATGGAATTCAGATACTCAGCTTTCAGGGTAATTGCCGAGGGCACAGAATGGCAGACCGCCCGTTTCGATGTCGATGACGCTCACTTTCTCCGCCCCCGTACAGCCCACGCTGCGGCTCGCGTTCGCGCTGTCGATGGGCGCGGCGGTGTCGCTCGGCATCACTCGCATTGCATATGCGCTGCAGGAGACGTCATGACCGGGTTTGCCTTGTTCGAGACTTCCATCGGCATGTGCGCCTTGGCCTGGGGACCGCGCGGACTGGTCGGCGTGCAACTGCCTGCCGACAAGGGCGAGGCAGCCACGCGGGCGCGGATGAAGCAACGCTTCCCCGAACTGAGCGAAAGGCCGCCGAGCGAGGCGGCGCAACGCGCCATCACCGCCATCCAGGGCCTGCTGCAAGGCGTGCACGACGACCTGGGCCACATCGAACTCGACATGCGCGGCGTGTCTGAGTTTCACCAGCGCATCTACGCGATCGCACGGCGCATTCCACCTGGGCAGACGCGCACCTATGGCGAGATCGCCGAGGAGCTGGGCGACAAGGGCCTGTCGCGTGCCGTGGGCCAGGCCATGGGCCACAACCCGTTCGCGCCGGTGGTGCCTTGCCATCGGGTTCTGGCGGCGGGCAACAAGCCCGGCGGCTTCTCGGCCGGCGGCGGCGCGCTGACCAAGCTGCGCATGCTCGACATCGAGGATGCGCGGCCTAACGGGATGGCTTCGCTTTTTTAGCGGCGCTTCCCCGCAGCTCAGGTGACCGGCACCGGCAACCGATGCAGCCCCGCGATGCGCGACGCGAAGATGATCGCCGCCTGCAGCACGAACCCTGCGAGCGCCAGCAGCAGGCAGGCCGGCTCGCCCCAAGCGGCCCCGACCACGCCGCCCAGTGCTGCGCCGATGGGCCGCGCCCCCGCATTGATCGTGAGGAACACGGCCGACACCCGGCCCAGCATCGTCGCTGCTGTCACGCTCTGGCGCAGCGTGGTCGTGGTAATGACCCACACCATCGGACCCGCGCCGAACAGAAAGAACGAGAGCGCGGCCAGCGCGGCGGTCGGTACGACGAGCGTGGCCGCCATCGCCGCCGCTGCAACAACCGCGACCGCGGGCCCGACCTGGATCGCGCGGCCGAACGCCAGGCACGCCACTGCGCGCGGCGTCAGCAGCGCGCCGACGACCATGCCCGCGCCATACATCGCCAGCGTGAGGCCGACCGCCTGCGCGCCCAGGCCAAGCACCCGCACCGCATAGGGCACGTAGCCGGCCTGCAGCACGAACCACGAGATGTTGAAGACCGCGCCGGTCATCAGCATCGGGCGCAGCATCTCGTGCCGCCAGACGAAGCGCGCGCCGTCGCGCACCTCGAGCAGCGGATGCCGTCCGGAGGTGGGTGTGCGGGGTACCTCGCCCGATCGCAGCAGCAGGCCCACGGCCGCCACTGACAGCACCGCAGCCAGAACGAACGCGGCAGACGCACCGCCCCACGCCACCAGTGAGCCCGCGAGCGCGGGGCCGGCGGTGAATGCTGCGCTGCGCGCCAGTTCGAGCCGTCCGTTGGCCACGGCCAGCGCCTCACGCGGCACGAGTGCCGGCACCAGCGCGGGCGCCGCGACGCTGAAGCCCACGGTGCCCACCGCGCCCAGGAAACCAAGCGCGGCCAGCCAGCCGATGCTGAGCTTCGACGCGAACACCATCGCCAGCAGCACGAGCAGCGACACCGCCCGCAGCCCCTCGGCCCAGACCATCAGCAGCCGCCGCGACATGCGGTCCGCGAGCAGGCCCATGGGCATCGAGACCAGCAGGAAGGGTAGTGTCTGCACCGCCGCGAGAAAGCCGATTTCGCCCGGCCCTGCGCCGAGCGCCAGCACGGCAACCAGTGGCACGGCCGCAAGGCTCAGTTGCTCGGCGGACTGCGCGGCAAGGTTGGACCAGGCCAGGTTCTGGAAGGAGGGGGGAAGGAATGTAGGGGGCATGCACTCATCTTGCGAGCAGCGAGCTCGTGGCGCCGGCCGTTTCCGGACGCACGAGCATCCGCCGCACGCCGATCGACTACGCGCCCTGGGCCTGCATCTCCACGAACCATTCGGCCACGTACGCCGCTTCCGGCGCGGCATCGGGCGCCAGGCCGTAGTAGTACCGCTCCAGCGGCATGCGCAGCGTGGGCAGCGGCGACTGCAGGCGGCCCGAGGCCAGGTCGTGCGCCACCAGCGATGTCGGCGCCAGCGCAATGCCAAGCCCATCGACCGCGGCCTGCAGCACGAAGTGCAGGTGGTCGAACTGCAGCCGGCCCGCCGGCCGCGCGCGCGGCGCGCCGACCTGCTTCCTCCAGTCGTCCCAGTCGTCCTCGCGGGTCCTGGCCGACAGCAGCACGTGTGAGGCGAGCGCGCGCAGGTCGTCCAGCGGATGGGCCTTGAACAGCGAGGGCGCACCGACCACCAGAACCTCGTCTTCGAGAAAGGGCTGCACCTCCATCGAGGACGGCCAGCCTTCCAGGCCGCGACGCACCGCGATGTCGAAGCTGCCGACGGCCTGTTCGGGCATGACGGTGCTGGTGACGACCTGCGGCTCGATGTCGGGGTGGCGCTCGACGAAGGAGGGCAGGCGTGGAATGAGCCAGCGCACCGCGAAAGAAGGGCGCACGTTGATCCGCACCGCGCGGGCCGCCTCCCGCGACTGCAGCGCCCGCGCCGCCGCGCCGATCTGTGCAAGCGCTGGCTCCACCTCCGCGAAGAACTGCTGTCCCTCGGCAGTCAGCGCCACCTGCCGGATGCGGCGCTCGAACAGCGAGATGCCAAGGAACTCCTCCAGGCTCTTGATCTGCCGGCTCACCGCGCTGTGCGTGACGTGCAGCTCGAGCGCCGCACGCGTGAAGCTCAGGTGACGTGCCGCGGCGGTAAAGGCGCGCACGGCGTTGAGGGGAGGCTCTCGAAGCGGCATGCGTGCAATTTTCTCACGCATGACGGGCGTTAATGTCGTTTGTCGGCGGGGCAGGCGGCGGCGCACCATCAGCGCCCGATGTCTCGCACCCAACACGCTTCCAGCCCCACGTCCACCGACCTGAATTCCCGCCACGCGGCGATGGCGCTCGGCCTTTCACTGCCGGCCGACGTGGTGCTCTACCTGCTGCTGCCGATGTATGCCAGCCAGTTCGGCGTGACGCTTGCCGAGGCCGGCATGCTGCTCGCGGCCAACCGCCTGGTGCGCATCGCCGGCTATGGTTTCGTCGCGCGCTTCTACGCCCGCAACGGCGACCGGCTGACCTGCACCATTGCGGTGGTGGCGGCTGCCGTGTGCGGCTTGGGCTACGCCACGCTTTCGGGCTTCTGGGCGCTGCTGCCGCTGCGGCTGATGTGGGGCCTGTGCTTCGCGGCGCTGAACCTGTCGACGCAGGCGCTGGCCACGGCCGACCCGGTGGGTGCCGCGCGGCGCAACGGGCGTTCGCGCGCCTTCATTGCGGTGGGGCCGGTGCTCGCGCTGCCGCTGGGCGCGTTGCTGGCGCACTGGACGGGGCCGCGCGCGATCTTCGGCATCCTCGCGGTGTTCTCGCTGCTTGCGTGGTGCGTCACGCGGCGGCTTCCGGCGGCGCCGCATCCCGTGACCAGGCCGGCGAAGCGCTTCAAGCTGCCCAACAGCCTGGACGGCTGGTCGTTCATGGAAGGGCTGACGCTCGACGGGCTCTTCATCGTCGGCCTCTCTTACCTGGGCAAGGACCTGCTGCCGGGCGGCGCCGTGATCGTGGCCGGCGTACTGATGGCGTTGCGCTACCTCGCGGAGATTCTGCTGAGCCCGGTGGGCGGGCGCATGGCAGAGCATTTCGGCGCCGAGCGCCTGCTTGTGAGCCTGTCGCTCGTCACCGCCATCGCGCTCGTGGGCTTCGGCCTCGGCTGGCTGTGGAGCTGCGCGGCGCTGATCGTGGTGCTGCGCGCCCTGCAGCTGCCGCTGCTGCCGCCCATCGTGGCCCGCCGCACGCCGGGGCCGGAGCGTTTGCAGGCGCTGGCGGCCCGCTCCGTGTGGCGCGACATCGGCGCCGGCACCGGGCCGCTGATCGCGGGCCTGCTGCTGCCGGTCGCGTCGCCGCCGTGGATCTATGGCGTGGCTGCCTCGCTGCTCGCGCTGATGGCGCTGGCCTGCGGCTGGAGTGCATCGCCACCTGAAGCCGAAGCCGCGCGCACGGGCGGTTGACCGGCCACATGCCTCCTTCAGGAATCATCGCCATGACCACACTGCTACTCCATCGACGTTCGCCCAAGAAAAAGCCCGCATCAGCGGGCTTCCTGGAGCGGTCTGCACCGACAGAATCAACGCACCCAGTGGCAAACACGGTGGTGATGACGTGCATCCCACTTGCACACCTTGTGCTTCTTGGGGTGGTACGGCGCTGCCGAGGCGATGCTCGGTGCCAGCATGGCGAGGCCGGCGAACGCGAGGATGCTGGAGAGGATGAGCTGCTTGGTCTTCATGGGGTTCTTTCTAAGCAAAGACATCGAAGAAATGCGTCGTTCAACGGGCGCTCTTGAAAAACGATCAGAGTTCACATTCGGATGACGTTTTGTGCGAATCAAGCGTGAAAAATCGCACAGATCAATGGGGCCGAAATGTTGGGGCTAACCCGTATCAGGCCTGCCCGGGCAGCGCCGCCTGCTCCGTGCGCGCGTCGTGCCCGATGATCAGCACCAGCCCGAACGCCACCGCAGACAGCAGCGCCAGAAAGATCACCGCGTAGATGTCGTTGCCCATCCTGTCTTTCAGCGCGCCGAAGATCGTCGGGCCGATGTAGCCGCCCAGGTTGCCGATGGAGTTGATCCACGCAATGCCCGCCGCAGCCGCCGTACCGCTCAGGATGGCGGTGGGCAGGGTCCAGAAGGTGGGCAGTGCGCTGAAGATGCCGAAGGCGGCGAGCGTCACGGCGGCCATCTTCGGAATGGGCGCGCTGGTCTGGGCGGCCAGCACCAGGCCGATGAAGATGCAGGCCAGCGGAATCAGCAGGAACCACTTGCGTTCCTTGCGCGCGTCGGAGGCACGCGTCCAGAACAGCATGGCGATGGCGCCGACCAGGTACGGGAAGGCGTTGATGAAGCCGATCTCCACGTTGCTCAGCCCGCCGAAGCCCTTGATGATCTGCGGCAGGAAGAAGCTCAGGCCGTACAGCGGCACGGTGATGCCCATGTAGACGAAGCCCAGCCCGATCACGCGCGGGTTCAGCAGCGACTGCTTCCACGAGATCGGGTTGATCGCCTCGCGGTTGCGGCGCTCCGTGTCGAGTGTCTGTTCCAGCCAGCTGTGCTCTTCCTTGGTGAGCCACTTGGCATCCTTCGGGCCGTCGGGCAGGTACATCAGCACGAAGAAGGTCAGGATCAGCGAAGGAAGCGCCTCCAGGATGAACAGCCACTGCCAGCCATGCATGCCGCCGATGCCGTCCATGTTCAGGATGTAGCCCGAGATCGGCGAGCCGATCACGGTCGAGATCGGAATGGCGAACATGAACCAGCCGACGATGCGCGCGCGGTAAGCCGCCGGGAACCACAGCGTGATGTAGAAGATGACGCCCGGAAAGAAGCCGGCCTCCGCAATGCCCAGCAGGAATCGCACGATGTTGAAGCTGGTCGAGCCGCCCACCCATGCCTGGGCCGCCGAGAGGATGCCCCAGCTGAACATGATGCGGGCGATCCAGCGGCGCGCGCCGAAACGCTCCAGCGCCAGGTTGCTTGGCACCTCGAACAGGAAGTAGGCCAGGAAGAAGATGCCAGCCGCGCTGCCGAACACGGCGGCGGTGAAGCCCAGGTCCTTGGACATGGCCGCGCCTGCAAAGCCGAGGTTCACGCGATCGAGGTAGGCGATGAAGTAGCTGATCATCAGCAGCGGCAGGAGCCGCCAGCTGATCTTGGAGATGGCTCTTTGTTCGACGGTATTCACGGGTGTCTCCGGTGTTGGATGGTTTTATGGAGCTGGTCGGGGAAGGGGGAAGGGCGCGCATTGCCGCCGGAGTGTCAAGGCTGCTGCTCCTGCTGCTTTTGCTGCGCCCTCATGATCTGGTGCCGCTGCCAGTAGTGCCCGGTGGCGGCCTTGAAGTTTTCCTTCTGCTTGCCCAGGCCCGCGAGCTTCACCTTGGTGGTGCGCGCGCCCAGCATGCCCTTGTCGTGGTGGGTGACGATGAGCGTGTCGCCGAAGCTGCCGTCCTTGTAGGTCAGGCCCTTGACCTCGTCCCACGCGATCGTCGAGCCGCCGTCGGCACTGGGGTGCATGCCGGCATAGGTGATGTCGATGCGGTCGCCGTTCTTCAGCGCGAAGCCGACCGGTGGAAAGTGCCGCAGCACGATGGCACGCTCTTCCTCGGTGGCCGGCTCGTAGCGGTAGGCCAGGCTCAGCTCGTGGTTCTGCACGAAGCGCTGCTCGTAGTCGCTCCACAGGCGTTGCTCGATGGCGGGGGCGGTCTCGATGTCGTCGGCCCACGAGGCTTGCGGTGCGGTCGCGACGATGGCGCCGTAGGCGCTCTCGGGCACGTGGTGGCCGACGTTGCGCATGCGCTCCAGCAGCGGAGGGTGGCTGTCGTAGGGGTGCGGCACGTCGGCGGTCTTCATCGCCTCGATGAACGCTTCGGAGCTGGCGTAGGGCGGCAGGCCGTCCGCCACGAAGCGGGCGATGCCCAGTGCGCCGTCATGCTCGCGGTTCTGCGCGAACAGCTTGTGCTCGACGTCGTTGCGGTAGCTCGCATAGGCGGAGATCTTGATGAGCGACTGCACGATGGCCTGCGGCGCCGTGAGGCCGGCGGCCACGCGGTCGGCCTTGTATTCGCGCTCGCGGCTGTCTCGCGCCAGGGCGAACGCGAAGATCATGCGGTACAGCCGCAGCAGGTAGTGCGCCACGATGGTGAGGCCGCCGCTGCGCATCTTCCAGGTGTACTGGTCGAACTGCAGCAGCTTGGGGCCGAGCGCCGCGCTGCTGCGGGTGTCGCCGCCGCCCAGGTGCGCCAGCTCGTGCGCGAGCACCGCATCGGCCTCGGCCTGGTCGAGCACGCGCAGCAGCGGAAGGCTGACGAACAGCGTGCGGCCCTGCAGGGTGCGGCCCCTGACTTCGCACGGTGCCTCGGTCACGAAGAAGTTGGTGTCGATGCCGGCCACGATCTGGTCGGGCGGCGCGGTCTTCACGCGGCCTGCCAGTTGGCGGATGCGCTCCCACAGGCGCGGCGCGTCCGCCTGCGCGATCAGCTCGCCCTCGATCTCGTTGCCCCAGGGCAGCTTCTTGAACAGCGTGTAGATCGCGTAGAACACAGCGGCCCCGGCCATGATGCCCGCCAGCGCGATCAGCTTGACGTAGTAGCTTTGCCAGAAATAGGCCGTGAGCCAGAACGACAGCCACACCAGCATCGCGCTTTGCAGCACGACCTCGAGCGCGCTCGACACCGTCATCAGCCGCCAGCCCGCGACGAAGCTGGCGTAGCGCAACCCGCGGTTGGCGAAGGCCAGCGCGCCCAGCACCAGCGCCGCCGCGAGCAGCGCAGCACCAAGCACGATGGTCCAGGCAGCGGCGCGGTCGGCCCAGTGGAACTGCCATTGCATCGAGTAGGGGCTGCACACCTTGTCGTGGAAGTTCCTGTCTTCCGGCGCAGTGGCGTCGCAGGCCCTGGAAAGCGGATGGCTGCGATAGAAATCGGTGGCTTCGGCCTTGTCCTTGGACGAGAGCTGCGCATCGCCGGCGATGCGCTTCTCTATCGATTGCAGGAACGCCGCATCCTGCGAACGCAGCGCGTATTCGGTGAAGGCCAGCGTTGCCGCGGGAATGGCGAACAGTGACACGAGCGTGAGAACGAAAACGCGCAGGAGGTCTGCGTGGATCGTGCGGGCGAGGGCCATAAGGGTGATGCTCCTTCCTGGATAGCGGATGCTGTGAGTTGTTGTGGGGCGGTCCGGAAAGGCGATAGGGTAGCGGGTGCGGCGCGTGGAGTGAAGCCTGCTGCAGCGTCAAGCGGCGCGGGGCACCGACCAGCCGCCGAGCAAGGTTATGCCCTTTGCATTCTTCTGATTCGCGGGGTGCAGGTATAGCCTTGGCGATCATCCGTGGCCGCAAGCTTCGTCATCACTTCTTCTGTGCTTTCTTCCCATTTCAGGCTCGCGGCCATTCGAGCAATCGTTTCGAGGAGTCGCATCGCATGAGTGCTGGGTCAAACGGACAGATGCTGGCAGCCACGCTGCCTTCGGTAGTGGCGGAGCTCAACTACCTGAAGGCGGGCCAGGGCCGGCCCGTGAGCTACACCTTCGAGCCGCCGCCGGGCACGCCCTGGGTGGCTGGCGAGCTGGAGCCGCGCCGCGTGACGATCCGCGATGGCCGCCCGCTGGTGGCGCTGAACGAACTGACGCTGGACCGCAGCGGCTTCACGCAGATTTCGCATCGCAGCGCGCTCGCCGATTTCTCGCGTGACGAAACGATCCGCGACATCTACTACCGCGAGTCCGAGGCCTTGCTGCGCGACCTCACCGGTGCCGAGAAGATCGTCGTGTTCGACCACACGCTGCGTGACAGCGCGCAAGGCTCGCGCCGCACGGCCGAACTGCGCGAGCCGGTGCGTCGCGTGCACAACGACCAGACTTTCGTTTCCGCGCCGCGCCGCGTGCGCGACCATCTGCCCCCCGAAGAGGCCGAGGAACGCCTGAAGCAGCGCTTCGCGATCATCAACCTGTGGCGCCCGCTGGCCACGGTCGAGCGCTTGCCGCTTGCGCTGTGCGATGCGCGCTCCATTTCACCGCAAGACATGGTGCCGAGCGACCTCGTCTATCCGGACAAGGTCGGCGAAATCTATTCCTTCACCTGGAACCCGAACCACCGGTGGTACTGGTTCCCGCGCCTGCGGCCCGACGAGGCGCTGCTGCTGAAGATCTACGACTCGCGCGAAGACGGCGTGGCGCGCTTCACCGCGCACACCGCGTTCGAAGACCCGACCGGTTCGCGCGAGGCGCCGCCTCGCCGCAGCATCGAACTGCGCGCGCTGGTGTTCTGGCCCGCCGGCAAGTAAGTCGAAACCGTTCATCCGGGCGAAGTCTTCGCAGCCTCGCGCCTGCGCGATTCTTTGGCCAGGATTAGCTCTGGCGAGAAGCAGACCCCACGCCTGCAGCGATTGCCGTGCTTGACGACAATCGGTTCAATGCGTTCTTCCCCCTTCTTCAAGATGGCCCTGCTGCTGGGCCTGCTCTCGGCCATCGGGCCATTCGCCATCGACATGTACCTGCCGGCGCTGCCCGCCATCGGACAAAGCCTGCGCGCCGACATCGGCGCCGTGCAGATGAGCCTCACGGCCTTCTTCCTGTCGCTCGGCGCGGGCCAGCTGCTGTACGGGCCGATCTCCGACATGGTGGGCCGCAAGCCGCCGCTGTATGCGGGGCTGCTGCTGTTCGCGCTCGCCAGCGTGGGCTGCGCGATGGCAACCGACATCCAGACGCTGATCGTGCTGCGCTTCGTCCAGGGCCTGGGCGCCGCGGCCGGCATGGCGATTCCGCGTGCGGTGGTGCGCGACCTGCACACGGGCACCGATGCCGCACGGCTCATGTCGCTGCTGATGCTGGTGTTCAGCGTGTCGCCAATCCTCGCGCCGCTCGCGGGCAGCGCGGTGATCGCGGTTGCGGGCTGGCGCGGCGTGTTCTGGGCCGTGACCGTCGCGGCCGTCGCGGGCCTCGCGATGATGGTCAAGCTGCTCGACGAAACGCGCCCCGCCTCGGAACGCGTCGAGAGCAGCCTCGGCAGCGCGCTGTCGGCCTACTGGCTGCTGCTGCGCGACGCGCACTACCTCGGGCTGGTGTTCATCGGCAGCTTCGCGATGGCGGGCTTCTTCACCTACCTCGCGAATTCATCGTTCGTGATGATCGACCACTACGGCCTGTCGCCCGCGCTCTACAGCGTGGCCTTCGGCGTGAACGCGGCGGCCTTCATCGGGGCCTCGCAATTCACCGGCTCGCTGGGCGAGCGCTACGGGCTGGTCAATCTCGTGAAGTTCGGCGTGGTGTGCTGCGGTGTTGCAATGCTCGCGATGTTCGCCTACTTCGCGATGGGCGGCGACAGCCTCTGGGTGCTCATCGTGCTGTACTTCATCGCCTCGGGCTTCATGGGACTGGTGATCCCGACCACCGGCGTGCTGGCGCTCGAGAAGCACGGCGCGATCGCAGGCACCGCCTCGGCGCTGCTCGGTACGCTGCAGATGCTGACGGGCGCACTGGCGATGGCGGTGGTGGGCTTTTTCACCGACGGCCGGCCGCTGCCGATGGTGGCCGGCATGGCCGGTGGCGCGCTCATCGCACTGGTGCTGACCTGGCTCACGCTGGGCGGCGTGGGCTCCGAACAGGCGCGCAGGGCGCAGCGGGCCTGATGAACACGGTACGCGCAGGTGCCGGGCTCCCGGTGGCCGAAGATCACGACGATGCAGCCCGCAAACCCTTGGACGGGCTGGCCCTGCCGGAGCGCGGCTGGGCAATGCTGGTCATCATCCTCGGGCTGATCGTGGCGGTGCTCGACGGCACCATCGTCAACCTCGCACTGCCGGGCATCGCGCGCGAGTTGCAGGCCAGCCCGTCCCAGGCGATCTGGGTGGTCAATGCGTACCAGATCGCGACGCTGGTGATGCTGCTGCCGCTGGCTTCGCTGGGCGATCTCGTGGGCTACCGGCGCGTGTACCTCGTGGGCATGGCGGTGTTCGCGCTGTCGTCGCTGGCCGCCACGTTTGCCAATTCGCTCGGCACGCTGATCGCCGCGCGCGCCTTCCAGGGGCTGGGAGCCGCCGGCATCATGAGCGTGAACGCGGCGCTGGTGCGGCTGACGTATCCGTCGGCGCAGCTGGGCAAGGGCATGGCCATCAACTCGCTGGTGGTCGCGACGTCTTCCGTGGCCGGGCCTTCGGTGGCTGCGGCCATCCTGTCGGTGGCCTCGTGGCCGTGGCTCTTCGCCATCAACGTGCCGCTGGGCATCGTCACCTTCGCGCTGGGCATGCGGGCGCTGCCGTTCAACCGCGTGGCGCCGGCTGCGGGGCTGCGGTTCTCGCCGGTCGACGTGGCGCTCAACGTGCTGATGTTCTCGCTCGTGTTCCTCGGTGTGGACCGGCTCGGCGTGCGCGAGGGGGCGGTGCAGGGCGCTGGCGGTTCGCAGGCCTCGGCCTGGGGCATCCTGCTGGCCGGGGTGGTGGTCGGCTTCATCTACCTGCAGCGCCAGCGCAGGCAGGCGGTGCCGCTGTTCCCCATCGACCTGCTGCGCATTCCGGTGTTCGCGCTGTCGATGGGCACCTCGGTCGCCGCGTTCTGCGCTCAGATGCTGGCCTACATCGCGCTGCCATTCCTGCTGCTGGACGTGTACGGGCGCAGCCACATCGAGGCCGGGCTGCTGATCACGGCATGGCCGCTGGCCATCGTGGTGATGGCGCCCATCGCCGGGCGCCTGATCGGCCGCTACCCCGACGGGCTGCTGGGCGGCATCGGGCTGGGCCTGCTGGCCAGCGGCCTGGCGCTGCTGGCGGCGCTGCCTGCGCACCCGGGCGATGCCGACATCGCCTGGCGCATGGCGCTGTGCGGGCTGGGCTTCGGACTGTTCCAGTCGCCCAACAACCACACCATCGTGACCTCTCCGCCCGCGCACCGCAGCGGCGCGGCCAGCGGCATGCTGGGCACGGCCCGGCTGACCGGGCAGACGCTGGGGGCGGTGGTGCTGGCGGGCGTCTTCAGTGTCTGGAGCCCGCACGGGGGGCATGGCCCGGTGGTGGCGCTGGTGCTGGCAGCCAGCTGTGCCGCGGTGGCGGCGGTTTTCAGCACCCTGCGCCTCAGGACGTAGGGCCGGGCGAGGGCGGTTAATTGGTTTCAATTCCAGGCCCCAGCGGCTGAATGAGTTAGGGTACTCACCTATGACGGAAGTACCTGACACCGTGGTCTGCCCGGGTTGCGATGCGGTCTACAGCCGCACGCCGCTGCAGCCGCGCGACGTGGCGCACTGTCCACGCTGCGGCACCGAGCTCGACCGGCACCCCGGCCGGCAGGAGCACCGCATTCTCCCGCTGACGGTGGCCTGCCTGATCATGTTCGCCATCGCGAACCTGTTTCCCATCGTCGAGATCGAGCTTCAGGGCCTGCGCAGCCAGACCACGCTGGCCGGCGCGGTGGTGGCGCTGGGCGCCGAGGGTATGTCGGTGGTGGCGCTGCTGGTGCTGGCCACGACCATTCTTTTTCCCTTCCTGCAGCTGTGCATCCTCGCGTACCTGCTGGTTCCGCTGAGTCGCGAGCGCCGGCCCGGGGGCTTCGCGCTGCTGGTGCGGCTGATGCAGTCGCTGCGGCCCTGGGGAATGATCGAAGTGTTCCTGCTCGGCGTGCTGGTGGCCATCGTCAAGCTCTCCAGCATGGCGACCGTGGTGCCGGGCGCGGCGCTGTGGGCCTTCATGGCGCTCACGGTCATGCTGACGGTGGTGCTGTCGTTCAACCCCGGCGCGTTCTGGGAAATGACGTTTCGACCGAAGGGCGAGGCGCAGGATGAAGGAGCGCCGGCATCATGAAGCTGTTCGCCTTCCCGTGGCCGCGCGGACCCCGCGAGGCCGACGATGCTCACGACCTCCACGACGAAGACGCGCATGTCCCCACCGCCGCCTCGCTCGGCCTCACCGCCTGCCCGCACTGCGCCGCCGTCTGGAAGGGGGCCCAAGAGGGCGAGGCCTGCGGCCGCTGCGGCACGCGCCTGTACACGCGCAAGCCGCAGAGCCTGAATCGCACCTGGGCCCTGCTGATCGCGGCGTGCATGATGTACATCCCGGCCAACCTGCTGCCGGTGATGATCACGCGCACGCTGTTCGGCACGCAGAACGACACCATCCTGAGCGGGGTGATCTATTTCTGGGTGTCGGGCGCCTACGGCCTCGCGGCCATCGTCTTCATCGCGAGCTTCCTGGTGCCGCTGTTCAAGCTGGCGGTGCTTTTCCTGCTCGTGGTGCTGGCGCAGCGCGGCAGTACCTGGCGCCGGCGCGAGCGGGCGAAGCTGTATCACATCATCGAGGTCATCGGCCGCTGGTCGATGCTCGACGTGTTCGTGGTGTCGCTGCTGACCGGGCTGGTGCAGATCCAGGGTTTCGCTGTCATCACCGCGGGCGTGGGGATCGCGGCCTTCGGGTCGGTGGTGGTGCTGACCATGCTGGCCTCGCTGAGCTTCGACCCGAAGCTCACGTGGGACAGCGAAGTGGCACAGGGACATGAAATCAGAGACGAGAAACCAGCATGAGTGAAGAAGACCAACCCCAGGACAAACCGACGCCCCCGCCCGCGCTGCCCAGGCCGCGCGTGGTGCGCCGGCGCGAATGGCTGCCCTCGCTGATCTGGCTGATTCCCATCGTGGCTGCGCTGGTCGGCATCACGCTGGTCGCACGCATCCTGCTGGAGCGCGGGCCCGAGGTGGTGCTGACCTTCAAGACGGCCGAGGGGCTGGAGGCCGGCAAGACCGCCGTGAAGTACAAGGACGTGCAGATCGGCCTCGTCACCCATCTGCGGCTGGCGCGCGACCGCTCCCACGTGCGCGTGCTGGTGCAGTTCAACAAGGACGCCAAGGGCTTCACCGCCGCGGACTCGCGCTTCTGGGTGGTGCGGCCCCGGCTCGACACCTCGGGCATCTCGGGGCTCAACACCTTGCTGTCGGGCGCTTACATCGGCGCCGACGCGGGCGTGTCGCAAGACACCGCGGGCGAGTTCACCGGGCTCGAAACCCCGCCCATCGTCACGCGCGACGACTCGGGCAAGCAGTTCCTGCTGCGCGCCAACGACGTGGGCTCGCTAGACGTGGGCTCGCCGGTGTACTTCAGGCGCATCAAGGTAGGGCAGGTGGCGGCCTACGAACTCGATGGCGATGGGCGCGGCGTGACCATGCGCGTCTTCGTGAACTCGCCCTACGACAAGTTCGTGGGCATGAACACGCGCTTCTGGCAGGCCAGCGGCATCGACGCGCAGCTCAGCGCCAGCGGCTTCACGCTGCGCACGCAGTCGCTGGCGACCATCCTGCTCGGCGGCATCGCCTTTCAGGCGCCCGACGACACGATGGGCCCGGTCGCGAAGGAGAATGCCGCCTTCGCGCTGGCGCAGGACGAAGCCGCCGCCATGAAGGAGCCCGACGGGCCTTCGCAACCGCTGCTGATGTACTTCAACCAGTCGCTGCGCGGCCTGACGCCGGGTGCGCCGGTGGATTTCCGCGGCGTGGTGATCGGCGAGGTCAAGTCGATCGGCGTCGAGTTCGACCGCGCCGAGCGCGAGTTCCGCATGCCGGTGCTGGTGCAGGTCTACCCCGACCGGCTGCGCCGCCGCGCCGGCGAGAGCGGCACCGAATCGCGCGCCACCCAGCAGGAGCGGCTGCGCTTCCTGGCCGAGAAGGGCCTGCGCGCCCAGCTGCGCAACGGCAACCTGCTGACGGGGCAGGTCTACGTGGCGCTCGACTTCTTCCCGAAGGCGCCGCCGGTCAAGATCGACCTGACGAAGAATCCGGTCGAGCTGCCCACCGTGGCCAACAGCCTCGACGAGATTCAGTCGCAGGTGCAGGAAATCGCGACCAAGCTCAACAAGGTGCCGTATGAGCAGATCGCGGGCGACCTGCGCACCACGCTCGCGGCGCTCAACAAGACGCTGACGACCACCGAGCAGACGGTGAACCGCATCAACAACGACGTCACGCCCGAGCTGGCCGCGGCCATGAAGGACGTGCGCAAGACCGTGAGCTCGGCCGAGCGCACGCTGGCCGACGACTCGCCGCTGCAGCAGGACATGCGCCAGACGCTGCAGGAGCTGACGCGCGCCGCGGGCTCGGTGCGCGTGCTGACCGACTACCTCGAACGCCATCCCGAGTCGCTGCTGCGCGGCAAACCGGACGACAGGAAATGAAGAAGAACCTAGCCTTCCTCGCGCTGGCGGCCCTGCTCGCGGGCTGCGCCAGCAAGCCCGACAGCTACTACACGCTGGCCAGCCCGGTGGCCGCCGCCGAGGCTGCGCCTTCGACGCTCGGCAGCGCCGCGCCGCTCTACATCGAGCTCGCGCCCGTGGCCGTGCCCGAGCGCTTCGCGCGGCCGCAGATGGTGGTGCGCCAGCCCAACGGCAGCGTGCAGGTCGAGGTGCTGGAGCAGCACCGCTGGGCCTCTTCGTTCGAGAACGAGCTGCGCGATGCACTGGCCAGCGGCATCGCCGGGCGCCTCGGCGCGCTGGACGTGACCAAGGGCGGCCGGCAGGGCTCGCAGCCGGTGTGGCGCATCGCGGTGCAGCTGCGGCAGTTCGACGCGGTCGATGGCGGGCGCGTCGATGCCAGCTTCGGCTGGACGCTGCGGCGTTCGGACGAGGCACGCACGGTGGTCTGCCAGCTGGACCTCGGCGAGGCCGTGGGCACCGGGATGGACGCGGTGGCGCAAGGGGCGCAGCGCGTGGCGTCGGCGGCGGCCGCAGCGATGGCGCGCAGCGTGAATGCGGCGCGCGCGAATCCGTCGGCCACTGCCTGCGCGACGACCTGACCTCGTCTTTCTCCCTCCCCCTCTGGGGGGGCGGCTGGGGTTGGGGCGCGACGGCGGTCGATCGAGCATGGCGTATCGTGCGGGCAGCCTCCATCCCAACCTTCCCCCAGAGGGGGAAGGAGCAAAACGGAATCCAATCGACGGAGATCCCATGGCACAGATCGGCAAGGCTCCCTGCGACGACACGTTGATCCTGCATGGCGCGCGGGCGGAAGAGGGGACCTGTCCCGAGGCTTCCAAGCCCTGGGTACTGGCCGCGGCCGTCGTGGGGTCGAGCATGGCCTTCATCGACGGCACGGTGGTCAACGTGGCGCTGCCGGCCATCCAGGCCGAACTGCAGGCCACGGCGTTCCAGGCGCAATGGGTGGTCGAGTCGTATGCCTTGCTGCTGGCGGCGCTGCTGCTCGTGGGCGGCGCACTGGGCGATCGCTATGGCCGACGGCGCATCTTCGCGATCGGCGTCGGCATCTTCGCGCTCTCTTCGGTGGCCTGCGGGCTCGCGGCCACCGTGCAGCAGCTCATTGCCGCGCGGGCGGTGCAGGGCATCGGCGGCGCGCTGCTGGTGCCGGGCAGCCTGGCGCTGATCAGCGCGTCGTTTCCCGAGAAGGAGCGCGGCAAGGCCATCGGTACATGGTCAGGCTTCAGCGGCATCACGGCGGCGGTGGGGCCGGTGCTGGGCGGCTTCCTGGTCGATCACTTCTCGTGGACCTGGGCCTTTTTCATCAACGTACCGATGGCGCTGCTGGTGCTGTGGATCGTGTGGCGCCACGTGCCCGAGAGCCGCGGCGCATCGGCCACCGGCAGGCTGGACTTCTGGGGCGCGCTGCTGGCGACGGCCGGGCTTGGCGGCGTCGTCTATGCCTTCATCGAGGCGCCCACGCAAGGCTGGGGTTCGCCGGCCGTGCTCGGGGCGCTGGCCCTGGGTGTGCTGGGCAGCGCGGGCTTCATCGCCGCCGAGCGCAAGGTGCGCACGCCGATGCTGCCGCTGACCTTGCTGCGCATCGGCAACTTCAGCGGCGCGAATCTGCTGACCCTGCTGCTTTACGCGGCGCTGGGCGGCGGGCTGTACTTCTTTCCGCTCAACCTGATCCAGGTGCAGGGCTACTCGGCCACCGTGGCGGGCGCGGCGCTGCTGCCTTTCATCTTCACCATGTTCGCGCTCTCGCGCTGGGCCGGACAGTTGGTCGACCGCTTCGGGCCGCGTTTGCCGCTGGTCATCGGGCCTTCGATTGCGGCGGTCGGCTTTGCGCTCTTTGCCGTGCCGGGCGTCGGCGCGAGCTACTGGAGCGGCTTCCTGCCGGCCGTGGCGGTGCTCGGCTTCGGCATGACGGTGACGGTGGCGCCGTTGACCACCACCGTCATGAACGCGGTCGGGCCGGACCTGGCGGGCGTGGCTTCGGGCGTGAACAACGCCGTGTCGCGTGCGGCGGCGGTGCTGGCGATTGCGGTGTTCGGCGCAATCATGGCCTGGGCCTTCGACGTCGCGCTGGAAGAGCATCTGCGGGGCATGGGCGCTTCGGCGCAGGTGGCGGCTTTTCTCGAAGGCGAGCGCAGCAAGCTGGCGGGCGCGGCGCTGCCGCCGGGCGTGGATGCGGCCACGGCGGCAGCCCTCAAAAGGGCCGTGGCCGAATCCTTCGTGGCGGGCTTTCGCTGGGTGATGCTGCTGAGCGCGGGACTGGCCGTACTGAGCGCGGTGAGTGCCTGGCTGATGATCGGTGCGGTGCCTGCGGCCAGGCCGGCCACGGAGAAATAGCTAGGGCGGGTACGGAGGCGGGACTCGACGAAGTCCGTTACCTTCGTTGTACGTTGGCGCAAGCGCCCGCGTGTTCCGCGTGGCCGCCAATGCACGCGGGGGAGCGACTCGAAAACATAAGACAGAAGGGGGAGATGCCATGAGCAGAATCAGCGACGTGGCCCGGCGGGCAGGCGTTTCGAACAGCACCGTATCGAACGTCATGAACGGACGCAGCGATCGCATGGCCAAGGAAACGCTGGCACGCGTCGAGGCCGCCATCCGCGATCTGAAATACCGGCCCAACACCTCGGCGCGGCAGCTCAAGACCGGGCACACGCCGCTGATCGGCCTGCTGGTGCCGTCGATGGCCAACCCCATGTACGGCTTCATCGCGCGCGAAGTCGAAACGCTCGCGCAGGAGCGCTACGGCTTCCGGATCATGATCGGCAACACCTACCGCGACGCCGCGAAGGAAGCGCATTTCTTCGAGGACCTGATGGCGCACGGCGTGCGCGGCGTGATCATCATCTCGTCGCTGCTCGACGAGCAGCACGTCGAGGCCGCCGCCGAGGGCGGGCTGGTGGTGGTCAGCTACGACCGGCGCGCCACGCCGGGCATGGCCTCGGTCATCGACCACGTGACCGTCGACAACTTCGAGACCTCGCGCCTCGCCACCCAGCACCTGATCGAGCAGGGACATCTGCGGCTGGCGTTCGTCACGCCCTCCGGGCGCACCATGAGCCGCAGCGAAAAGGTCGACGGCTTCCTCGCTGCCGTCCGGACTGCGGGCCTCGAAGGCAGCGCCCAGGTGATCGAAGGCCTGCCGGTCGACGAGTACGGCGATTCGATGATGAGCGAACTGGGCCGCACGCAGGCGGTGCTGATGGCGAAGTCGAAACAGCGCCCGACCGGCGTGATCGGCGTGAACGACCTGCTGGCCTTCGGCCTGATGGCGGGTTTTCGCGATGCCGGGCTTGCCGTGCCGCAGGACGTGTCGGTCATCGGCATCGACAACGTGTTTCTATCGACGCTGATGTATCCCGCCATGACTTCGGTGCGCGTGCCCGTACCCGAGATGGCGCAGGTGATGGTGGAGCGCGTGATGAACCGGCTGTCGGACCCGTCGGTGCCGGCGCAGGAGTTTGTCTTTGCGCCCACGCTGGTGGCTCGCGATTCGGTCGCAGCGCCGCTGCGCGGAGAGTCGCCAGCCGGACAGCTGCTTTTTTCATGACCACGGTTTTCGTCAGCCATCCGCAGAGCAAGCTCGCGCACTATTTCGGCGACCGGGCCTCTGCCGCCTTGCAGGCCATCGCGCAGGTGCGCTTCAACCCCACGGACACCGATCTTTCGTCGGCCGACCTGGCCGAACAGGCGCGGGACTGCGACGCCATCGTTTCCTACCGCCAGACGGCGGGCGACGAGGCGCTGTTCGCCGCGCTGCCGCAGTTGAAAGCCTTCGTGCGCTGCGCCATCGACATCCGCAACATCGACGTGGCGTCGGCCAGCCGGCATGGTGTGCTGGTCACGCGGGCGAGCGCGGGGTTCGTTCCCGCGGTGGCCGAGTGGATCGTGGGCGCAATGATCGACCTGGGGCGGCACATCAGCGCGTCGTCCGAGGGCTACCACGCAGGCCGGACCGTGGCATCGGCAATGGGTCGCGAACTGGGTGGGAGCACGCTGGGCGTGATCGGCTACGGGCAGATCGGCCGCTACCTGTGCGACATCGCGCTGGCGCTGGGCATGCGCATCGTCGTGCACGACCCGCACACCGCAACCGGCCGGGCCGAGTTCGCACAGGCGACGCTCGAAGCGCTGCTGGCGCAAGCCGACTTCGTGGCCTGCCTCGCAGCCGCCACCTGGGAGACCGAGAACATGATGAACGCCGCAGCCTTCGCAGCGATGCAGCCGCATGCCTTCTTCATCAATGCATCGCGCGGCGATCTCGTGGACGAAGACGCGCTGCTCGCTGCGCTGGATGCAGGAGTCATTGCCGGCTGCGCGCTGGACGTGGGCCGTGCACCCGACCAGATGCCGTCGCTGCGCGTGGCGGCGCACCCGCGCGTGATCGCCACGCCGCACATCGGCGGACTCACGCCGCCGGCCGTGGAGCACCAGGCCATGGAGACCGTGTCGCAGCTGGCGGAGATTTTCCAGGGCAGGGCACCGCAGGGCGCGGTCAATGCGGCCGAGGCATTTCGCTGGCGGCAAGCGTTCAGGGTGGGTGCCTGAGCCTCGATGGGAACTTCCCGCTGACAGGCGCCGCACGGGTTGACAAGGCCCTCCTGCCGATTTGATACTGAACTCTCTGGTTCATCATTCAAGCGAAGGAGATCCCATGCAAAAGATCGTTCCCTGCCTCTGGTTCGATGGCAACGGCGAAGACGCGCTGAATTTCTACACCGCGATCTTTCCGAACTCGCGCGTGACCGACAAGCTGCTCTGGGGCGACGTCAACCCCGCCAAGAAGGGCTCGGTGCTCACCGCAACCTTCGAACTCGAAGGGCAGGAGTTCATGGTGCTCAACGGAGGGCCGGAGTACAAGTTCACCCCCGCCATCTCGATGCTCGTGAAATGCGAGACCCAGGCCGAGGTCGACTACTACTGGGACAAGCTGCTCGAAGGCGGCGGCCAGCCGGTGCAGTGTGGCTGGCTCACCGACCGCTACGGCGTGTCCTGGCAGGTCGCGCCCATGCCGATGATCCGCATGTTCCAGGACAAGGACCCGGCCAAGGCGGCCCGCGCAATGCAGGCGATGATGAAGATGGTCAAGCTCGACATCGCCACGGTGCAGAGGGCCTTCGACGGGGAGTGATCCGCCGCCGGCGGCGGCTATACCAGCCGGCGGATTCCCTTCTTGCGCCACACCAGCTGGTAGTACGCGGTCTGCAGCAGCAGCATCGCGCCGAAGGTCACCGGGTAGGCGATCCAGATGCCGTTCAGGCCGATGCGATGGCTCATGAGCCAGGCCACCGGCACTTCTATTCCGAGGATGCAGAGGATGGAGATCAACGTAGGCACCAGCACCGAGCCGCTGGCGCGCATGACCCCCGACAGCGCCGCGGCCATGCCGAAGATCACCAGGCTCCACAGCATGATGTGCAGCAGCGTCTGTGCGATCTCGAGCACCGGCGCGCTGGTGATGAAGAAGGCCATCAGGTGGCGCGAGAACAGGTAGCCCAGCAGCACGAGGCCGCCGGTCAGCACGAGATTCATCAGCAGCGCCGTCTTGGCGATGGCGCCGAGCCGGTCGGCGCGGCCCGCTCCGATGGCCTGCGCGCCGAGGATCGACGCGGCGATGGCGATCGAGATGGCCGGGAACTGCACGTACGCCACCACCTGGTTCACCGCGCCGTAGGCCGCTGTGGCGCTCGAGCCGTAGCTGTTGACCATCGACAGCAGCACCACCTCGGCCAGGGCGACCACGATCATCTGCACGCCCGTGGGTACGCCGATCTTCAGCACCGCCTTCAGCAGGTGCGGCTGGATGCGCAGGTTGCGCACGAATGCTGCGTCGGGCGCGAGCGGGCTCTTGCGGCTGTGCAGCCGGAAGCCGAGCCAGGTGGTCGCCACCGCGAAGGACAGCACCGAGGCCCACGCACCGCTGGCCACGCCAAGCTGCGGCAGGCCGCCCCAACCGCGGATGAGCGCGGGCGTGACCACCAGCCCGATCAGCGTCGAGATCACCAGCGTGAGCAGCGGCGTGACGGTGTCGCCCACGCCGCGCAGCATGGCCGTGGCGAGCAGGAACACGAACACGCCCGGCATCGCGATCAGCATGATGCGGGCGTAGCGCGTAGAGTCGGCCAGCACATCGGGCGGCGTGCCCAGTGCGGCCAGCATCGGCGTGGTGAAGGCGCCGCCGAACACTGCGATCACCAGGCCCATGAGCACGCCCACAGTGAGCGTGGTGCCGGCCACGGCCTTGGCCTTGGCCACGTCGCGCGCGCCCCAGGCCTGGCCAATGAGCACCGAGGCGCCCGCGCCCAGGCCGATGATGAAGGCAATGAAGAAGAACATCACCGGGAAGAAGCTAGACACGGCCGCCAGCGCGCCCACGCCGAGCATCTGCCCCACGTAGACGTTGTTGAGCGTGCCCGAGAGCGATTGCAGGATGTTGCTGAGCAGCATCGGCGCGAGGAAGAAAAGAAAGACCTTCCACAACGGACGCGTTGCGCCCACGGGCGCCACGGGCACGCCCTGAAGGCCGCTGCGACCGGTTGCGGAAGTCTCGGGGGTTGCTCTCATGCGGGGGTGCTCCAGCCGGCGGCTGACAATTTTTGAAGATGGGAGCGCAGGTCCACGGGCCAGGCGTCGATGAGTCCTTCGAAGCGATTGCGCTCGCCGGCGAACAGCGCGCGCGTGGCTTCCTCGAAACCGGGCAGGGCGCCGGCAATCGCGGTCATGAAGCGATAGGTGGCCTCGCGCGAAGCGCGCACGGCGTCGCGGTCGGCGTTGACGCGGCTAGCCTCCTGCACCAGGCGCCGCAGCGCGACCGATGCGCCGCCCGGCTGGCGGTTGAGCCAGTCCCAGTGGCGCGGAAGCAGGGTGACTTCGCGCGCGACCACGCCCAGCTTCGGGCGGCCTACGCCGCGGGGCGTGTCTTCATGGGCCTCTGTACCGGCGGCGTGCGGCACGAGGCCGGCCCGGTTGTGCACGTCGAAGTCGAGCGGCTCGCCGGTCTGTTCGTCGAACACGAGGTAGGGCGTGTCGTCCTTGCGCTCGCGCAACTGCGCGAGCACGTCGGCGGTGCTTCCCTGGGCAATGCACTTGAAACCGGCGAAAACGATCAGGTTGGTGGGTGGCGTGTCGGAGGGCATTGTTCTTTCTTCCGGTCCGTTCGAAACGAGGTGCGTAATCTACCTGCTGAACGGCTCAGGCGTTTGGTGTGTCGTCGAGGCAAAGCGCAAGAGGCGCGGTGTTGATTTGCGGCAGGCTTTTTTCGGCCGCCGGGGCGGATGGCGTGTTGTAGCCCTTGTCGCCGTCGCACTGGAGTTCTTCGCGCCAGAGCGCGAGGAGTTTCTCGAGTTCCACCGCGCGGTCGAAGGCCGGGTCTTCGCTTTCCTTGACCCGGTCGATCACCTCGAAGGTGAACTGATCGGCGCCGTGCGCGATCCAGTCCTGCCCAAGCGCCTTGTTGCGGTGCGAGTGCATGTTCAGCTCGAAGCGGGCGCGGTTCATGGCGCCTTCGACGTCGAGGCTGCCGGCCACATAGGCCCGGCCGGTCAACCTGTTGCGGATGACGAATACGCCGGCCGGGCGCGCGCTTTCCTTGTACTGGCGGGAGATGGCTCGCCGGCTTTCTGCTGAGAGGTTCATGCTCCAAATATTACCCGGGTTAAATGAAGACCGCAATATACCCGGGTAAAAATAACTACTCAACCTTCCCTAAGCCGACGCCAGCCGCGCGAGATGCGCCGATTCAGCGCCCGCACCACACGCCAGGGCCGGCTCTGGCGAACGAGGGTGAGCACATGGTCTTTCCATGCCTTCCATCGCGGATACCAGCGGGCGAACCACGGAATGCGCATCAACGGCCCTTCGACCAGCTGGAAGATTCGCGCGACGATGGCCGTGCCTACCAGCTTGGCCAGCACGAGCACGGTGAGGGCGCTGGCCGCGTGCCCGCGGCTGAAGAGAAAGAGCGCCAGTACCTTTACCGGCAGCAGCAGCACAACCGGCACGAAGAAAGCCAGCACTGCGCCCCAGGGCGGCAGGCGGCGCAGCCGTTCTTCGAGCGCTGCCCAGAAGGGCAGGCGGGACAGCCGCGCGGCGAGCGCGGCCAGTGGCTCCCAGCCCCACTCCTCGAAGAGCAGCACGGGAACGACGAGCACGATACCGATGGCGCGGAGCAGTGCGCGCAGTGCACGGGCGAATGAGGTCATCCGCGAAGGGTAAGGCAGCGCGTGCCCTCGGCCACGGGAACGCTCCGCCTGTTGCAAGGCCGTTGCCGGTTGTCGCGGCCATGCTGGTTACCTGGCCCTGCGTGATCGCCGAACCGCTTGCCGTCGCGCCCGCCGATCCGAAGTCCCGCGAAGCTGACCGCGCCGCCCGCTCGATCACCGGACGATCCGGCCTTGGCTCGGGCAGCGGCGCGGTTTAGATGCTTTCGCCATGACCGGAGCGCAGTTTCCGGGACGGGAAACCAGCCAAAAGATGTCTCATGCTGGGTAGTGCAAGGCTATGACGAAAGTAGTGGTTTGCTCCCTCTCCGCTGGCATCGGAAGGCGTCCTTTCACGCGACGCCAACATGGAAATTACAACTTTCAGTTGACATCGAAAATCAATGGAAACAAGATGCAACCAAAGTAATCAAAAA
>Ga0182007_10000461_pt1 | contig 24586 bp, 17 predicted proteins | sample Sormic07211113_1_FD_123023 | JGI IMG/M metagenome (GOLD analysis project Ga0182007, IMG submission 123023) | Rhizosphere microbial communities from Sorghum bicolor, Mead, Nebraska, USA - 072115-113_1 MetaG | ecosystem: Host-associated > Plants > Roots > Rhizosphere | place: USA: Nebraska...
AGTACGACCAGAAGCGGCCGTCCGAGATGCACAGGGCCTCGATCACCGGGACGTCGAGCCGGCCGCACTCGACACGGAGTTTCTGGGCCAGTGGGCGCAGCCGCTCCATGACCTGCCGGCCCGACTCGCCCGGCGCCGGTTCCTGGCAGAGGTAGGCGACCATCTGCTCGGGTCGCGCTCCCCTGCGTTCGCTTCCCGTCACCAGGCCCTGCGCCAGCTGCCGTGCGACGCAGCCCCAGTCGTCCGCGCCGACGGGAATGCCGAGTCGGGCCCGGCCGCCGAAGCGGCCCCGGCCGTCCCTGTCGTGCAGGGCGACCAGGACGATGCTGTCCTCGGGGCGGTATCCGAGCAGGTAGGGCAGCGCGTCGGCCAGTTCGGCCGGGGTGCGCAAGGTGACCTGGTGCTCGGTGCCGTGCCTGTCATAGGCAGTCGGGCCGGTGTGGGTCTCCGGTACGAGAGGTGGACGGTGGTCGTGTCCATCACGAGGGACGTGACCTTCGCGCGGGGCGTGACCGTCACGTGGCGCGTGGCCGTCACGAGGGGTGTGGCCCTCACGAGGGACGTGGCCGTCACCAGGGGCGTGACCTTCGCGCCTGACAGCCGGGCCGTTTTCGGAGGATCCAGTGGTTTCGCCGTGATTCGTCATACGCAGACGATCTCGCGAATCTTCAAGGTCCACTTTGCCCTGTGGATAAGTCGAGTCAGGGACACGTCAAGCCCCTCGATTCATTGCCCCAACTCACCTACCGCCAACGGGATTTGAAGGACCTGTCTCGTCCGCCTGCAGTCATACCGGCTCGGTTCCGCCGGAGCCGTGCGGGAAGTGGTGTGCGGTGGTCGACCTGCTCGTCCGGCGAGCAAACGGGATCAGGTCCTGCCGAGGGCTGCGGGGCATCCGCACCTCGGTCCACATACAGAAGGCAGCCGGTTCACAGCACTGGGCCGACAGGCCGGCCACGCGCCCGAGTGCTCGGTGACGTTTCCCACCATGCCGGACGGCTCAGCCGGCCGCCGCGAGGACCAGCGGAAGGACCTGTTCGCCACCTGACTGTCGCAGGAGGCGTGCGGCGACGGCGAGTGTCCAGCCGGAGTCGGTGTAGTCGTCCACGAGCAGAACGGGACCGGGAGAGTCCCGCAGCGCGCCGGCCAGCCCCTCGGAGACCGTGAGGGCACCGGAGAGCGCCTTGAGACGTTGAGCGGAATTGCTGCGCCGGGCCGTGTGCCCGGAGGCCGAGCCGGTGTATGTGAGCGTGCCCAGGAAGGGGAGGCGACCGATGGCCGCGATTCCCTGAGCGAGGGACGCGACCAGCTGCGGGCGGGTCAGGGAGGGCATCGCGACGACTCCCACCGGCCTGGCGGAGGCGTCAGGGACGTTCGACGCCCAGCCGCCGGGAGAACGCGCCCAGTCGGCGAGAACCGCCACCGCGGCCTTCAGCACGTCGTCGGGAACAGGACCGTCGGCCGCGTTCTCGGCGAGCAGCGGACGCAGCCGGTTGCCCCAGCCGATGTCGGACAGCCTGCCCAGGGCACGTCCGGTGGAGCACTGCTGACCGGCCGGGATACGCCCCTTGAGCTCGATGCCCAGTGCGGGCATCCCGGTCGGCCACATCCGGCGCGGTTCGATCTCGACCCCGGGGCGATCAAGTTCCTTCATCGCGCCGGTCAACGCCTGCTCCGACACGGATGAGTCGACCCAGGCGCCCGCGCAGTTGTCGCACCGGCCGCACGGGACCGCTCCCTCGTCGTCCAACTGCCGGCGCAGGAACTCCATCCGGCACTGGTCCGTGCTCACGTAGTCCCGCATGGCCTGCTGCTCGGCGGACCGCTGCCGCGCCACCCAGGCGTATCGCTCGGTGTCGTACCGCCATGGCTGTCCGGTGCTCTCCCAGCCGCCCTTGACCCGCTTGACCGCGCCGTCCACGTCGAGGACCTTCAGCATCGTCTCCAGACGGGTGCGCCGGAGGTCTACGGCCGCCTCCAGGGCAGGCACGGACAGCGGCCGGCCCGCACCGGCCAGCGCCGACAGGGTCTGGCGGACCTGTTCCTCGGGAGGAAAGGCCGTATCGGCGAAGTAGCGCCAGATCGCCTCGTCCTCCTTGCCCGGCAGCAGGATCACATCCGCGTGCTCGACCCCGCGCCCCGCCCGGCCCACTTGCTGGTAGTACGCGATCGGCGAGGACGGCGAGCCGAGATGCACGACGAAACCGAGGTCGGGCTTGTCGAAGCCCATGCCCAGCGCCGAAGTCGCGACCAGCGCCTTGACCCGGTTGGCCAGCAGATCCTCCTCGGCCTGCAAGCGGTCGGCGTTCTCCGTGCGCCCGGTGTAGGAGGCCACCCGGAAGTCGCGCTGACGCAGATAGGCGGTGGCCTCCTCGGCGGCGGCCACCGTCAGCGTGTAGATGATGCCCGACCCGGGCAGTTCGTCCAGGTGCTCGGCCAGCCACGCCAGACGGTGCGCGGCGTCCGGCAGGCGGACCACGCCGAGCCGCAGGCTCTCCCGGTCCAGCGGGCCGCGCAGCACGAGTGCCTCGCCGGCGCCGGTGCCCAACTGCTCGGCCACATCGGCCGTCACGCGCGCGTTGGCGGTCGCCGTGGTCGCCAGCACCGGCACGCCGGGGGCCAGTTCTGCCAGCATGGCCCGCAGGCGACGGTAGTCGGGACGGAAGTCATGGCCCCAGTCGGAGATGCAGTGCGCCTCGTCGACCACCAGGAGACCGGTCGTGGCCGCCAGCTTGGGGAGCACCTGGTCACGGAAGTCCACGGAGTTGAGGCGCTCCGGACTCACGAGGAGAACATCGGTCTCACCGCGCTCGATCTCCTCGTAGACGGTGTTCCACTCCTCGGGGTTGGCCGAGTTGATGGTGCGGGCCCGGATTCCGGCCCGCTCCGCCGCTTCGACCTGGTTGCGCATCAGCGCCAGCAGCGGTGAGACGATCACCGTGGGACCCGATCCGCGCCGCCGCAGCAGTGCGGTGGCGACGAAGTACACGGCCGATTTGCCCCAGCCGGTGCGCTGCACCACCAAGGCGCGTCGGCGCTCCTCGACCAGCGCCGCCACGGCCTGCCACTGATCCTCCCGCAGCCGCGCCGACCCCCCGGGGTCGCCGACGAGCTCGGCAAGAACAGCGTCGGCCTCGGTGCGGAGCTCCAGATCGTTCATGTCTCCATGCAACCCCACGCCACTGACAATCGACCAATCGACTGGGCGCAGGCTCGGGGCCGGACGCACCGATGCCGCGCGCCCGGCCCCAGGCCTGCGCCGCTCCTCTGGACCACCTGGGCCCCAACGGTGTACGAACGCGAGGTGAACGGTCGCCCCATGCGTCGCGGCAGTACGCCCGGGGTAGGGATATAAACCACGTACCGTCAGATTCCGGTCAGTGGCCCCAATTGCTCGTTGCCGCATCCAAGTTCGACAGCAAGAATTGAACTCCGCTCCCCGCACGGCTCGTCCGTGGTCCGGCAGGGCCCTGCTGCGGTGCGCGCTCCCGAATCCGACCTCGCCCGCAGTGTGGGCGCGTAGCCGAAGGGAGGACCGTGACCTTCGGATTCGCTCCGTCCTCCGCGGCGTCCACGTCGACATCAGCCGACCTGTCCGCCGCATCCGCCAACCCTCTCGCCCGCATGCTCGAACCAGCCGAGTGGGCCGCCGCGGGAATCCCTCTGCTGCGCAACCCCCGAGAGGTCGTCAGCGGACTGCACTCCCGGCACAGCCCACGGCCGGCTACCGCGATCGTGGCCGTCCTCGATCCGGACGAACGTGTGCGTGCGAGCGCCTCATTCACGCGCCGCCCGGCTCCGGCCGACGGCTGGATGTTCCGCAACACGCTCCTCGCCCAGTTGCGCCGGGTCATCCCGCACGATCTGCGTCGCCGCACACCGGTACGCACCGCGGTGCTGATCTACTGCCGTGAGGGCGACGCGCGTTGGACGGAGGAGGACGGCGCCTGGATGTGGGGCCTGCGTGATGCCTGCACGCTGCACGGACTGCGCTGCGGCGCGTACATCACGCTGACGCGGGACGGCTGGCAGGTGCTCGGCGAAGGCCGTGGCGGACGCCGCCCGAACGCGGACTCCGCGCCGGAGCCCTTCGGTATGTCCGAGGCACCGCCCCCGCTGCCGCGTACCGGCGGTGCCGCCTCGGAGGTGCTTCGCCGCGCGGCGGCCCGCTGAGGGCACCGGTCGGCCGTCCCCGTGCTGCACGCGGCCCGTACGCCTCGAAGGCGGGCGGGCCGAAGACGCGGGCATACCGCGGTCAGCGCTGGCAGGCCGAACAGCTGGCCGTACCCGACCGTATCCTCCGGAGGCCTTGGCCCGGACCCCGGTCCGATGCCACGAAGGACGCGTCACGGGGCCCACGCAGCGGCGCTCCTGGTGTTGTGGCAGTCCAGGGCACCAGACCGACCGGGCACGTGAAACGGACGGCTCGGCACGTCACCCGCGCATGTCGAAGCGTCCACCGTGCCGGTGCCGCCACGGCGGCGGCACCCTCGTCGCTCCGGCGCCTTCGAGGACGTACCGGAATCCGCTTGCTCCGGCGTCCCCCGGGACGTACCGGAACCGGCTCAGACGCCCGCGCCGAGCACCGAGTTGATCTGCTGCGGGTCTCCGCAGACGATCAGCAGGGCGCCGGCCCGGCCATGGGCCAGCGGCAGCGCGGTGGCGGCGGCCGAGTCGGCACCGCCGTTGACCGCGACCACGACCACGGGGCGCACGGCGGCACGGGAGGCGACGGCGGCGTCCGCGTAGAAGACGTCGTCGCCCGCGTCGTGCTGGGCCCAGTAGGAGGCTTCACCGAAGGACAGCTCGTGGGCGGCCCACGGGTGCTGTTCGCCGGTGGTGATGACCAGTACGTCTCCGGGGGCCCGGCCGGAGTCCAGAAGCAGGTCCACGGCCTCCTCGGCGGCGTCGAGCGCGCCTTCCACCGAGGCCGGGATCAGCTGGATCTGCGGGGCCGCCGAAACCGCGACGGGATCTGCGGGGGCAGCCGGACCGGAGGGTCCGGGCTTGGCCGCGGCCACGTCGTGCGACGTACGTTGCACCGGCGGAGTAGGCCGGAGCGGACCAGGACGACCGGGCCGCGGCGGGGCCGCGGGCCGAGGACCGGGAACGGGACGGGGGGTCGGCGCGGTACGGCCACTGGCCGGAGTGGCGCGGGGACCCTGGGCACTCTCGTGAATCTGAGGCTCCTCGGGAATGAGAGGCATGGGCTGATATTTATCAAACGTTGGTGCGGCTCGCGTCGGCGGGTGGCACATGAGCGCGAGCGGAATCGTCAGAAGTCGAAGCCGAGCTGACCCTCGATCTCCGGAACGCTTCCGTCCGCCCAGCTGCGGGCCTTCTTGAGGTGCCGCCACTGGGGCAGCGCATCAAGATACGCCCACGACAACCGGTGGTACGGGGTGGGGCCCCGCTCCTCCAGTGCGGCCTTGTGCACGGGCGACGGATACCCGGCATTGTCCGCAAAACCGAAGTCTGCATGGTCGATACCCAGTTCGGCCATCATTTTGTCGCGCTGAACCTTGGCGATCACCGAAGCCGCCGCGACCGCCACGCAGGACTGGTCGCCCTTGATGACCGTACGGACTCTCCAGGGCGTCCCCAGATAGTCGTGCTTCCCGTCGAGGATCACCGCGTCGGGGCGGACCGGCAGACCCTCCAGGGCACGCACCGCCGCCCGTCGCAGCGCCGCCGTCATGCCCAGGGCGTCGATCTCCTCGTGAGACGCGTGTCCCAGGGCGTACGACGTCACCCACTTCTGCAGCTCCGCGGCGAGCACGGTGCGCCGCTTGACGGTGAGCAGCTTGGAGTCGGTGAGGCCTTCGGGGGGTCGGCGCAGTCCGGTGACCGCGGCACAGACGGTGACGGGGCCGGCCCACGCGCCGCGCCCCACCTCGTCGACACCGGCAATGATCTTCGCTCCGGTCGTTGCGCGAAGGGAGCGCTCGACGGTGTGAGTAGGTGGTTGGTACGGCATGGCGCCCTTAGCGTACGCCTCACCGATCACCCGGCGACACCCCGGCTCCCCGAGCCGCACCGAGACAGTCGCCTGCCACCCTCAGTCACCGCTCGGCCGAAGCAGCGGAACCATCAACTGGTCGATCATTTCCTCAAGATCGCGATCGTCCCATTCGCTGCCGCGCACCTTGGAGCGGTACATCATCATGGCCGGCATGGCGTCGAAGACGTAGCTGTTGGCCGCGTCGGGACGGACCTCGTTCCGCGCTATTCCTCGGATGACGATCTCGCGGAGCAGCTTGCTCGTGGGCTCGATGATTCCGTTGAAGATCACGTCATGGAAGCGCTCCGCCTGAATCGGATCGCATTCGTGAATCACGGAGCAGACCGCGGAACCAGAGCGCGAGCACATCGCGTCCCGCGCCAGCCGGCACAGCTGGAGCAGATCCTCGCGGACGCTGCCCAGATCGGGCGCCTCCCCGAAACGGGGCAGACCGGCCCGCAACGCGTCGGCCACGAGATCCTGCTTGGACGGCCAGCGGCGGTATACCGCGGCCTTGCCGGTCTGGGCGCCGGCGGCGACGCCCTCCATGGTGAGTCCGTTCCAGCCGACCGTGCTGAGTTGATCCAGGGCGGAGTCGAGGATCGCGCGTTCGAGCACGGCGCCGCGCCGACGGAGGGAGGCCGCCTGAGCGGGAGCGGCCGTCCATCGCGAGGTAACCATCTGACTGTCTCCAGCGTGCAAGGGGAGCGGGGATTTCGGGGATGCGGGGGTGCCGGGCGGCAACGACGGGGGAATCGCGGCGCAACACCGATTTAAGTGAACGCTTGCGTTCACTAACGGGGACTCACTACGGTTGACGCGACAGTGAACGCGAGCGTTCACTAACGCCTCCGTGGGGGATCCATAGTGACAACCTCTCAGTTGACCAAGGATCAGAAGCCGGGTGCGGCCCGCCGGGAAGGGCGTCCCGGCATCGCGCTCGCGGTCATCGCGGCCTGCCAACTCATGGTGGTACTCGACTCGACGATTGTGAACATCGCGCTCCCGCACATTCAAGACGCGCTCAAGTTCAGCACCACCGACCTCACCTGGGTCGTCAGCGCCTACACGCTCACCTTCGGCGGTCTGCTGCTCCTTGGCGGACGGGCCGGAGACATCCTCGGCCGCCGCCGGGTCTTCATGACCGGCATCCTGCTGTTCACCCTCGCCTCGCTGCTCGGCGGCCTCGCCCAGGAGCCCTGGCAGCTGCTCGCCGCGCGGGTCCTGCAGGGCATGGGAGGCGCGATCGCGTCGCCCACCGCGCTGGCGCTCATCACCACCACGTTTCCCGAGGGGCCCGAGCGCAACCGGGCGTTCGGCGTCTTCGCGGCGGTCTCCGCGGGCGGCGGCGCCATCGGCCTGCTCGCGGGCGGCATGCTCACCGAGTGGCTCGACTGGCGCTGGGTGTTCTTCGTCAACGTGCCGATCGGCCTGGTGATCATCCTTCTCGCACCGGTCTACATCAACGAGTCCGAACGCCACTCGGGCCGCTTCGACATCGCCGGCGCCGTGACCTCGACGGCGGGCATGGCCTCGCTCGTCTACGGCTTCATCCGCGCGGCGGACGACGGCTGGCGGGACAGCCTCACCATCGGGTCCTTCGCGGCCGCCATGGTCCTGCTGGCGGCCTTCGCGCTGATCGAGTCCCGGGCGAAGGAGCCGATCACCCCGCTGCGGATGTTCGCCGACCGCAACCGCTCGGGCACGTACGTGATCATGCTGAGCCTGGCCGCGGCGATGTTCGGCATGTTCTTCTACATCGTGCTTTTCGTGCAGAACGTGCTGGGGTACACCCCGATCCAGGCCGGTCTCGCCTTCCTGCCGGTGACGGTCGTGATCGCGCTTGGCGCGGGTCTGTCCCAGCGGTTCCTGCCCCGGTTCGGCCCCAAGCCGTTCATGCTCACCGGCTCCGCGCTCGCGGTGGTCGGCCTGGCCTGGCAGACCCTCATCAGCTCCGACAGCTCGTACGCGGGCGGGGTGCTGGGACCGATGCTGGTCTTCGGCCTCGGCATGGGTCTGAACTTCGTGACGCTCACGGTGACCGCGGTCTCCGGGGTCGCCCAGCACGAGGCGGGCGCGGCCTCCGGTCTGCTCAACGCCACCCAGCAGGTGGGCGGTTCGCTCGGCCTGTCCATCCTGACGACGGTCTTCGGATCGGCCAGCAAGGACGAGGCGAAGAAGCAGCTTCCGAGGTTTCTCTCCCATGGTTCGCCGGAGCAGAAGGCGGAGTTCGCCAAGACGCACCAGCTGCCCGGCACCTGGGGACACGAGGTGCTCACCCAGGGCATCGCGACGGGCTTCGTCGCCGCCGCGGCCATGGCCGTACTCGCCCTCGGCAGCGCCTGGTTGGTGATCCGGGTCCGCAAGAGCGATCTGGAGGCACTCGCCGGAACGGCGGGCCCGGGGATCGGCTGATCCGACCCCGCCCGCACAGGGATGGCCGGACCGGGTCCAGGGGACCGACGGCGAGGACGCCGGTCCGGCCATCCGCACACCTCCGGCGCCGTACGACGACAACGCGAACCGCATGACCACCCCCGGGACCTCCTGTATCACCTGCGTCGCCGACTCGCTCGCGGAGCCGACACACGCACAACGGACGAGCGGTCACGCAGAGTTCCCGATGAACACGGAGAGTTTCGGAGGATGCGCGTCGGTCCGTCCGGAGCGGCTCAGGCAGGGGTCACCCGGGCATCGGGCACCCACTCCGGCAGGGCCTCCGTCCGCCCCGACCACTCCATCGGCGGGGCTCCCGCCTTCCCCGCGGCGAGGACACCGCCCACGATGCCGCAGGTGGTGTCCACGTCACCGCCGGCCTGTGCGGTCGTCCAGAACGCCCGCTCGTAGTCACCGAGGGCCCTGGCGGCCGACCAGAGGGCGAAGGGCACGGTGTCATGGGCCGACGTACGCCGTCCGCAGCCCAGCACGGCCGCGACGGTGCCCGCGTCGGCGTAGTCGAGCATGTCCCTGGCCCGCCGCAGGCCCGCGCCGACGGCGCTCTTCGGTACGAGGGCGACGACTCCGTCGAGGAGCGCCTCCGGGCTGGGCGGGCCGTCGGGAGCGGCGACCAGGGCGGCCGCGGCCGCGACGGCCATGGCGCCGACGACGGCCTCGCGGTGCTGGTGCGTGGGGTAGGCGGAGATCTCCGCCTGGTGGGTCGCCTGCTCGGGGTCGTCCGCGTACCAGGCGCCCAGCGGGGCGATGCGCATGGCCGCGCCGTTGCCCCAGGACCCCTGGCCGTTGAAGAGCTCGGCGGCCAGCTCACGCCAGTCGCCACCCTCCCGGACGAGCCTCAGCAGACGGTTGACGGCGGGGCCGTAGCCACGGTCGAAGTCGTGGTGGTGGGCGAAGGAGAGCGCCAGGGCGTCCTGGTCGATGCGGTCGTGCGCGGCCAGGACGGCGACCACCGAACAGGCCATCTCCGTGTCGTCGGTCCACTGCCAGGGGCCGGACGGCAGCTCGCGGCGCTTGAGCAGCGGGTAGTTCGCCGGCACGAAGAACTGTGAGCCCAGCGCGTCCCCCACCGCCAGTCCGCGCAGGCTGTTCAGGGCGCGGTCCAGGCGCCCGTGGGAGGAGGGGTCAAGGGTCATCGCTCTGCCACTCTATCCGGTGATCCCGTACGGCTCCGGGTCTCGCCAGCGTTCGAAAGGCCGGTCCAGCTGGTACTTGCCGTCGTCCCCGAGAACGAGCATCCGCATCTCCGCGTTCCCGGGGTTCGACAGCGACTCGAATTCGGCGACCGTCCAGTGGAACCAGCGCATGCAGAACAGCCGCATCGCGAGGCCATGGGTCACCAGCAGCACGTTCGACGGGTGGTCCGGGGCCTCGAAGCTGCGGTACAGGCTCTCCAGGAAGCCACCGACCCGGTCGTAGACGTCGGCGCCGGACTCGCCCTGGGCGAAGCGGTAGAAGAAGTGGCCGTACGCGTCCCGGTAAGCCTTCTGAAGGCGTACGTCGTCGCGGTCCTGCCAGTTTCCCCAGTCCTGCTCGCGCAACCGGGGCTCCTCGCGCACCCGTATGAGGTCGGGGTCGAGATGGAAGGCCCGCAGGGTCTCGTGGGTGCGGCGGTACGGAGAGACGTACACGCTGATCCGCTCGCGCCCGAACACCTCGCGCAGGCGTTTGCCGGTCTCCTCGGCCTGCTGCCAGCCGCGCTCGGTCAGGGCGAGGGCGTGGTCGGGTTCACGCTCATAGACGGTGTCATCAACATTGCCCGTTGACTCCCCGTGGCGGACAAGGACGATGCGCCGTGGTCGTGCCATGTCCAAAACCCTAGATCGTGTGACGGCGGATCGAGCACTCGTACGGGCTCCATACGGTGTACATCACACAGTTCCTGCACCACAGGCGGCACTGAGCGCATGCTCAACGCCTCCGTTCTCAGACGATCCAGGTCGGCTCGAGTGCGACGATGTCGCCCGAGAGGGCCGCGACGTCCGCCTCGATCTGGGCCCGGAGGGCGAGCCGCTCCACCCGCTCCGCCCGGTACTTTCCGTGCTCGGCCGCCGACCGCCACATCGACAGCACCAGGAACTCGTGCCCGGGCGCCTCACCGAACAACCCCCGGATCATTCCCGGGGAGCCGGCCATGGCGGGGTTCCAGACCTTCTCCTGCATCAGGGTGAAGTGCTCGGCGCGCTCCTCGTGGACGCGGCACAGGGCGACCCGCACCAGGTCCGCGTCCGTGAAGCGCGGTTCGAAACCGGTCTTCACGTCGAACCGGTAGTCGAACAGCTTGACCTGGGCATCCTTGAAGGTGCCGGACTGCGACGCGGCCAGCCGGTCGTGGGAACGGGCCATGAAGGAATCGTAGAAGGAACGGCTCTCCCAGAAGGAGAAGATGTGCGCCACCCCCGGTCGCCCACGGCTCCAGCCGCCGCCTTGTCCACGAAACCCCGGCTCCCCCAGAAGCCCCGCCCACTTTCGCTGCCCCCGCTCGAAACCGCGGCGGTCCACCACGGTGCAGCGAATCCACTTGACCAGCACCGCGCCATCGTAAGGCCACGGAGCGTGGCGCCGGTCACGCTCCGGCGGACAGCTCCGGCGCACACCTCCACGCGCGCGTGGCAGGATGGACAACAGGCCCGGTCCGCCGAGCAGTTCGGGCCGGACAGGGGCATACGGGGAGACGGGGAAGGGGAGGTCCGGTGACCGGCATCAACAAGGGGATCCGCAAGGTCGAGGTGGCGATCAAGTGGGACCCCAGTCCGCCAGGACAGGCGGACACCGACCTCGACATCGTCGCCGCCACCTATCCGGCCGGTGCCGCGTACGGCGATCCCGCCTACGTGGTGCACTTCGACAGCCGTTCGCCGGACGGCACGATCTACCTCAACCGGGACAGCAAGGACGGCAAGGGCTTCGGCTGGGACGAGGTCATGACGCTGGAGCTGGACCGGCTCAGCGAGCGGTACGCGCGCGTGGTGATCGGCGTCGTCATCCAGCAGCGCACCGCGCAGCGGACCTTCGTCGGCGTGCTCAACCCGGGACTGCGCATCCGGGAGGGCTACACCGTCCTGGCCGAGGACGACTTCGGCGCCGTCCTCGGGGCCACGGCGGCCACGATCGGGGAGTTCATACGCGACGAGTCCGGCGAGTGGACGTTCCGGCCCGGGATCCACGGCTTCGAGGACGACCCGGCCACGTTCACCCGGGACATGGGCCGGGCGCACCAGCCCTGAGATCCGGTCAGCCGACGGTCCATCCCGGGACCGTCGGCAGCACCTTCTCGGCCACGCGGTACAGGGCCGCGTCGTCGGGCGTCGCGAAGTCCTGGCGCCAGATGGAGACTTCGAAGTAGCCGCCGCCGTCCTTGGCGTCCCGGGCGACCAGCAGGCTGCGGGCGATGCCTCCAGGGCCCGTCTTGGCCTTGCCGCCGCCGAGGTTGAAGCTCAGGGCTATGGTGCGGTCCGAATAGACGACCGCCGGATGTCCGAGCATCGTCTTATTCTCCGCGCCGGTGCCCAGCAGTCCCGCCATGTCGGCCACACCGAGATCGTCGTCGGACGCCGAGAGCCGCACGGAGTACGTCTTGAGGTCGACGTCCGCCTCTGGAGTCGTGCTCTTCGTGCCGTCGGCGGAGGTGAACGTGGTCTCGTTGCCGTCGGCGCTCTGCGCGTACTCGTCCGGTGTGCCGAGCAGCATGGGCAGGTCGGGGCGGTTGAGTGCCGTGCAGAGCTGGGCGCCCGAGACGGGTTTCGACGGCTTGGTGTCGTGCGCGGTCGAGCAGGCGGCCGGCCCGCGGTCGGCGGACGCCTTCGAGTCCAGGTCCAGCGCCCACAGAAGCCCCACGAGGCCCCCGACCACCACGATCGCGGCGATCACCTGAGCCACCGCGTTCATGGACTTCTCGGGCTCCCCCGTCGCCTTGACGGGCTTCTCGGGCTCACCCGTCGTCTGCTTGGAGTCGGCGAAATCGTCGACCATGTCCCCCACGTTCCACACCCTGCCGTTCGCGCCGGTCGTGCGCGGGGGGAGCCTAGCCTGTGATCGTCCTGTGAAGGAACAAGTTTTCGTATCGGAGTGAAAGCCGAGGGCGGCGGAGCCGGGAATCGCTCCGCCGCCCTCAACAGCTACTTCACCGCGCTACGGGTTCAGCTGCAGCCGCTGGTCGAGCCGCAGCCCTCGCAGATGTAGCAGGAACCCGCTCGCTGCATCTTCGTGCCGCAGGAGAAGCACAGCGGGGCGTCGGCCTGGATGCCCAGCTGCATCTCCACCAGCTCGGCGCTGGTGTGGGCCTGCTTCGGGGCGGGCTTGGCCGCCTCGACCCCGGCATGCGGCGTGGCCACTGCCTTCAGCTCCTGGGCGCGCGGCGCCGACTGGGCCAGGCCCTCGACGTCGACCTCGTCGTCGGAGGGCTCGTACGAGCCGGTCTCCAGGTGACGCTGACGCTCGTCGGCGGAGTGGATGCCGAGCGCGGAGCGCGTCTCGAAGGGCAGGAAGTCCAGCGCCAGACGGCGGAAGATGTAGTCGACGATCGACTGCGCCATCCGCACGTCCGGGTCGTCCGTCATACCGGCCGGCTCGAAGCGCATGTTGGTGAACTTCGAGACGTACGTCTCCAGCGGGACGCCGTACTGGAGGCCGACGGAGACCGCGATGGAGAAGGCGTCCATCATGCCCGCGAGGGTGGAGCCCTGCTTGGACATCTTCAGGAAGACCTCGCCCAGGCCGTCATCGGGGTAGGAGTTGGCCGTCATGTAGCCCTCGGCGCCGCCGACCGTGAAGGACGTCGTGATGCCGGGACGGCCCTTCGGGAGGCGCTTGCGGACCGGGCGGTACTCGATGACCTTCTCGACCGTCTCGCGGATGGTCGCCTCGGCCTTCTCCGTGACCTCGGCCTTCTCCTTCTCCTTGGTCTTCGCGGAGAGCGGCTGGCCGACCTTGCAGTTGTCGCGGTAGATGGCGAGCGCCTTCACGCCCAGCTTCCAGGCCTCGAAGTAGATCTCCTCGACCTCCTCGACGGTCGCCGTCTCCGGCATGTTGACCGTCTTGGAGATGGCGCCGGAGATCCACGGCTGGATCGCGGCCATCATGCGGACGTGGCCCATCGGGGAGATAGCGCGCTCGCCCATGGCGCAGTCGAAGACCTCGTAGTGCTCGTGCTTGAGGCCGGGGGCGTCGATCACATTGCCGTTCTCGGCGATGTGGGCGACGATCGCCTCGATCTGCTCCTCCTGGTAGCCCAGGCGGCGCAGGGCCTGCGGGACCGTGCCGTTGACGATCTGCATCGAGCCGCCGCCGACCAGCTTCTTGAACTTCACCAGCGCCAGGTCGGGCTCGACACCGGTGGTGTCGCAGGACATCGCCAGACCGATGGTGCCGGTCGGGGCGAGCACGGACGCCTGGGAGTTGCGGAAGCCGTTCTTCTCACCGAGGCGCACCACGTCCTGCCAGGCCTCCGTGGCGGCGGCCCACACCGGGGTGTCCAGGTCGTCCATGCGGACGGCCACGGCGTTGGCGTCGGCGTGCTGCTTCATGACGCGGTTGTGGGCACTCGCGTTGCGCGCGTACCCGTCGTACGGGCCGACGACCGCGGCGAGTTCGGCGGAACGCTTGTACGCCGTACCCGTCATCAGCGAGGTGATCGCACCGGCGAGGGCGCGCCCGCCGTCGGAGTCGTAGGCGTGGCCGGTCGCCATCAGCAGGGCGCCGAGGTTGGCGTAGCCGATGCCGAGCTGGCGGAACGCGCGCGTGTTGTCGCCGATCTTCTGGGTCGGGAAGTCCGCGAAGCAGATCGAGATGTCCATCGCGGTGATGACCAGCTCGACGACCTTCGCGAAACGCTCGACCTCGAAGGACTGGGTGCCCTTGCCGTCGTCCTTCAGGAACTTCATCAGGTTCAGCGAGGCGAGGTTGCAGGACGTGTTGTCCAGGTGCATGTACTCGCTGCAGGGGTTCGAGCCGTTGATACGGCCGGACTCCGGGCAGGTGTGCCAGTGGTTGATGACATTGTCATACTGAATGCCCGGGTCGGCGCAGGCCCAGGCGGCCTCGGCCATCTTGCGGAACAGGCCCTTGGCGTCGACCTCCTCGATGACCTCGCCGGTCATCCGCGCGCGCAGACCGAACTTGCCGCCCTCCTCGACCGCCTTCATGAACTCGTCGTTCACGCGGACCGAGTTGTTGGCGTTCTGGTACTGGACGGAGGTGATGTCATCGCCGCCCAGGTCCATGTCGAAGCCCGCGTCGCGCAGGGCGCGGATCTTCTCCTCCTCCTTGACCTTGGTCTCGATGAAGCCGTCGATGTCGGGGTGGTCGACGTCCAGGATGACCATCTTGGCGGCGCGGCGGGTGGCGCCACCGGACTTGATGGTTCCGGCGGACGCGTCGGCACCGCGCATGAAGGAGACCGGGCCGGAGGCGTTGCCGCCGGAGGACAGCAGCTCCTTGGAGGAGCGGATGCGGGAGAGGTTCAGGCCGGCGCCGGAGCCGCCCTTGAAGATCATGCCCTCTTCCTTGTACCAGTCGAGGATCGACTCCATGGAGTCGTCGACGGACAGGATGAAGCAGGCGGAGACCTGCTGGGGCTGCGGGGTGCCTACGTTGAACCAGACGGGGCTGTTGAAGCTGAAGATCTGGTGCAGGAGGGCGTACGCCAGCTCGTGCTCGAAGATCTCGGCGTCGGCGGGCGAGGCGAAGTACTTGTAGTCCTCGCCGGCCTTCCGATACGTCTTCACGATGCGGTCGATGAGCTGCCTCAGGCTCACCTCGCGCTGGGGGGTGCCCACGGCACCGCGGAAGTACTTGCTGGTGACGATGTTGACCGCGTTCACCGACCAGAAGTCGGGGAACTCGACGCCGCGCTGCTCGAAGTTGACCGAGCCGTCGCGCCAGTTGGTCATGACGACGTCACGGCGCTCCCAGGCCACCTCGTCGTACGGGTGCACGCCAGGGGTGGTGTGGATGCGCTCGATACGCAGTCCCTTGGTCGCCTTGGTGCCCTTGGCGCGGGAACTCCGTGCCGGACCGCTCGCCGTCTCTGTCATGCCGCCTCCCTGTACGGGCTAAAACGCCCTGAAGTGCCACGATGTTCCCGAGGCACGGTGTTCTGTCTGGTGTTGCGGGCACCAGTTCGCGCTCGCCCGCAACAGGTCTTCGATGGCCGCCGAACCGGCCGGACCCGGGATCTCCGCCCGGTTTCCGGCCCGCCGATCAGTCGGCGGCGTGGGCGGGCTCGGGGACCTGGACGGTCCCTCCTCCTGGCCCGCCGTCGTCTTCCTGGCTCCCCGCGACAGCGTCCGCACGGTCCTCGTCGTCCGTGGTCGCGCGTCGGGTCCCGTCCCTGAGTTCCTCGATGGCCGCCTCGAAGTCCTCGAGCGAGTCGAAGGCCCGGTAGACGGAGGCGAATCGCAGATAGGCGACGAGGTCGAGCTCCTGCAACGGGCCGAGTATGGCCAGCCCCACGTCGTGGGTGGTCAACTCGGCGCTCCCGGTGGCACGCACCGCCTCCTCGACCCGCTGGCCGAGCTGGGCGAGTGCGTCCTCGGTGACAGGTCGCCCCTGGCATGCCTTGCGCACGCCGTTGATGACCTTCGTACGGCTGAAAGGCTCGGTGACTCCGGACCGCTTGACCACCATGAGCGAGCACGTCTCCACGGTCGTGAAACGACGGGAGCAGTCGGGGCACTGGCGGCGCCTGCGGATCGACGTGCCGTCGTCGGTCGTACGACTGTCGACGACGCGGCTGTCGGGGTGCCTGCAGAAGGGGCAGTGCATGAACTCCAACCCTCCTCACAGCAGCATCAATAGCCTCGCTGGGCCTCATGGGCCCCTCGAAGCAGCCCCAAGCATAGGCGATGGCCAGGGGTCCGGAGACCCGGGGGACCACAACTTCTGGGCTGCTGTTGCAATCCAAGCACCACATGTAGGGGTAAGCCCATAGAGACACGCCGTACGCATACGTGCCGCGCGTATTGGCATGTGCCACGGGACCGAGAAGGCGCACGGAACGCGCACGCGCACAGGCGTACCGTTACGCCACATACGGAGATACCGTGAGCGCCGCAGGGAGAGGACGTGCGACTCCCGCAGAGATGGGGGCCAGTTCCCGGTTGACCGGACGCCGGATGGCAGACTGGGCCAACAGCCCACGAGGTCACCACCCCGGCGGTGGAGAGTACAACAATGGACCCCTTTGTCCGCCAGGCCGAGCGTTAGCCATACACCCAGACACATGATCAAGTACGGCGATCCGCGTTTTTTCACTCGAACGTGTGTTTGGCGCAACCTTTCGAAAGCAACTACCGTTGTCCAGCAGGGAGACCATCGAGAGGGGCCGACGTGACCACCACCGCAGACAGTGCCACCATCACTGCCCAGGATCGCTCCCAGGGCCGACTCGAGCCGGTGCATGCGATGAACGAAGCCGTGAATCCCGAGGGACACAAGCGGTCCCTGCCGGGCCGACCTCCGGGCATCCGGGCTGACAGCTCCGGACTCACCGACCGGCAGCGCCGGGTGATCGAGGTCATCCGGGACTCCGTGCAGCGGCGCGGCTACCCGCCGTCCATGCGGGAGATCGGACAGGCCGTCGGCCTCTCCAGCACCTCCTCGGTCGCACACCAGCTGATGGCACTGGAGCGCAAGGGCTTCCTACGCCGGGACCCGCACCGCCCGCGCGCCTACGAGGTGCGTGGCTCCGACCAGGCCGCCTCCGTGCAGCCCACGGACACCGCGGGCAAGCCTGCCGCGTCGTACGTCCCGCTGGTCGGCCGGATCGCCGCCGGTGGTCCGATCCTCGCCGAGGAGTCGGTCGAGGACGTCTTCCCCCTTCCCCGCCAACTGGTCGGTGACGGCGAGCTGTTCGTCCTCAAGGTCGTGGGTGACTCGATGATCGAGGCCGCCATCTGCGACGGCGACTGGGTCACGGTCCGCCGCCAGCCCGTCGCCGAGAACGGCGACATCGTCGCCGCGATGCTCGACGGCGAGGCCACCGTGAAGCGCTTCAAGCGCGAGGACGGCCATGTCTGGCTCCTCCCGCACAACTCCGCCTACGAGCCGATCCCCGGCGACGACGCGACCATCCTCGGCAAGGTGGTGGCGGTGCTGCGGCGCGTGTGACGGCCGAGGCGGGCGGTTCCTCGTGGGTACCGCCCTCTGACCGGGCCCCGGGACCCCTGCGCCGGTTCCGGGGCCCTGTGTTGTCCCGGGCCCGTTGGCCATACGGGGACGGTCCGGGATCGGGGGGGTGGTCTGTCGCGGTTGACCGCGACAGACCAACCCCCCGATCATTCGGCCTATGCTTCTGCCTCCGCCGCTTCCGCGGTCTTCACCGCTGCCCCCGCTTCTGCGACCTTCGCCGCCGCGTCGATCGCCGCGAGCGACCTCCGGACCTGGTTACGGTCCGTGGTGTACCAGAAGTCCGGCAACGACGCCTTCAGATAGCTGCCGTACCGCGCGGTGGCCAGCCGCTGATCCAGTACGGCGACCACACCGCGGTCCCCCGACGCCCGTACGAGGCGGCCGGCGCCCTGGGCCATGAGCAGCGCGGCGTGGGTGGCGGCGACCGCCATGAAGCCGTTGCCTCCCGCGTCCTCCACCGCCTTCTGCCGGGCGCTCATCAGCGGGTCGTCCGGGCGCGGGAACGGGATCTTGTCCATGACCACCAGCTGACAGCTCGGCCCGGGGACGTCGACGCCCTGCCAGAGCGACAGCGTGCCGAAGAGACAGGTCTTCGGGTCGGCCGCGAAGTTCTTGATCAGCTCGCCCAGGGTCTCCTCACCCTGGAGGAGAATCGGGAACTCGGGGATACGGGTCCGGAGTTCCTCCGCGGCGAGTTGCGCGCCCCGCATGGAGGAGAAGAGGCCGAGAGTACGGCCGCCGGCCGCCTGGATCAGCTCCGTCAGCTCGTCCAGCATGTCCGCACGATCGCCGTCTCGCGCGGGGCGTGAGAGGTGCTTGGCGACATACAGGATGCCCTGCCTGGGGTAGTCGAAGGGCGAGCCGACGTCGACGCCCTTCCACTGCGGGAGGTCCTCACCCTCCGTGCCCTCCGGGGCCAATCCCAGGGAGGCACCGACGCCGTTGAAGTCCCCGCCCAGCTTCAGGGTCGCGGAGGTCAGGACGACCGATCGATCGGCGAAGAGCTTCTCGCGCAGCAGGCCGGAGACCGACATGGGGGCGACGCGCAGGGAGGCCCCGAAGCGGTCGTGCCGCTCGTACCAGACGACGTCCCACTCGGAGCCGTTGGTGATGCGCTCCGCGACGTCGTGCACCGATTCCACTGAGGCGAGCGCCTGCTTGCGGACCGCGTCCTCGTCCTGAACGGACTTGTCGCGGGTCGCGCCGATCGCGGAGATCACCGTACGGCAGGCGTCACGCAGCGCCATGAGCGCGTAGCCGAGATCCTCCGGGATCTCCTCCAGGCGCCCGGGCAGAGCAAGCTCCATCAGCCGCTCGAAGCCCTCGGCGGCGGTCTGAAGCTGGTCGGCGGCCTTCTCGTTGACCAGTTTGGCGGCGCGGCGCACCGCGCGGTTGACCTGGCCCGGTGTGAGCTCGCCGGTGGCGACGCCGGTGACCCGGGAAACCAGTTCATGGGCCTCGTCGACGATCAGGACCTCATGCTGCGGGAGGACGGGGGCGCCCTCGATGGCATCGATCGCGAGCAGCGCGTGGTTGGTGACGACGACCTCGGAGAGCTTGGCTCGCTCGCGGGCCATCTCGGCGAAGCACTCCGCGCCGTACGCGCACTTGGTCGCGCCCAGGCACTCGCGGGACGAGACGGACACCTGCGCCCACGCGCGGTCGGAGACGCCCGGAGTGAGGTCGTCACGGTCGCCGGACTCGGTCTCGTCCGCCCAGTCGCGCATGCGCAGCAGGTCCTGGCCCAGCTTGCTGGTGGGTGCGGCCGCCTCGAACTGGTCGAAGAGGCCCTCCTCCTCGTCCTGCGGAACCCCCTCGTGCAGCCGGTGCAGGCACAGGTAGTTCGACCGGCCCTTGAGCATCGCGAACTCGGGGCGGCGACGCAGCAAGGGGTGCAGGGCGTCGACCGTACGGGGCAGGTCGCGCTCGACCAGCTGGCGCTGCAGGGCCAGGGTGGCCGTCGCCACGACGACACGCTCCCCGTGCGCGAGCGCGGGCACGAGATAGCCCAGCGACTTTCCGGTACCGGTGCCGGCCTGGACCAGCAGATGGGAGCCGTCGTCGATCGCCTCCGCGACGGCTTCGGCCATGGTCACCTGGCCGGGGCGCTCCGTACCGCCGACGGCAGTGACGGCAGCATGCAGGAGTTCGGGGAGTGAGGGCTTCGTCATAGCGCGACCACCCTACGGCCAGGCACTGACAAACGGGTGATCAAGGCGAGGAAGAGGGAGTCGGGGAGGGTGGTGGGCAAAGGGGTGAGGAAGCAGGTCAAGACCGTCTCGCCATCGTTTGAGGTGCGGATGGGATCGGTTGCGATTGATTGAGATCGAGCGCGGCGTGGAGTCGCTCGAGTTCGGCTTCGGTTCAGCGCGAAGCGAAGCGATTCGAATCGACCGGTCTCGGCTCGACTCGACTCGCCTGGAAACGGCTTGAATCGACTGAATCGGCTGATCGACTGGATCGACTCGGCTTGAAATCAGTCTTGGTCGTCTCTGCGGAACTCGGGCGGTCTCCGTCGAAGCCCGAGCTCCTCCGTGGAACCCGGAACCCGCTCTCGATGGAACTCAAAATCGATCGCAGCGGAAATGGGAACCGGATCGGCGCGAGCGGTGTACCAAGAGTGACGATGCGGCGACGTCACGTCACAGCAGATCGCGCAGGGACCGGTCTCGGACCATGAGGGCAGCCCGCTTTGCGGGCAGATCGACCTCGGCGGAGAACCGGAAGCCGGCGCTCAGGAAGGCAGCGACGGAGGGGGTGTTTCGAATGTCGGGTTCCGCGACGACGCGTGCGCAGGCCGGGCGCTTGTCGAGGGTGAGGTCGGAGACGGCCCTGAGCAGAGCACTGCCCAGCCCTCTGCCTCGATCGGCGACAGCGCCGATGAGGAGGTGGATTCCGGTGTCGTGCGGCCGGGCGGGATAGTGGCGGGCCAATGGGTCGAGGTCCGCCCGGTAGATCTCCCAGTAGCTCATCGGCGTGCCCTCCAGCACGCCGATGCACGGAACGCTCCGCCCGTCGCCCATGAGCTGGGTCCGCAGATGCTTCTCGCTCACGCTCGCGGGACCGGCGAGCTCCCAGAACTCGGCGACGGCAGGGTCGTTCATCCAGCGGCTGACCAGCGATAGGTCCCGGTCGATGAGCACGGGGACGAGGCGGAAGACGCCGACCGGGGTGGCTGCGGAGCCCCAGTCGGCGATGTGGTCGAGGAGGGCTGGATCGGGCTTGGGGGAGGTGGAGGAGTAGGCGGAGGCGGCGGAGAAAGCGGAGGAGTAAGTGGAGGAGTAAGTGGAGGAGGCGGAGTAAGTGGCGTAGACGGGCGACGAGAGAGCGCCGTTGGCATGCCCCGTTGCCATGCCGGATTCGGCCTGTGCAGGTGCATCGGCGGGGGCTGACTGGGTGGGTGCGGGGTCGGAGGCGGTTTGCGCGGGTGCTGGGCCCGCGGTGGCTTGGGTGAGTGCAGGGCTGGAGGGGGCCTGAACAGGTGCGGAGCGGGAGGAGACCTGCGCGGGCGCGAGCGCAGGGCCGGTGGGGGCCGGGGCCGGTGCGTCGCTGGGAGGGGACCACGCCGGGGCCTCGCCTCCGTCGGTCTGCTCCGCGAAGAACGCGAGCAGTTCGTCGGGAAGGCGAAGGTCCAGCGTGTCCTCGCTGTCCGAGCTCGCGCCGGTGCTGCTCTCGGCCGGGCAGTGGTCGGCGTCGGCTGTGCTGGCGGCTCTGGTCTCGGTGCCGGAGGCGGCGGATGCGTGGGCGCTGGCGTCGGTGGGAGGCATCGCGACGCTCCTCTCTCAGAAGACGGGGTGGGGCATGTTCCTCGGGGGATGCAGGGAGTTGGTGCTTTGCAGGGCAGTCAGGAATGGAGAGGGTTGGCGATGGTGACGTAGACGGACTGGGTGTCGACCGGGCCGGTGAGTTCGTCGAGACCGTGCAGCCGGGTGAGCAGGTTGGCCTTGCAGCGCAGGACGGGTGAGTCGAGCAGGTGGGCGGGCAGTGAGGTGTGCAGCCGGGCCGGGCCCGAGGCGACGTCGCCGAGGAAACGGCGGAAGGCGGCGAGCAGCAGTCGTTCGTCGGCCAGCCGCTGGGAGCCGAAGGCGCCGATGAGGCCGAGGACGTTGTTGATCGCGAGGTAGTACGCGAATCGCTCGTCGGTGACCTCGTCGGAGACGAAGGTGTCGCTGTGTTCGCCGATGCCGGGTAGCCGGGCGTCCAGTTCCGCGCGGCGGGATTCGCGGAAGTAGTAGCCCTGGTTGTCGCGGTACCGGCCGCCGGTCGGCCAACCCTCGGGGTCCAGCAGGAGCAGCGTGTTCTGCTGGTGGGCCTCCAAGGCGATGCCTGCCTCCGAGTCCAGCCACAGCACGGGACGCACGACCTGTCCGAGGTAGCGCAGGAACCACTCGACGGCGATGGCCGCGCGGGGGCGCCCCGTTCGGCCAGCGAGGCGGGTGATCACCACGTCCAGCCGGGAGCGGAGGGGCGGCGGGTCCCCGTGCGGCTGGTGGACCGATCCTGCTCGCGCATCACGGCTGGCTTGCGGGCGGACTTGTGGGCGGGGTGAGACGAGCCCGGCGATGCAGGAGACGTCGTCCGAGGCGCTGAACGGGTTGTGCCGGATCATCACGTCGAGGCCCGGCACGGGGGTGCCGTCCGGCGAGTCGACGGCGAGCCAGGCCGGGTCACGGACGATGTCGAAGCTCGGGTGCGAGGCCCGCCACTGTCGGGAGAGGCCGCTGCGCAGCAGGCGGTGGACTTCGACGCCCCGGTGAAGCTCCTTGCGGAGGTTCTCGCGGCGGGAGTTGGTGATCCTCAGGCCCAGGGAGAGTTTGAGCATGGCGGGTGCACCGGTCCGGTGGACGGTGCGTACGGAGGATGTGGGGTGCCACGGGGAGCCGTGGGTGCCGAGGTCGAGGAGCAGCCCGGCATCGAGGAGAGCCTCCACATCGGGGCGGTGGCGGAGCTCGCGGAACTGCCAGGGGTGGAGGGGAAGGGCCGCGTAGCCGTCGGGCAAGGGCAGTTCGGCCTCGGAGTCGGTGTCAGTGTCGGTATCGGTATCGGTATCGGTATCGGTATCGGCTTGGGCTTTGGTTCGGGTATGAGCCTGGGCCTTCACTTGGGCTTTGGCGAGTCGGGCGGTGAGGTGGGGTGCGGAGAGGGGGCGGCCGCGTTCCGTCCAGGCGGAGTCGGTGGCAAGGATGGAGGGGGCGACAGCCAGCCAGTGCAGGCGGAAGGATCCGCGCAACTCCGGTGAATACTGGAGCGCTTCGGCCTCGGAGAGACCTTCACGGCTCTTCGGCGTCGGGTGCAGCGGGTGTCCGAATACGAGTGCCTGTTCGGCCGCGAGGAAGGGGTCAGAGGCGTCGGAAGGGTGCTTCCGGCGCTCTCGGATGAAGGTGGCGGTGCGGCGGAGGGAGTCGGCGACGCGGGCAACCAGGTCGGGGGCGGCGGGCGAGGGTGGCGGCGTGGAGTGTGCGGCGGGACTGAGGACGGGGGTGGGGCTGGGGGTGAGGGTCGGAACCGCCGGGGCTGCCGGAGACGTGCCGCCGACCAGATCGGGGCCGGGGGCTGGGGCCGCAGGGGATGTGTGCGCGGCGACCTGTGATTCGCGGGTGAGGAGGGCAGCGATGGTGAGTGCGTCGGCCGGCGGGGACTGTACGGGGGTGTCGGCCAGGAGTGGGAGACCGAAGCGGTGCCAGCCTGTCGGGGACCAGTAGAGGACCGGGGCGAGCAGTGTTGTGCCGCTGGCGGGCAGGGGGATGTGGAGCGTGCCGTCTTCGGGGGCCGGTAGGCCGGTTTCACGGACCCAACAACGCAGGAGATGCTCGACGGCGGCGGCTTCGGCAACGACGTGCGGGTCTGGGTGCTCCAAGAGGTCGGCGGTCGGGTGGCCGGGGTCAGCAGCCCTGGAGTGGCCGCCAAGCTCGGCGGCCACCTGGTGACCTGTGCTGACGGCACTGGGGTGGGGCGGGTCAGCGGATACGGGACCGCTTCGCTGGTCGGGGACCCTCTCCTGCCTCGGGGCGGCGGTGCACGTGCTCTGCCGGTGGGGCGTCGTTTCCGTGGTTGTCGGCGCGGTGGAGGGGTGGGCACTGTGGGGCTCGTCGGAGAAGCTCTGGTCGGCAGAGTTGGCGCCTGCGTCCGGAGCGGGGGTGCTGTTCAACTTGGTGGTCCTCGTGGGGTGGCTCTGACTCGTGGCTCATGCCTCGCGGCTTGGGGTTTGTGGCTCGCGGCTTGGGGTTTGTGGCTCGCGGCTTGGGGTTTGTGGCTCGTGAAGTGACGGACCGGAGTGGCGGCTTACTCGTACGGCCGAACGGGGCGCACCGGCGTTCCTTGACGGGTGTGGCGAGGTCGGGGGCGTGCAGGGGTGCGCCCGAGTCGAGGACCTTGCAGATCGCCTCCAGCACCACGAGGTGGTTGTGGCCCAGGCCAGCGCGCCGGCGCCGGAGAGGCAGTCGAGGTAACGGCGGCCGTCTGCGCCCTCGATGGTCATGCCCCGGGCGCGCACGGGCACGATCGGGAAGGCACGGGCGTAGGTGCGTGCAGCAGTTTCACGTGCCGACTGACGCCGCGGGATTCCCGCCTGCGCGGCCCGCCCCGCAACGCGCACCGCCTCGAAGGGCCGACCTCCGTCGGTCCCGTAGGTCACACGGCCCCTGACCGCTCCCCCGGACGCGCTCCTCCCCCACCCAGACTCGGCCACGGCTCCCAGTCCTCCCGCCCACACAGGCACAGAGGACCGCCCACGGACAGCAGGCCCCCCACCGCTACCAACCCGTCATGGCCAACGGGGTTACGGGTGACCGCAAGATCCTTACGGCCGCACCATCCCACTGCCACTCCGCCGCACCCCGAACCGCCCTACTGCACACCTGCGCACCCCGAGCCGCCCCGCTGCGACAGGCCGAACCGCCGCCCGCCAATCCGCCGCACACCGAACCGCAGAACCACAGAACCGCCGCACACCCCCCAACCCGAACCCCGCCGCAGATGTCCGCCAGGCCTTCTCCACCGCCC
>Ga0182007_10000463_pt1 | contig 24534 bp, 9 predicted proteins | sample Sormic07211113_1_FD_123023 | JGI IMG/M metagenome (GOLD analysis project Ga0182007, IMG submission 123023) | Rhizosphere microbial communities from Sorghum bicolor, Mead, Nebraska, USA - 072115-113_1 MetaG | ecosystem: Host-associated > Plants > Roots > Rhizosphere | place: USA: Nebraska...
GCTGCTATCATATAATATTCATCTCTATTTGGTGATAAATAAACTACCTGTCTCTCTTTTTTTTCTTTTGCTTTCTCAGATATTTCATAAAACGGACTCTCTATAGATCCCCACCAGTGATCATGCCCCCCTTATTCTAGCGGAGGAACAGCTTCATCAGATTCATTCCCTTGCTAATCCCCCTTCAAGCCTTCTTCCTTCTTCCGCTTCATCTATCTAAGCCTTTTCCTTGGTCTCTTCTAGTTATCCTTTTTGCCACCAGCTCGTGGTCCATCTCTGGAGGGATGAGTGATTGAAGGGTTCGGGGAACCCAATGTGTCCTTGCTTGTTTCTAATAACCCAGTTAGCATATCTTTCCGAGTTCAGGGTTTCTTCCGGTAACCATACCTCCCCTGCTTTTGTTTTGGTGACTAACGTAGGCATGTTACGAACGATAACTTACGCTCGAGCATCTTCTTTTGGGCAGGATTCAGACAAGCAAGAGAGTACGTCAGATGGAAGAATCTCTTTCTCTTAGTCCCTCCACTTTGAACTTAAGGAAGGGAATGCAGATGATCAAGGATCTGGTTGTCATGATGAAAGTACCACAACTTCTCTTTTCTTTTCAAAAGTCTCCGTCCTGTCTTTACTATTGCTATTGTATTACGAGTAGGACGGATGGGGGATTCTAATTGGATAGATCCACTCTCCGAAAGTAAGGATTAGAAAATCCGGATGTGATTAAAGCTTTCATTCACATTTGAACATGAAGATTCCTGTGATACCTCATGCCCGCCCACTTCTCTTCATCTTTCTATTATTACCTAGCCTCTGGAGTCGGGAGAAAAATCTTCGTAGCCGACCCCCATTTGGTATTATTATTGGCATCTCTCCCTTCTTACTTCAATACGAATTTAGCCATCTGAACGAGCCTGTAGGACTTTCACTACACCTTTCCTTATCGATTGGCTTCGTCTTCCGCTGCTTCCCACTCAGTCTTCTACTGAAAAGAGTGGTGACCCCATATAGACATTCCTTTAAGGGAGGCTGGCTCCATACGGGAATGGTTTCCCCTTCCACCGAACTCTCAGCGCTACTTTTTCCTAGTAAATAGATTCCTCTTATTGGCGACTAATCCAATCCATAAGTAGTAGGGCTAACCGGAACTGAACTTAAAGAGCAGGGTAAGAGGCATAAGCCGCAGAAAGTAATCAAATCGGGGATGAGGTATACCATAAACAAAAACCATACCGGCAGACATCGATTGCATTGCGTAAGTCTCTCAAGCTGAGCTGTATTACGGGCGGGCTAACAACTGGAATGAAAGAATCAGTTGACTTTACTTCTGCGGAATGGATTTCCTGTTGATGGCGGAGCGAGTGAGACAGCTACTCACTGCTCGTATACGAAAGAGAGGATGTATGGGTTGTTATAAGTAGATAATAACAAAAAGAAATCAAAACCGCCACCCACAAAAAGTATTTCCTTACACAGCCGAGGTCGATAGGAAACTAAGCTATAAGTAAATCTGTGTGCCATCCGTCTAGCTGTGCAATCGCTCTTCTGTCAACTGGAAAGTCTCTCCATCGCGAGCTGTCAGCTGTCTGTTAAACACTATAGGTATCTCCTGTTGCAATTAGTATTGGTATACCTGCCTGGTAAACAGGTCAGTCAATCAATCCGTCGGTCTAGGGATAGGTTGGCAAGCTGTTAATCGATATCTGGAATTCTCTCTCAACATTGGTTTTCGACTGGTGAGGAAAATTACTAGCGGAAACTTTTTCTCTTTCAAAACATGGGACTTCAGTCACCTTCGAACGGATATTTTGAGTTTGGCGTAGGCAGAATTCAAAAAACCTGTGTTTCACTCATCTCAGAGTTGACCTATGAAAAATAAAGCTTCTATGAAAACATTCTCTATTTCCTTCCTAACCCTACCACATTACTACAACTAAGTAAACAGATCAACCTTGCGAGAGGGACTAGCTTAAGCTTACTTACTCAAAAAAGCCCTCACCACAAGACACGAAACAACTCCCCTAACTGGCAAGCAAGACAGTCCTATAGACCAAGGTTTCAATTCGATTTCTGGTGGTTCGACTCGTTCATCCTCCCTAGCCAGAGCTAAGGGATACGGGTGATAGAGACGCACGAGCAGATCGGTGGAAGCCTAAAAAGTGTCAATGTGTCATGAAACCAGATGAAATAGCGGCTGATTCTCCTGCCATCCCGACCTGTTGGCCATACCGTAGTGTGAGCACCATTATTAGAATTGGAGTATCTCTTTCAAGCACGCACATAATGGACAGCGTGGGAATACCTACAATAGGGGACAGCCCATCATAGACCACAGGAATCCATACCCTCGCGGAAAGCTGTGAGGTGAGGATAAATACAAACAATGATAAGGATAGCGCGGGATAACCTTGTGAAGGCACGCAAAGAAAGTAAAGCTTAGTTCGATAATGAACAGAGAGGAAAGCTTGCCTACTCAATTCTATCTTCAAGATCTTAGTAATCTTCATCTAGCGCCTAGGTATTTACTCATACCCCGGGTTACACCTTTCTCAACCTCAGTATGTTCGTGACCTTTTGGTTCGTAGTAAAATGGCTGGAGCCAAATCGTGCCTCACACCTATAATACCTGGTGAAGCACTTTCTAAGTTTAGTGGTACACCAATGAACGATCCCCACCTCTATCGTAGTGCTCCCCAATATGCTACTATCACCAGACCAGATATCACCTTTGCGGTTCACAAGGCATCGCATTTCATGCATCAGCCCACTGCACTGGACAGCGTTAAAGCGTGTTCTGCCTTATCTCAAAGGTAATGGCATTCACATCTCGACCCGCTAGCCTCTGGAAAACCATGCCTATAGCGACGCGTCCCCCTACATCGATGTTGGGTAGTGCTATAAACCAATCTACCAGATAGATCAGGCACCGAGAGAGAGATAATTCACCTCCTTGATTTACCTTAACACGCTTCTCTTTCCATTCTATAATCAACAACATTCTTGGGATATCTTCCATTTCATCCTTAACTTGATTTCCAAAGAAGAAGCAGTTACCAGATCCGGGCAGAGCAAACCAAACTAGATGAGAAGGCAGAATGTAGCTAAAACATATGGGTTTCTCTAGAGCTGCATGTACCTATACCAAACGCTAGAATGCCGATATGGTTGAAGTAGCAAATAGCCAATGTATCAAATAGTCAATGTTGCTCCATAATAAGCCGAAATAGTCCCTGTACCTTTTACAAGGGTAACACCTGCCTTCCATCTCTTCTCTACAGGCATTCACTGAACAGAGCACTATCTGAAGGAAAAGAAGGATTCTAGTTAGCTTTTCTGGTTTCCGAATCCAACCTGTTTCGGTGGAAATCGAATTCGATGAGTTGGCTGCCTGCCATAATCTTGTTGTCTTCTTCTTTCCCTAACCTTATCTTAGCCTTAGGCGCCTCTCGGAAACTTCATAATCTGAATCACTTTCCTCTCCGGGTAGTAACCATAACTTTAACTAGGAACTCGGCATTATAGGACCGTGTCTTCTTTAGTAGCTGTCTGAGTTTTTCCGCTTTCTCCGATCTCCGCCACTTCATCCGTTGTGGCCCGTAATGTCATAGCTTTCAGGGTTGGGTTCTGATAGAACTCTATCCATAGAGACCTCCTCCCTTTGCTCGTATATAGCACTTAGAAGATTCTCCCCGATAAGGGTTTAGAGTATAGAGAGGATGCCTTTCTATAAATAATAGTAATAGTAAAAGACATAAAGCAAAGACTAGATTAGATGTTGAGTCCGCCGGCATTTCTTTTTTTTCTCGACTTTTCGAAGATTGATTGTGACGAACTGGCGCATTTCCTTGGGGAACTTATCATAGTCTTTTTAGTTTGATTTATCGGAAAGAAGGATACTTTTATTATTACCGTAACTTTGATTTTACTTGATACAAAGTTTTGATTACGAAACTTTCCTTGTGACCGGATCTTTTTATGCTCTCTTGGAACCGACAACTTACTTCATGCTATTACTAACACTTATGACTGAGCCGCACTTGCTTTTCAAAAGAAATTGAAACTCTCATGCCTGAGACTAGCCAATAGAAGAAAGAGCCAAAAGCAAGCCATAGCAGCATCCTTTTTCTTCGCTTTCTTCAACAATGCGAATCTACCTCACTCCTCATCAGAACTAAAATACAAATTTATAGTATCATCTGGTTCTATTTCCTCACTACAGCAATAAAATGTGAAACCAATATTCATCATGAAACTTCAGACACTGATGATTGTGAGGGAAGAGAGACGACGTAGGCTGATTCAAAGTGAACAGAAAACCAACAAAAGAATGGAAATTCATTCTTCTAAACAGGAGGTCTAGAGCCACCTTCCTCTAGGGGGCATCCTCACGATCCTGCTCTTTATCCTTTCTTCTTATCCTCATCTTCCGAATCGTCAAGTGAGCAAGACTACATAATAAGAGAATGCGGGAATGGATCTGAGACTGATGGCTGACCGGCCTGCACCCACCGAACCCTTAGCCCTTGCTTCAATTAGAGCAACATACGAATCTGCAGAAGCATCTAATAGCGATTCTTAGAATCAGTTCGGAATGAATGCTATACTTTTTCTTCCCCATGCCGGGTTCAGGTATATGATGCATTAGTCTAGAACAATACAAACTAATAGCTTAGAGTAATACAACCCCACTAATAGCTTATAGTAAAGGTAAACTAGTTGAATGAGGGCTCTCCCTAGTATATCTTGATAGGAGCCCGTCGATAGTGGAGTAGTTCTTTCCTTCCTTCCCGCTAGCAACAACAACCCTTTCTTTTCGAAAGATAGATCCTCGATCTGAGGGATATTCTTCAAACCGGAGCCAACTAATCAATGCTTTTATCTATTACGCGAGTTCGGTCGTTGGCCGAGTTACGTTTCTTTTGCTTTTTTCGATCAATCCAACAATTCCTTCCTGCTTTCCGAGTTACGGTTTTCTCACCTGCTTTCCTACAGAGAACATTCCAATGAACGGACGGACAAGGGCGCACCGGTTCTACACTGGCCCAACCAAACTACCATCGACTAGGCCTTTTGAGGTTTATTCACTTCTCTGAAATGAAACTTAGCACTTGTTTTCCAATCCTTGCTTGTTTATAAGCAGCTTTCTCCTTTTCGATTCCCACTGCTCGAAGTCGGCTTTTCCTCCGCTCTGGGGGATATTCCTTCTACCAATCAGAGTGGCCTGCCCTCAAAGTGGTAGGATTGAACCAGGCAGTCGTCTTGTATTCAAATTGGTGGTGAGGGGATTCACAGGTCTAGCCAGGGCAAGGTGTCAGAAATAGCCAAGCACGAGATAGCTGATATGCGTTTTTCACAAAAGCACCGGTCAGTTACTAGGTAAGATAAGATAAGTAATAGGCTTGGTCAAGTGTCATGGAATAGAACTAGTTGCCAAGGTAGCTGGGTTTAAGAAACACGAGATAGGCCGCCGCCTGTGAAGAATAGGTAAGCAAGGGATAGGGCGATGGATTTTCTAAGTTCATAGTCAATTGCTTAACACGTTGTTCTCGCCAAATAAGCATTATAGAAAAGAAAAGCCTTACTTCGTTCTATATGGTTATGGGAGGTTTATAGTTCTGTCTACTTCGAGCGCTTGTAAAGCTGACTGACCAGTTATAAGAAATGTATGTGCTTGTTGATAGGCTCTGACTGCAGTCATCGTTCTAAGATCCAGTCTTTTCTTCTTTTAAAATCAAATAAATGCCTTCCCTCGGCTCTGGGTACAAGGAAAGAGCCACTCCTACTATTCTTTGTTTCGTTGGTAGAACCAACACAAACCTCATGTTTTCTAGCCAGGAGTAGAAACCTCAAGAGCGCACGAGCAAATGTTAGCTTAACACACCAGTGCCAAAGGAATCTTCCCCTATTGGCCCATCTTTTTTATGGAATTCGTAACCTAGTAGGAAATGGAATTCCTGCCCCATTCGGAAAGCCGGATGTTCGCAGGATGAGAAAGTCAAAGACCCCCAAGCGTATCTTCTTTATCTCTTTGTCAAGACCAAATGGTGATGCAACCAAGGAAAAGAGCGCGTTGCAACTTCTTTCAAAGACTTTCCGATGTAGTCGCGTAGCTATTGCTTCTGTTCCAGGAAAGCATACGGATGTTTCTTACTTCTATGTTCTGATTGAGCTGAATCCTGGGTTGTTATGGATCAATGCTAAAGCCATCCTTGAGAACACAATCCCTAGCAATCAATTCTACTTAGTTCAGTTATTCAGCTTTCCAAAGGGACTCACCTACATTCTATCCGCAACATACTGGTATCCATATCTTTTGTTGGGAATATCCGATTCGTACTGGTAACTGAAGAATATCCGAAGCAGCCTTATCCGATCCAAGTCTTATCCATATCTGCTTCGTACCCGCTCCATTTTGCAAAAGTAAGCCCAATAAATATCTATCATGATTTGTGCAATTCAGCCTCAACGTCCATAGAATAAAAGTGAAATCAAAAGCGTCCGCGGAGCGCCTCAGTGGAGCAATGTTTCCTCAATGAAATCCAATTTTTGAGATGTGCAATAATGTATCAAGAACGCTTCAATCGGCTTCAGCTGGTTCTAACCATCGATAGGTGGATAACTTCCACCAGAGTGTTGCTGCAACTCACACCGAGGGACAGGGGGTGTCGGTTCAGACTTCCTATTGCCAAAGGTACAATAAAAAATGTGCAAAACTAGTCCCCAGATCATGTGGTTGATGGTGCATGTGGTAGCCCTGGGCAAGCTTGTTGTATAAAAAATAATCTTGAGAAAGATAACAACTGTTGTAAAGTAAATACGTTAGTTGGGTTGGTTTAGCTGGTTTATTGGGCTGAGTGGTAAAAGGCTATTCAATTTGGTCGGGTAAAGGATGGTTGACTCCCAACTGTCAAAGCGGTATGTCTTCACAAGAACGAAGGCCCCGAACTTGGGATTCCGTGTGAGAGTAGCGACTTAAAAGATCGAGTTGTTTTGTTGAAGCGAAATCTACGAACTAGTTTCTGAGCAGTCGTGAGTCAAGTGGAATAGGCCTAAAATGCGAATTAGGATGAAAGACATCTTGCTTCAAGACTTCCATAATATAAGTAATCTCATATGTTTGAACTGAGAGAGCTTCATTTTCCAATAGTGCCAGGACCTGTGTTCCATATCCATTATCTTTTCCTTGTCCTTCTTGTCGAATAGAAAGCAAATATATGTTCTGCGATAAAGCGTATGTCCTATATTTCTGCCTTTCATTCATCTTACCATACTTCTTATTTCCTCTGACTGTAACCTGAACCAGCCAGAGTTCAAATTCCGATCGGAAAAGTGAAACGTATCTTCCTTAGTGAAGTAGAGCGTTTCAAAAATTCCGTGCATCGCCGGCTCTCACCAGTCCCGATGCAGGTAGAGTAGGACATGTGCGTTACCAAGCATGGCTTAAAAGGCTTTTCTTGGTGCGTTCACTACTCGAAACGGGTCCTTCCTCTATCGAATATCCCTAACTAGCTTTCCAAGCCAGACGCGTTATTTCCAAGTTTCCTTGGGTAAGTGAAGAGATGAAGTCCTCTTCTTCACAGTGAAAGTAGCTCAAGCGGAAAGCAAGCAACTACACAGGATCACCAAAACGTTGTTTTTGTGCCTATGTTCACACTTCGTTCCTGCTCAACTGTGCTTTTTAGTTAAAACAAGCAAATTCGTTTGGTGTAGTTGAAATAACGGAATTGGAACTTGTTTGGTCAAGTAACGGAAACTCAATCAAACTCATAATTGTGTCAATGGAATCTTTTCCTTTTTGTTTGAATATTCACTTAAGACCATTCCAAGGCTCCTTTTCGCCATGCATAAACTAAACCAACAACTAGGATAAGCACAAAAATGAAAGCTTCGATAAAAACGGATACACCCAATACGTCGAAACTCATTGCCCAAGGGTAGAGAAAGACCGTTTCCACATCAAAAACAACAAAAACTAGTGCTAACATGTAATAGCGTATTCGGAATTGTAACCAAGCCCCCCCATGGGTTCTATACCCGATTCATAACTAGAAAGCTTTTCTGGTCCTTCACTAACCGGGGCTAAAAGTCCTGAAATCCAAAATACCAAAATGGGAATTCGCAAAATGGAGAAAATCGTTGCAGTCATTATAGGAAAGTCTAGGGACTTAGAGCATATCCTATTTGAAGGAGGATGGAATTCAAATCAGGTAAGGGATCCTTCCTTCTATTGATTTGATCAAAATTCTTTTTTCTTTTCCTGTCTCTATGATTTTCGATGAATGAGCCTGTGGTATGCTTTTTCTTCGAAAGGAGTACCAGTATATCTTACGTCAAGGTTCAGTGGAGCAACCATCCAGTGCGCGAATCTCCATACTAATCCCTGGCGTAAGTTGACTCCGATGCTAAGAATCGTCTTCCGGTTGATGATTTCTATAAAACGCGTACAGATGCATCTACGTCTTCAGATGTTGTTGATGTTTGGGTCTTTCCTCATCTCACTGCAAGGAGAGCTTGGTACTAGCTGTTGGCTTTCGATTTGCAAGGAAATAGCCTTTCGGGAGTCAATTTCGGTATCCAAACAAGTACTCAGCATCTCCTAATACTTTTCTGGTAGTCCCTTCGCTCAGGACATTTTGTTTTCCACAGGATACCACAAGCACCTGTTCCTTGTAGGAATACACTACCTATCTGTGATTTAAGCTCCCCTGGTTTATCACCTCTCCGTCCAGCTATTCTCTCACCTTGTACATCTCCTATTCTCCCAATTCCGACTTCCTTTGGTTTCAGCTCCGACATAACCTCTCTGAGTACCCCACTATCTGTTTTCTGTTGGTCATTATGCTGGTGATCAATATAACCTGTCGAGGACAGACTACTGGGCTGTATGTGTCACATCTGACACCAGCGCAAATGGTTAGTGAATTGATACATATTTAGCCATTCAACTTGCTAATATTGGAGTGCTTTCACTGATTGCTTCTGATGGGGAGGCACAAATGCTTCGGTTACAGCGGATAATCAGTTGTTTGACAAGACTTATAGTGCACTTTTCTTCCTACCTATTCTGGTGTTTACTTCATCATAGCTTGAAAAGAGCAGTGCTGAAAACAAGTCGTCTTCCGTAGTTCCACTATTAGGAGTCATTAGACCGAAGGCAGTGAAAACAGAGTTGGGCTCAATCAAATTAAAGTAAGACTGAAGAAATTGATCCGTTAAGGCAAGAAGAGTCGGGAATGGATAGAAACAGTCAGTTTGAACTGTAGAGGAACTTCTTGTGTTTACTTCCTCTGATGTGAGATAGTGACGATTAATCGGGAGTGATCTGTGCAGGATATGGTGATATGGGAAAGAATAGGCTTGTGGCATTATTCGATCCCGGCATTGTTCTTACTTGCACAATAGTTTATCCCACACTGTGATGTGTTGTGCTCATACATTAATTTCCTATTCAGGGACATAACCATGGCATTCCCCAGCTTTGTTTTGAACTCTGGTGTTGGCGATGAAGAGTTGTAGCCTTGTAGCACCCTTGGATGCACTCCATGCTCTTTCTTAATATTGCTCATAAATGGGCATGGCCAAACTATGGGGACAGTGCTAGCTCAGGTTGCTAGACATCAGCACAAGTATCTGAGGTCTCAAGTCTCAGACATGCAGCAACCTCCTCAAAGTGCAGATACAGATCTGGGATTGGGGTTGCACTTAGGTGTATTGTATTTGGTAACGAAGAGCCCCGGCATTGAAGGACAGTGTTAAAATCGGTATCTAAACAAACTATAAGGTTGTTGTAAGCAGGTGGTCACTTGAGAGGATGATTGTACACAATGATGGAGAACCTTCCTCACTTTGTTTTTCCTTTGGTCATTGAGGCTGTAAACTGGTATGTAAAGTGATTGATTATTAACTAATGCTGTAGGATATGGTAAAAGTAGTGTTTGCATCAACAAGGATGATCGGTGGTACCAGCTTATAACAACATGTAGCCACCGAAGTCCAGTTGTTAAACTTGGAAAAAATTTCAGATTTTGCCAAAACAATTTTGTCAGAATAGCAGGAACCACAACAGAACAAAGTTTTGTCAGAATCCATTTAGGAACGAAACATATCGGGTACACAATTCAACAATCCTTTTTGTCACCTAACATGCTCTGTATCTATGCATCTGTTCCACTTTGGCCATACAGATCCTTTGCGTTGCATTTACGTATGAACAAACATGACAATGTCGTACTTGCTGGTAACCTGACCTATCTAAATCCCACAAGTCTATCGGTATGAGAACTTTGTAATTCTCCACATATACATTTCGCTGTGCCGCCTCGTATGGGTTCTTTGTCAAAAAAAACACAGAAGTTGACCAAGTAACTGCAATGGAGATTCAGGTTGGTTCTACTGCTTCAGTTTTACCATCTCCTGCAAGTCCACTGGATAGCACATCTTGGTGTGCTCACCGGACCACACATTATCTGCCAGGATTCGGTTCACAGCATCTGTCGGGTGGAATTCATCCCACCAGACATGGCTCGATGCGTCGCAGCACGCCATCCGTGGAAGAACACACATGAATAGAATAGGCCTCCATACTTGCCCAGCCCACAGCAAGCATCAGTGGTGGTCACAAAACCTGCACATTGTAATTCGATCATAATGTGAGTGCTTCCCCAGAGGCAGAAGCTGAGTCTACAAAAAGGTGGGAGCATAAAATGTAGGTGAGTCAATTGCGTGTGGCCTTCAAGTATTTCGTATTGTAACAATATTCAATCGGCATCCAAACAAAGGTGCATGTACGGTTCCTAAGGGATACAATTTTGTCCTAATCAACCAAACAAGCAACGGATTGAGCAACTAGCGCGAAAGCCGTTGCGCGTTAGCGCATCCGTTTTCTTGCTTCATCGAGAAAGATTAAATAAGTTGATAGCGCGATCTCGTACTAACACATACTCTCTAAATATTGAAGAACTTGCATGCGGCCTTCAAGCCACAACCGCGGTATGAGTTCTGATCTCAGACTTTGTTTGGGGGCTGCTTGCCCCTTCGCGTCGACAAGGAAACTGTGGACGACAATGGGTTTAGAATTAGAATAGAACGAGGACCCTATCGAACAAATAGAGGAAAGGGCAGAAAGGGGCAAAAGTCAAGTCTAAGCGACATATGGCACGAAAAGGAAATCCAATTTCGGTAAGACTTGATCTGAATCGTAGTTCAGATCCAAGTCGGTTCAGTGAGGGCGACCGCGAAAGTCACCGAATGGGTTCGGTCCGTCTTTTCCTGATCTTTGTTTGTCCCCCCAAAGGCGTGAGAGGACGTTGCAGATGTCCGGGACGGACACGACTTCTTCTAACGCTAGAAGACCACAGGAAGAAACCCGGGACCAGAGCATGTCGTGAAAGACGCACACGGGGCGGGCGTGCTTCGACCGTGTCTCCGGGGCACAGTTGAATGTAGATATCATGAACGCGAGGATAAGGATACCAGGCCGAGAAACCCGGGCAAGTACTCTACTCCCCTAATGTGCCGATCGCTAGCGCATCCAGGGCCCCGGCGCCCAGCTCCGCTGGAGAGGCCGTCACTGATCTGAAAAGTGCGTCTGCGGTTCGGATAGACTGATTCTGCGAACGCCTAGCCCCAGGAATCAATAAAAAAACAAGTGCTAAGTTTCATTTCAGAGAAGTGAATAAACCGAAAAAAGAGACCTTTTTCGCTCGGCGCCGCACTATGCTCCGCTTCAACAAATGAGAGTTTTCGGTGGAACCGGTGAACCACGCGAGCTGGTTAGATGCGTGGGGCAGAGGGCTCGTAGTACCTGATAGCGCAGCTATGCAGTGGAAGGGAAGGAGCCTAAATCGACCCCCTTCTTTCTTTTTTATTCAAAGACATAAAAGCACAGTACAAAGAGATTGGACTCTCGGATGAGACCTTGCAGCTACCGTTCCGACGCGCCCCTGACCCTATCTTGATTAAAAAAAACCGAAAACCCTCTCTAAGGTGGAGCCTAGTTGAAGCTGTCATTCAAAGAAAAAATGGGAATCCAAATCCACTTTTAGGGATATAGATGAAGTCTCGCTCAGTAAAGAGAGTTGTAGATTCGTAGAAGAGGATCAGAGTACGCGCGCTACAAAAGGCAGCTAGCCAATGAAAGTAAGTGGAAAGAATATAGTACTTTTGTACTGACCCCTCCGGGGCCCCCGGTTGTTTTGGCGCGCCCTACCCCAACGTTAGACTATTGCCTTTTTAGCCTACGCTTGCTGCTTGCAGCATGGATTCGATAGATCTATCGAATCCATGCTGCAAGCAGCAAGCGTAGGCTAAAAAGGCAATAGTCTAACGTTGGGGTAGGGCGCGCCAAAACAACCGGGGGCCCCGGAGGGGTCAGTACAAAAGTACTATATTCTTTCCACTTACTTTCATTGGCTAGCTGCCTTTTGTAGCGCGCGTACTCTGATCCTCTTCTACGAATCTACAACTCTCTTTACTGAGCGAGACTTCATCTATATCCCTAAAAGTGGATTTGGATTCCCATTTTTTCTTTGAATGACAGCTTCAACTAGGCTCCACCTTAGAGAGGGTTTTCGGTTTTTTTTAATCAAGATAGGGTCAGGGGCGCGTCGGAACGGTAGCTGCAAGGTCTCATCCGAGAGTCCAATCTCTTTGTACTGTGCTTTTATGTCTTTGAATAAAAAAGAAAGAAGGGGGTCGATTTAGGCTCCTTCCCTTCCACTGCATAGCTGCGCTATCAGGTACTACGAGCCCTCTGCCCCACGCATCTAACCAGCTCGCGTGGTTCACCGGTTCCACCGAAAACTCTCATTTGTTGAAGCGGAGCATAGTGCGGCGCCGAGCGAAAAAGGTCTCTTTTTTCGGTTTATTCACTTCTCTGAAATGAAACTTAGCACTTGTTTTTTTATTGATTCCTGGGGCTAGGCGTTCGCAGAATCAGTCTATCCGAACCGCAGACGCACTTTTCAGATCAGTGACGGCCTCTCCAGCGGAGCTGGGCGCCGGGGCCCTGGATGCGCTAGCGATCGGCACATTAGGGGAGTAGAGTACTTGCCCGGGTTTCTCGGCCTGGTATCCTTATCCTCGCGTTCATGATATCTACATTCAACTGTGCCCCGGAGACACGGTCGAAGCACGCCCGCCCCGTGTGCGTCTTTCACGACATGCTCTGGTCCCGGGTTTCTTCCTGTGGTCTTCTAGCGTTAGAAGAAGTCGTGTCCGTCCCGGACATCTGCAACGTCCTCTCACGCCTTTGGGGGGACAAACAAAGATCAGGAAAAGACGGACCGAACCCATTCGGTGACTTTCGCGGTCGCCCTCACTGAACCGACTTGGATCTGAACTACGATTCAGATCAAGTCTTACCGAAATTGGATTTCCTTTTCGTGCCATATGTCGCTTAGACTTGACTTTTGCCCCTTTCTGCCCTTTCCTCTATTTGTTCGATAGGGTCCTCGTTCTATTCTAATTCTAAACCCATTGTCGTCCACAGTTTCCTTGTCGACGCGAAGGGGCAAGCAGCCCCCAAACAAAGTCTGAGATCAGAACTCATACCGCGGTTGTGGCTTGAAGGCCGCATGCAAGTTCTTCAATATTTAGAGAGTATGTGTTAGTACGAGATCGCGCTATCAACTTATTTAATCTTTCTCGATGAAGCAAGAAAACGGATGCGCTAACGCGCAACGGCTTTCGCGCTAGTTGCTCAATCCGTTGCTTGTTTGGTTGATTAGGACAAAATTGTATCCCTTAGGAACCGTACATGCACCTTTGTTTGGATGCCGATTGAATATTGTTACAATACGAAATACTTGAAGGCCACACGCAATTGACTCACCTACATTTTATGCTCCCACCTTTTTGTAGACTCAGCTTCTGCCTCTGGGGAAGCACTCACATTATGATCGAATTACAATGTGCAGGTTTTGTGACCACCACTGATGCTTGCTGTGGGCTGGGCAAGTATGGAGGCCTATTCTATTCATGTGTGTTCTTCCACGGATGGCGTGCTGCGACGCATCGAGCCATGTCTGGTGGGATGAATTCCACCCGACAGATGCTGTGAACCGAATCCTGGCAGATAATGTGTGGTCCGGTGAGCACACCAAGATGTGCTATCCAGTGGACTTGCAGGAGATGGTAAAACTGAAGCAGTAGAACCAACCTGAATCTCCATTGCAGTTACTTGGTCAACTTCTGTGTTTTTTTTGACAAAGAACCCATACGAGGCGGCACAGCGAAATGTATATGTGGAGAATTACAAAGTTCTCATACCGATAGACTTGTGGGATTTAGATAGGTCAGGTTACCAGCAAGTACGACATTGTCATGTTTGTTCATACGTAAATGCAACGCAAAGGATCTGTATGGCCAAAGTGGAACAGATGCATAGATACAGAGCATGTTAGGTGACAAAAAGGATTGTTGAATTGTGTACCCGATATGTTTCGTTCCTAAATGGATTCTGACAAAACTTTGTTCTGTTGTGGTTCCTGCTATTCTGACAAAATTGTTTTGGCAAAATCTGAAATTTTTTCCAAGTTTAACAACTGGACTTCGGTGGCTACATGTTGTTATAAGCTGGTACCACCGATCATCCTTGTTGATGCAAACACTACTTTTACCATATCCTACAGCATTAGTTAATAATCAATCACTTTACATACCAGTTTACAGCCTCAATGACCAAAGGAAAAACAAAGTGAGGAAGGTTCTCCATCATTGTGTACAATCATCCTCTCAAGTGACCACCTGCTTACAACAACCTTATAGTTTGTTTAGATACCGATTTTAACACTGTCCTTCAATGCCGGGGCTCTTCGTTACCAAATACAATACACCTAAGTGCAACCCCAATCCCAGATCTGTATCTGCACTTTGAGGAGGTTGCTGCATGTCTGAGACTTGAGACCTCAGATACTTGTGCTGATGTCTAGCAACCTGAGCTAGCACTGTCCCCATAGTTTGGCCATGCCCATTTATGAGCAATATTAAGAAAGAGCATGGAGTGCATCCAAGGGTGCTACAAGGCTACAACTCTTCATCGCCAACACCAGAGTTCAAAACAAAGCTGGGGAATGCCATGGTTATGTCCCTGAATAGGAAATTAATGTATGAGCACAACACATCACAGTGTGGGATAAACTATTGTGCAAGTAAGAACAATGCCGGGATCGAATAATGCCACAAGCCTATTCTTTCCCATATCACCATATCCTGCACAGATCACTCCCGATTAATCGTCACTATCTCACATCAGAGGAAGTAAACACAAGAAGTTCCTCTACAGTTCAAACTGACTGTTTCTATCCATTCCCGACTCTTCTTGCCTTAACGGATCAATTTCTTCAGTCTTACTTTAATTTGATTGAGCCCAACTCTGTTTTCACTGCCTTCGGTCTAATGACTCCTAATAGTGGAACTACGGAAGACGACTTGTTTTCAGCACTGCTCTTTTCAAGCTATGATGAAGTAAACACCAGAATAGGTAGGAAGAAAAGTGCACTATAAGTCTTGTCAAACAACTGATTATCCGCTGTAACCGAAGCATTTGTGCCTCCCCATCAGAAGCAATCAGTGAAAGCACTCCAATATTAGCAAGTTGAATGGCTAAATATGTATCAATTCACTAACCATTTGCGCTGGTGTCAGATGTGACACATACAGCCCAGTAGTCTGTCCTCGACAGGTTATATTGATCACCAGCATAATGACCAACAGAAAACAGATAGTGGGGTACTCAGAGAGGTTATGTCGGAGCTGAAACCAAAGGAAGTCGGAATTGGGAGAATAGGAGATGTACAAGGTGAGAGAATAGCTGGACGGAGAGGTGATAAACCAGGGGAGCTTAAATCACAGATAGGTAGTGTATTCCTACAAGGAACAGGTGCTTGTGGTATCCTGTGGAAAACAAAATGTCCTGAGCGAAGGGACTACCAGAAAAGTATTAGGAGATGCTGAGTACTTGTTTGGATACCGAAATTGACTCCCGAAAGGCTATTTCCTTGCAAATCGAAAGCCAACAGCTAGTACCAAGCTCTCCTTGCAGTGAGATGAGGAAAGACCCAAACATCAACAACATCTGAAGACGTAGATGCATCTGTACGCGTTTTATAGAAATCATCAACCGGAAGACGATTCTTAGCATCGGAGTCAACTTACGCCAGGGATTAGTATGGAGATTCGCGCACTGGATGGTTGCTCCACTGAACCTTGACGTAAGATATACTGGTACTCCTTTCGAAGAAAAAGCATACCACAGGCTCATTCATCGAAAATCATAGAGACAGGAAAAGAAAAAAGAATTTTGATCAAATCAATAGAAGGAAGGATCCCTTACCTGATTTGAATTCCATCCTCCTTCAAATAGGATATGCTCTAAGTCCCTAGACTTTCCTATAATGACTGCAACGATTTTCTCCATTTTGCGAATTCCCATTTTGGTATTTTGGATTTCAGGACTTTTAGCCCCGGTTAGTGAAGGACCAGAAAAGCTTTCTAGTTATGAATCGGGTATAGAACCCATGGGGGGGCTTGGTTACAATTCCGAATACGCTATTACATGTTAGCACTAGTTTTTGTTGTTTTTGATGTGGAAACGGTCTTTCTCTACCCTTGGGCAATGAGTTTCGACGTATTGGGTGTATCCGTTTTTATCGAAGCTTTCATTTTTGTGCTTATCCTAGTTGTTGGTTTAGTTTATGCATGGCGAAAAGGAGCCTTGGAATGGTCTTAAGTGAATATTCAAACAAAAAGGAAAAGATTCCATTGACACAATTATGAGTTTGATTGAGTTTCCGTTACTTGACCAAACAAGTTCCAATTCCGTTATTTCAACTACACCAAACGAATTTGCTTGTTTTAACTAAAAAGCACAGTTGAGCAGGAACGAAGTGTGAACATAGGCACAAAAACAACGTTTTGGTGATCCTGTGTAGTTGCTTGCTTTCCGCTTGAGCTACTTTCACTGTGAAGAAGAGGACTTCATCTCTTCACTTACCCAAGGAAACTTGGAAATAACGCGTCTGGCTTGGAAAGCTAGTTAGGGATATTCGATAGAGGAAGGACCCGTTTCGAGTAGTGAACGCACCAAGAAAAGCCTTTTAAGCCATGCTTGGTAACGCACATGTCCTACTCTACCTGCATCGGGACTGGTGAGAGCCGGCGATGCACGGAATTTTTGAAACGCTCTACTTCACTAAGGAAGATACGTTTCACTTTTCCGATCGGAATTTGAACTCTGGCTGGTTCAGGTTACAGTCAGAGGAAATAAGAAGTATGGTAAGATGAATGAAAGGCAGAAATATAGGACATACGCTTTATCGCAGAACATATATTTGCTTTCTATTCGACAAGAAGGACAAGGAAAAGATAATGGATATGGAACACAGGTCCTGGCACTATTGGAAAATGAAGCTCTCTCAGTTCAAACATATGAGATTACTTATATTATGGAAGTCTTGAAGCAAGATGTCTTTCATCCTAATTCGCATTTTAGGCCTATTCCACTTGACTCACGACTGCTCAGAAACTAGTTCGTAGATTTCGCTTCAACAAAACAACTCGATCTTTTAAGTCGCTACTCTCACACGGAATCCCAAGTTCGGGGCCTTCGTTCTTGTGAAGACATACCGCTTTGACAGTTGGGAGTCAACCATCCTTTACCCGACCAAATTGAATAGCCTTTTACCACTCAGCCCAATAAACCAGCTAAACCAACCCAACTAACGTATTTACTTTACAACAGTTGTTATCTTTCTCAAGATTATTTTTTATACAACAAGCTTGCCCAGGGCTACCACATGCACCATCAACCACATGATCTGGGGACTAGTTTTGCACATTTTTTATTGTACCTTTGGCAATAGGAAGTCTGAACCGACACCCCCTGTCCCTCGGTGTGAGTTGCAGCAACACTCTGGTGGAAGTTATCCACCTATCGATGGTTAGAACCAGCTGAAGCCGATTGAAGCGTTCTTGATACATTATTGCACATCTCAAAAATTGGATTTCATTGAGGAAACATTGCTCCACTGAGGCGCTCCGCGGACGCTTTTGATTTCACTTTTATTCTATGGACGTTGAGGCTGAATTGCACAAATCATGATAGATATTTATTGGGCTTACTTTTGCAAAATGGAGCGGGTACGAAGCAGATATGGATAAGACTTGGATCGGATAAGGCTGCTTCGGATATTCTTCAGTTACCAGTACGAATCGGATATTCCCAACAAAAGATATGGATACCAGTATGTTGCGGATAGAATGTAGGTGAGTCCCTTTGGAAAGCTGAATAACTGAACTAAGTAGAATTGATTGCTAGGGATTGTGTTCTCAAGGATGGCTTTAGCATTGATCCATAACAACCCAGGATTCAGCTCAATCAGAACATAGAAGTAAGAAACATCCGTATGCTTTCCTGGAACAGAAGCAATAGCTACGCGACTACATCGGAAAGTCTTTGAAAGAAGTTGCAACGCGCTCTTTTCCTTGGTTGCATCACCATTTGGTCTTGACAAAGAGATAAAGAAGATACGCTTGGGGGTCTTTGACTTTCTCATCCTGCGAACATCCGGCTTTCCGAATGGGGCAGGAATTCCATTTCCTACTAGGTTACGAATTCCATAAAAAAGATGGGCCAATAGGGGAAGATTCCTTTGGCACTGGTGTGTTAAGCTAACATTTGCTCGTGCGCTCTTGAGGTTTCTACTCCTGGCTAGAAAACATGAGGTTTGTGTTGGTTCTACCAACGAAACAAAGAATAGTAGGAGTGGCTCTTTCCTTGTACCCAGAGCCGAGGGAAGGCATTTATTTGATTTTAAAAGAAGAAAAGACTGGATCTTAGAACGATGACTGCAGTCAGAGCCTATCAACAAGCACATACATTTCTTATAACTGGTCAGTCAGCTTTACAAGCGCTCGAAGTAGACAGAACTATAAACCTCCCATAACCATATAGAACGAAGTAAGGCTTTTCTTTTCTATAATGCTTATTTGGCGAGAACAACGTGTTAAGCAATTGACTATGAACTTAGAAAATCCATCGCCCTATCCCTTGCTTACCTATTCTTCACAGGCGGCGGCCTATCTCGTGTTTCTTAAACCCAGCTACCTTGGCAACTAGTTCTATTCCATGACACTTGACCAAGCCTATTACTTATCTTATCTTACCTAGTAACTGACCGGTGCTTTTGTGAAAAACGCATATCAGCTATCTCGTGCTTGGCTATTTCTGACACCTTGCCCTGGCTAGACCTGTGAATCCCCTCACCACCAATTTGAATACAAGACGACTGCCTGGTTCAATCCTACCACTTTGAGGGCAGGCCACTCTGATTGGTAGAAGGAATATCCCCCAGAGCGGAGGAAAAGCCGACTTCGAGCAGTGGGAATCGAAAAGGAGAAAGCTGCTTATAAACAAGCAAGGATTGGAAAACAAGTGCTAAGTTTCATTTCAGAGAAGTGAATAAACCTCAAAAGGCCTAGTCGATGGTAGTTTGGTTGGGCCAGTGTAGAACCGGTGCGCCCTTGTCCGTCCGTTCATTGGAATGTTCTCTGTAGGAAAGCAGGTGAGAAAACCGTAACTCGGAAAGCAGGAAGGAATTGTTGGATTGATCGAAAAAAGCAAAAGAAACGTAACTCGGCCAACGACCGAACTCGCGTAATAGATAAAAGCATTGATTAGTTGGCTCCGGTTTGAAGAATATCCCTCAGATCGAGGATCTATCTTTCGAAAAGAAAGGGTTGTTGTTGCTAGCGGGAAGGAAGGAAAGAACTACTCCACTATCGACGGGCTCCTATCAAGATATACTAGGGAGAGCCCTCATTCAACTAGTTTACCTTTACTATAAGCTATTAGTGGGGTTGTATTACTCTAAGCTATTAGTTTGTATTGTTCTAGACTAATGCATCATATACCTGAACCCGGCATGGGGAAGAAAAAGTATAGCATTCATTCCGAACTGATTCTAAGAATCGCTATTAGATGCTTCTGCAGATTCGTATGTTGCTCTAATTGAAGCAAGGGCTAAGGGTTCGGTGGGTGCAGGCCGGTCAGCCATCAGTCTCAGATCCATTCCCGCATTCTCTTATTATGTAGTCTTGCTCACTTGACGATTCGGAAGATGAGGATAAGAAGAAAGGATAAAGAGCAGGATCGTGAGGATGCCCCCTAGAGGAAGGTGGCTCTAGACCTCCTGTTTAGAAGAATGAATTTCCATTCTTTTGTTGGTTTTCTGTTCACTTTGAATCAGCCTACGTCGTCTCTCTTCCCTCACAATCATCAGTGTCTGAAGTTTCATGATGAATATTGGTTTCACATTTTATTGCTGTAGTGAGGAAATAGAACCAGATGATACTATAAATTTGTATTTTAGTTCTGATGAGGAGTGAGGTAGATTCGCATTGTTGAAGAAAGCGAAGAAAAAGGATGCTGCTATGGCTTGCTTTTGGCTCTTTCTTCTATTGGCTAGTCTCAGGCATGAGAGTTTCAATTTCTTTTGAAAAGCAAGTGCGGCTCAGTCATAAGTGTTAGTAATAGCATGAAGTAAGTTGTCGGTTCCAAGAGAGCATAAAAAGATCCGGTCACAAGGAAAGTTTCGTAATCAAAACTTTGTATCAAGTAAAATCAAAGTTACGGTAATAATAAAAGTATCCTTCTTTCCGATAAATCAAACTAAAAAGACTATGATAAGTTCCCCAAGGAAATGCGCCAGTTCGTCACAATCAATCTTCGAAAAGTCGAGAAAAAAAAGAAATGCCGGCGGACTCAACATCTAATCTAGTCTTTGCTTTATGTCTTTTACTATTACTATTATTTATAGAAAGGCATCCTCTCTATACTCTAAACCCTTATCGGGGAGAATCTTCTAAGTGCTATATACGAGCAAAGGGAGGAGGTCTCTATGGATAGAGTTCTATCAGAACCCAACCCTGAAAGCTATGACATTACGGGCCACAACGGATGAAGTGGCGGAGATCGGAGAAAGCGGAAAAACTCAGACAGCTACTAAAGAAGACACGGTCCTATAATGCCGAGTTCCTAGTTAAAGTTATGGTTACTACCCGGAGAGGAAAGTGATTCAGATTATGAAGTTTCCGAGAGGCGCCTAAGGCTAAGATAAGGTTAGGGAAAGAAGAAGACAACAAGATTATGGCAGGCAGCCAACTCATCGAATTCGATTTCCACCGAAACAGGTTGGATTCGGAAACCAGAAAAGCTAACTAGAATCCTTCTTTTCCTTCAGATAGTGCTCTGTTCAGTGAATGCCTGTAGAGAAGAGATGGAAGGCAGGTGTTACCCTTGTAAAAGGTACAGGGACTATTTCGGCTTATTATGGAGCAACATTGACTATTTGATACATTGGCTATTTGCTACTTCAACCATATCGGCATTCTAGCGTTTGGTATAGGTACATGCAGCTCTAGAGAAACCCATATGTTTTAGCTACATTCTGCCTTCTCATCTAGTTTGGTTTGCTCTGCCCGGATCTGGTAACTGCTTCTTCTTTGGAAATCAAGTTAAGGATGAAATGGAAGATATCCCAAGAATGTTGTTGATTATAGAATGGAAAGAGAAGCGTGTTAAGGTAAATCAAGGAGGTGAATTATCTCTCTCTCGGTGCCTGATCTATCTGGTAGATTGGTTTATAGCACTACCCAACATCGATGTAGGGGGACGCGTCGCTATAGGCATGGTTTTCCAGAGGCTAGCGGGTCGAGATGTGAATGCCATTACCTTTGAGATAAGGCAGAACACGCTTTAACGCTGTCCAGTGCAGTGGGCTGATGCATGAAATGCGATGCCTTGTGAACCGCAAAGGTGATATCTGGTCTGGTGATAGTAGCATATTGGGGAGCACTACGATAGAGGTGGGGATCGTTCATTGGTGTACCACTAAACTTAGAAAGTGCTTCACCAGGTATTATAGGTGTGAGGCACGATTTGGCTCCAGCCATTTTACTACGAACCAAAAGGTCACGAACATACTGAGGTTGAGAAAGGTGTAACCCGGGGTATGAGTAAATACCTAGGCGCTAGATGAAGATTACTAAGATCTTGAAGATAGAATTGAGTAGGCAAGCTTTCCTCTCTGTTCATTATCGAACTAAGCTTTACTTTCTTTGCGTGCCTTCACAAGGTTATCCCGCGCTATCCTTATCATTGTTTGTATTTATCCTCACCTCACAGCTTTCCGCGAGGGTATGGATTCCTGTGGTCTATGATGGGCTGTCCCCTATTGTAGGTATTCCCACGCTGTCCATTATGTGCGTGCTTGAAAGAGATACTCCAATTCTAATAATGGTGCTCACACTACGGTATGGCCAACAGGTCGGGATGGCAGGAGAATCAGCCGCTATTTCATCTGGTTTCATGACACATTGACACTTTTTAGGCTTCCACCGATCTGCTCGTGCGTCTCTATCACCCGTATCCCTTAGCTCTGGCTAGGGAGGATGAACGAGTCGAACCACCAGAAATCGAATTGAAACCTTGGTCTATAGGACTGTCTTGCTTGCCAGTTAGGGGAGTTGTTTCGTGTCTTGTGGTGAGGGCTTTTTTGAGTAAGTAAGCTTAAGCTAGTCCCTCTCGCAAGGTTGATCTGTTTACTTAGTTGTAGTAATGTGGTAGGGTTAGGAAGGAAATAGAGAATGTTTTCATAGAAGCTTTATTTTTCATAGGTCAACTCTGAGATGAGTGAAACACAGGTTTTTTGAATTCTGCCTACGCCAAACTCAAAATATCCGTTCGAAGGTGACTGAAGTCCCATGTTTTGAAAGAGAAAAAGTTTCCGCTAGTAATTTTCCTCACCAGTCGAAAACCAATGTTGAGAGAGAATTCCAGATATCGATTAACAGCTTGCCAACCTATCCCTAGACCGACGGATTGATTGACTGACCTGTTTACCAGGCAGGTATACCAATACTAATTGCAACAGGAGATACCTATAGTGTTTAACAGACAGCTGACAGCTCGCGATGGAGAGACTTTCCAGTTGACAGAAGAGCGATTGCACAGCTAGACGGATGGCACACAGATTTACTTATAGCTTAGTTTCCTATCGACCTCGGCTGTGTAAGGAAATACTTTTTGTGGGTGGCGGTTTTGATTTCTTTTTGTTATTATCTACTTATAACAACCCATACATCCTCTCTTTCGTATACGAGCAGTGAGTAGCTGTCTCACTCGCTCCGCCATCAACAGGAAATCCATTCCGCAGAAGTAAAGTCAACTGATTCTTTCATTCCAGTTGTTAGCCCGCCCGTAATACAGCTCAGCTTGAGAGACTTACGCAATGCAATCGATGTCTGCCGGTATGGTTTTTGTTTATGGTATACCTCATCCCCGATTTGATTACTTTCTGCGGCTTATGCCTCTTACCCTGCTCTTTAAGTTCAGTTCCGGTTAGCCCTACTACTTATGGATTGGATTAGTCGCCAATAAGAGGAATCTATTTACTAGGAAAAAGTAGCGCTGAGAGTTCGGTGGAAGGGGAAACCATTCCCGTATGGAGCCAGCCTCCCTTAAAGGAATGTCTATATGGGGTCACCACTCTTTTCAGTAGAAGACTGAGTGGGAAGCAGCGGAAGACGAAGCCAATCGATAAGGAAAGGTGTAGTGAAAGTCCTACAGGCTCGTTCAGATGGCTAAATTCGTATTGAAGTAAGAAGGGAGAGATGCCAATAATAATACCAAATGGGGGTCGGCTACGAAGATTTTTCTCCCGACTCCAGAGGCTAGGTAATAATAGAAAGATGAAGAGAAGTGGGCGGGCATGAGGTATCACAGGAATCTTCATGTTCAAATGTGAATGAAAGCTTTAATCACATCCGGATTTTCTAATCCTTACTTTCGGAGAGTGGATCTATCCAATTAGAATCCCCCATCCGTCCTACTCGTAATACAATAGCAATAGTAAAGACAGGACGGAGACTTTTGAAAAGAAAAGAGAAGTTGTGGTACTTTCATCATGACAACCAGATCCTTGATCATCTGCATTCCCTTCCTTAAGTTCAAAGTGGAGGGACTAAGAGAAAGAGATTCTTCCATCTGACGTACTCTCTTGCTTGTCTGAATCCTGCCCAAAAGAAGATGCTCGAGCGTAAGTTATCGTTCGTAACATGCCTACGTTAGTCACCAAAACAAAAGCAGGGGAGGTATGGTTACCGGAAGAAACCCTGAACTCGGAAAGATATGCTAACTGGGTTATTAGAAACAAGCAAGGACACATTGGGTTCCCCGAACCCTTCAATCACTCATCCCTCCAGAGATGGACCACGAGCTGGTGGCAAAAAGGATAACTAGAAGAGACCAAGGAAAAGGCTTAGATAGATGAAGCGGAAGAAGGAAGAAGGCTTGAAGGGGGATTAGCAAGGGAATGAATCTGATGAAGCTGTTCCTCCGCTAGAATAAGGGGGGCATGATCACTGGTGGGGATCTATAGAGAGTCCGTTTTATGAAATATCTGAGAAAGCAAAAGAAAAAAAAGAGAGACAGGTAGTTTATTTATCACCAAATAGAGATGAATATTATATGATAGCAGC
>Ga0182007_10000466_pt1 | contig 24444 bp, 22 predicted proteins | sample Sormic07211113_1_FD_123023 | JGI IMG/M metagenome (GOLD analysis project Ga0182007, IMG submission 123023) | Rhizosphere microbial communities from Sorghum bicolor, Mead, Nebraska, USA - 072115-113_1 MetaG | ecosystem: Host-associated > Plants > Roots > Rhizosphere | place: USA: Nebraska...
CCCCCACCCCCGTTCATGCAGGATGAACCCATGACCGCCGACCTCGACGCCTATGACCATCCCGTCGTCCTGGACCGTCGCGAAGGGCCCTACGGCGAGATCGTGCTGCGTCGGCACGGTGAGTTGCTGCAGATCATCGCCAACGGGTGCTTCCTGATGGACACCTCGGACGGGCGTTCCGAGCGGCTGCTCGTCGACGCGGCGCTGGATGCCCTGGACGGCCGGCAGGAGCCGAACGTGCTGATCGGAGACCTCGGTGTCGGCTTCTCGCTCGCACACGCGGCCGAAAATCCGAAGTGGGGCGCGATCACCGTCGTAGAGCGGGAACCCGCCGTCATCGACTGGCACGAGCGGGGGCCGCTCTCCGAGATGTCGGCCGACGCTCTCGCCGACCCCCGCACCGACATCGCGGAGGCGGATCTCGTCACATATCTCCGTGAGACTTCCGCCACTTACGACGCGCTCTGCCTGGACATCGACAACGGCCCCGACTGGACTGTCACCGACGGCAACGAAGGGCTCTACTCGCCGGCCGGACTCACAAGCTGCGCAAGAGTGTTGAAATCCGGCGGAGCACTCGCCGTGTGGTCGGCGCAGCCCTCTCCGGATTTTGAAGGAACACTCCGGAATGCCGGATTCCAGCGGGTGCGTACCGAAGAGATCCCGGTTGCCCGGGGCGTTCCCGACGTGGTGCATCTCGCCGTCCGACCTGGATAGCCGAGGGACGGTCACTCCCCGTACTCTGCTTCCCTGGCGCAGATCATTCAAGCGTCAATCGCAAGCATGCGCAGGCATAGCCAGGCATAGCCAGTCAGAAGGAATGACCCCACGCATTCCGGAAAGCAACTCAGGGGCGGGCGATGGAGCAGACCCACACATCCCACAACGGCACGACGGCGACCCCGGGCGCACAACGCCGGGTTCTGGTGGTCGAGGACGACCCGACCATCGTCGACGCCATCGCGGCCCGCCTGCGCGCCGAGGGCTTCCTCGTGCAGACCGCGGGCGACGGCCCGGCCGCCGTAGACACCGCCGAGGCCTGGCAGCCCGATCTGCTGATCCTCGACATCATGCTGCCCGGCTTCGACGGTCTGGAGGTCTGCCGCCGCGTGCAGGCCGCCCGTCCGGTGCCGGTGCTGATGCTCACCGCGCGCGACGACGAGACCGACATGCTGGTCGGGCTCGGAGTCGGCGCGGACGACTACATGACCAAGCCGTTCTCCATGCGGGAGCTGGCCGCGCGGGTGCATGTCCTGCTGCGGCGCGTCGAGCGGGCCGCGCTGGCCGCCGCGACGCCGAGAAGCGGCATCCTGCGGCTGGGCGAGCTGGAGATCGACCACGCGCAGCGGCGGGTGCGGGTCCGCAGCGAGGACGTGCACCTCACGCCGACCGAGTTCGACCTGCTGGTGTGCCTGGCGAACACCCCGCGCGCGGTGCTCTCCCGGGAGCAGCTGCTGGCCGAGGTGTGGGACTGGGCGGACGCGTCCGGCACGCGCACCGTCGACAGTCACATCAAGGCGCTGCGCCGGAAGATCGGCGCCGAGCGGATCCGCACCGTGCACGGTGTGGGCTACGCCCTGGAGACGCCGACGCCATGAGCGGCGGCCCGTCCGCACGGAGAGGCCCCGGCGAGCAGCCGGAGCCCTGGGGTGGTCTGCGCCCGTTCTCGATCAAGACGAAGCTGGGCGCGCTGGTCGTCATCGCGGTCCTCATCACCACCGGGTTGATGATGATCGCGATGCGCACGGCGACGGAGCTGCGCTTCATCACGGTCTTCTCGATGATCGCCACCCTGCTGATAACGCAGTTCGTGGCCCATTCGCTCACCGCGCCGCTGGACGACATGAACGCGGTCGCGAGCGCCATCTCGCACGGTGACTACACCCGCCGGGTGCGGGAGAACCGTCGGGACGAGCTGGGCGACCTGGCGCAGACCATCAACCGTATGGCGGACGACCTGGAGGCCCAGGACCGCCAGCGCAAGGAGCTGGTGGCGAACGTCTCGCACGAGCTGCGGACGCCCATCGCGGGGCTGCGTGCCGTTCTGGAGAACATCGTGGACGGCGTCACCACCGCCGACCCGGAGACCATGCGCACGGCCCTGAAGCAGACCGAGCGGCTCGGCCGGCTCGTGGAGACGCTGCTGGACCTGTCCCGCCTGGACAACGGCGTCGTACCGCTGCGCCGGCGGCGCTTCGAGGTGTGGCCGTACCTGTCCGGCGTCCTCAAGGAGGCCAACATGGCCGTGCCCGCGCGCGCGGGCATCGCCTCGGGCTCCGGCAGCAGCACCCGTACGGACGTCCATCTGCACCTCGACGTCTCGCCGCCGGAGCTGACGGCGCACGTGGACCCCGAGCGCATCCACCAGGTAGTGGCGAATCTCATCGACAACGCGGTCAAGCACAGCCCCGCGCACGGCCGTGTGATCGTGAAGGCCCGCCGCGGTGCCCTGCCCGAGTCGCTGGAGCTGGAGGTGCTCGACGAGGGCCCCGGCATTCCCCGCTCGGAGTGGCACCGCGTGTTCGAGCGGTTCAACCGGGGCGGCGCCGGCGCGGCGAACGGCCAGGACGGACAGGCCGGACATGGCGGCGACGGCGGTACGGGTCTCGGGCTCGCGATCGCCCGCTGGGCCGTCGATCTGCACGGAGGCCGGATCGGAGTGGCCGAATCCGAGCGTGGTTGCCGGATTCTCGTCACCCTTCCGGGAGAGACATCAGATCAAAGTTGACGTAAAGTCCGAACCGGAGCCTCAAGATCCACCTGTGCTCGCGGGCCGGAACCGCTGACGGACACGTGTGATCAGGAACACGTCCGCAGGCCGCGCCTGCAGGGCTTACGTCCGTGCGCCCCGAGCAGGGGCTACTCGTAGCGGAACCACGTTTGTTTCCCGCCAATTCCACGCCCGAAACGGGCTTTCCGATGTGACTTACGCGACGATGACCATGCTCAGCCTGACCTGACCGGCCATGGGGGCGTAGCCTTTATTCCCGCTGTCCATCACCTTGTGAGAAGCGGAAGAGGGCGGTTGCCGCCGTGTCGCCACAGTCCCCCAGTAACTCGAGCATCTCGACCGACGACCAAGCCGGGAAGAACCCCGCAGCTGCGTTCGGTCCCAACGAGTGGCTCGTCGACGAGATCTATCAGCAGTACCTCCAGGACCCGAATTCGGTAGACCGAGCCTGGTGGGACTTCTTCGCCGACTACAAGCCGGGAGCGGCCGCCGCCTCGGCTCCGGCGGGTACTGCGGCCGCGGGGGCCGTAGAGACCGGCACAGCGGCTCCTCCGGCGCCCGCCGCGCCCGCCCGTGCCGCTGCCTCCGTTCCCGCGCCGGCCCAGGCCGCCCCCGAGGCGCCCAAGCCCGCGGCGGCCGCTCCGGCGCCCGCCGCCCCGGCTCCCGCTGCTCCGGCGCCCGCGCCGGCCGCCGCCAAGCCGGCCGCGCCCGCCCCCGCCGCGAGGCCCGCCGCCAAGGCCGCGCCCGCGACCGAGGCCGCCGACGGCCCTGAGCTGGTGACGCTGCGCGGCCCCGCCGCCGCCGTCGCGAAGAACATGAACGCCTCGCTGGAGCTGCCGACCGCCACCTCGGTCCGCGCGGTCCCGGTGAAGCTGCTGTTCGACAACCGCATCGTCATCAACAACCACCTCAAGCGCGCCCGGGGCGGGAAGATCTCCTTCACGCACCTGATCGGCTACGCGATGGTGCAGGCCATCAAGACGATGCCGTCGATGAACTGGCACTACGCGGAGAGGGACGGCAAGCCCACCCTCGTCAAGCCGCCGCACGTCAACTTCGGCCTCGCCATCGACCTGGTGAAGCCGAACGGCGACCGCCAGCTCGTCGTCGCCGGCATCAAGAAGGCCGAGACGCTGAACTTCTTCGAGTTCTGGCAGGCCTACGAGGACATCGTCCGCCGCGCCCGTGACGGCAAGCTGACGATGGACGACTTCAGCGGTGTCACCGTCTCGCTGACGAACCCCGGCGGCCTCGGCACCGTCCACTCGGTCCCGCGCCTGATGCCCGGCCAGTCGGTCATCATGGGCGTCGGCTCCATGGACTACCCGGCCGAGTTCCAGGGCACCAGCCAGGACACCCTCAACAAGCTCGGCATCTCGAAGGTCATGACGCTCACGTCGACCTACGACCACCGGGTCATCCAGGGCGCCGCCTCCGGCGAGTTCCTGCGGATCGTCGCCAACCTGCTGCTCGGCGAGAGCGGCTTCTACGACGAGATCTTCGAGTCGCTGCGCATCCCGTACGAGCCGGTCCGCTGGCTCAAGGACATCGACGCCTCGCACGACGACGACGTCACCAAGGCCGCCCGTGTCTTCGAGCTGATCCACTCCTACCGGGTCCGCGGCCACGTCATGGCCGACACCGACCCGCTGGAGTACCGCCAGCGCAAGCACCCCGACCTGGACATCACCGAGCACGGCCTGACCCTGTGGGACCTGGAGCGCGAGTTCGCCGTCGGCGGCTTCGCCTCCAAGTCGATGATGAAGCTGCGCGACATCCTCGGCGTGCTGCGCGACTCGTACTGCCGCACCACCGGCATCGAGTTCATGCACATCCAGGACCCCAAGCAGCGCAAGTGGATCCAGGACCGCGTGGAGCGCCCGCACTCCAAGCCGGAGCGCGAGGAGCAGCTGCGCATCCTGCGCCGGCTGAACGCGGCGGAGGCCTTCGAGACCTTCCTGCAGACCAAGTACGTCGGCCAGAAGCGCTTCTCCCTGGAGGGCGGCGAGTCCGTCATCCCGCTGCTGGACGCGGTACTGGACTCGGCCGCCGAGTCCCGCCTCGACGAGGTCGTCATCGGCATGGCCCACCGCGGCCGGCTGAACGTGCTGGCCAACATCGTCGGCAAGTCGTACGCCCAGATCTTCCGCGAGTTCGAGGGCAACCTCGACCCGAAGTCGATGCACGGCTCCGGCGACGTGAAGTACCACCTGGGCGCCCAGGGCACCTTCACGGGCCTGGACGGCGAGCAGATCACCGTCTCGCTGGCCGCGAACCCCTCCCACCTGGAGACGGTCGACCCGGTCATCGAGGGCATCGCCCGCGCCAAGCAGGACATCATCAACAAGGGCGGCACGGACTTCACCGTCCTGCCGGTCGCCCTGCACGGTGACGCGGCCTTCGCGGGCCAGGGCGTGGTGGCCGAGACCCTGAACATGTCGCAGCTGCGCGGCTACCGCACCGGCGGCACGGTCCACATCGTCATCAACAACCAGGTCGGCTTCACCGCGGCGCCCGAGTCCTCGCGTTCCTCGATGTACGCGACCGACGTGGCCCGCATGATCGAGGCCCCGATCTTCCACGTGAACGGCGACGACCCGGAGGCCGTGGTCCGCGTCGCGCGGCTGGCCTTCGAGTTCCGCCAGGCCTTCAACAAGGACGTGGTGATCGACCTCATCTGCTACCGCCGCCGCGGTCACAACGAGTCGGACAACCCGGCCTTCACCCAGCCCCTGATGTACGACCTGATCGACAAGAAGCGCTCGGTGCGCAAGCTCTACACCGAGTCCCTCATCGGTCGCGGCGACATCACCCTGGAAGAGGCCGAGCAGGCCCTCCAGGACTACCAGGGCCAGCTGGAGAAGGTCTTCACGGAGGTCCGCGAGGCCATCACGGCCCAGCAGGGCACCGGCCCGGTCTCCGACCCGCGGGCCGAGTTCCCGGTCGCCGTGAACACCGCGGTCTCCACCGAGGTCGTCAAGCGGATCGCCGAGTCCCAGGTCAACATCCCGGACACCTTCCACGTGCACCCGCGTCTGCTGCCGCAGCTGCAGCGCCGGGCGGCCATGGTCGAGGACGGCACGATCGACTGGGGCATGGGCGAGACGCTGGCCGTCGGCTCCCTCCTCCTGGAGGGCACCCCGGTCCGCCTCTCCGGCCAGGACTCCCAGCGCGGCACCTTCGGCCAGCGCCACGCGGTCCTCATCGACCGCGAGACGGGCGAGGAGTACACCCCGCTCCAGTACCTCGCCGAGGACCAGGCCCGCTACAACGTCTACAACTCCCTGCTCTCCGAGTACGCGGTCATGGGCTTCGAGTACGGCTACTCGCTCGCCCGCCCCGACGCGCTGGTGATGTGGGAGGCGCAGTTCGGCGACTTCGTCAACGGCGCCCAGACGGTCGTCGACGAGTACATCTCGGCCGCGGAGCAGAAGTGGGGCCAGACGTCCGGCGTCACCCTGCTCCTCCCCCACGGCTACGAGGGCCAGGGCCCGGACCACTCGTCCGCGCGCGTGGAGCGCTTCCTGCAGCTGTGCGCCCAGAACAACATGACGGTGGCCATGCCCACGCTCCCGTCGAACTACTTCCACCTCCTGCGGTGGCAGGTGCACAACCCGCACCACAAGCCGCTGGTGGTCTTCACCCCGAAGTCGATGCTGCGCCTGAAGGCCGCCGCGTCGAAGACGGAGGAGTTCACGTCGGGTCAGTTCCGCCCGGTCATCGGCGACTCCACGGTCGACCCGGCCGCGGTCCGCAAGGTCGTCTTCGTGGCGGGCAAGCTGTACTACGACCTGGAGGCCGAGCGCACCAAGCGGGGCGCCACGGACATCGCGATCGTCCGCGTGGAGCGCCTGTACCCGCTGCCGGGCGCCGAGCTCCAGGCGGAGATCGCCAAGTACCCGAACGTCGAGAAGTACCTGTGGGCCCAGGAGGAGCCGGCCAACCAGGGCGCCTGGCCGTTCATCGCCCTCAACCTGATCGACCACCTGGACCTGGCGGTCGGCGCGGAGGTCCCGCACGGCGAGCGCCTGCGCCGGATCTCCCGCCCGCACTCGTCCTCTCCGGCGGTGGGTTCGGCCAAGCGCCACCAGGCCGAGCAGGAGCAGCTGGTGCGTGAGGTGTTCGAGGCGTAACCGCTCTCGAAGGCTGTTCATGACCGGGCCGCACCCTCTCCGGGGGGTGCGGCCCGGCCGTTTCGCGCGCACTTATCCTTGAGGGCATGTACTTCACCGACCGAGGCATCGAAGAGCTGGAGAAGCGGCGCGGCGAGGAGGAGGTCAGCTTCGAGTGGCTGGCCGAGCAGCTGCGTACGTTCGTCGACCTCAACCCGGACTTCGAGGTGCCGGTGGAGCGGCTGGCGACATGGCTGGCGCGGCTGGACGACGAGGACGACGAGTAGCAGCGGCGATGTGCTGTCGGGCGCCCCTTGGGGGGCGCCTTCTGTGTTTCCGCCGCCTTCTGTGTTTCCGCCGCCTCCGGGTTCAGTCGCCCACGGGTTCCGTCGCCCCCGCGTCCAGTCGCCCTCGGGTTCAGTCGCGCGGACGGATCAGTTCGTACGACAGCCCCAGCGCCCCGTGCGCGAGCAGCAGCGCCCCCGCCGCGGCCCAGCCGCGACTGTGCCGTCGTAGGCCCCAGAGGGTCAGCGGCAGGCCCGCCACGACCTGAGCGAGCGCCAGGGCGCGGGAGCGGGGCGTGCCCGACCAGGGGAGCCAGGGGCTGAACGGGGTGGGTGTCGGCGGGCTGCTGTGGGCCGGGGCCGGTTCGGGCCGTACGGGCTCCCGCCGGGGCGGCCAGGCGATGGTGCGGGCGTCCGGTCGGGCGCGGGCGGTCTCGCGGAGGCCGTCGGCGGGGGTGCCGGGGGTGAGGCCCGCGGGGAGGGTGACGCCCGCGTGGGCGAGGACGGCCAGCAGGCCCCGTAGGCGGGCTCGGGCGTCGGCGTCGGGGTCGGGCTTCGTCAGGTGGTCGAGGGTCTGGACGTCCAGGACGGGGTCGAGACCGAGGCGTGCGGCGAAGGTGCGCATGGCCTCGTCCTCGCCGGCCGGGGTGCCGTTGGTGAGCCAGACGTAGGCGACGGGGCGGCGGAAGCCGGAGACGAGGGTGTAACCGGCGCGGTCGGCATCCCACCACAGGGCGAGCACGGGCCAGGGGGCGCCGACCGCGAGGGCGGTGGCCCAGCCGGTCAGGACGCGGTCGACGGGTTCGCCGGCCTGCCGCCAGGGCGTGCCCTCGGGGACGAGGGCGCTCCAGGTGTCGCCCGCGCGGATGAGCAGCATGGGTTCGCGCAGCAGGTGGGCGGTCGGGGCGACGGAGTCGGGCTCGGCCCGGCAGAGCAGGAGGGCGCCCGCGGCGGGACCGGCGGGGCCGGTCGGACCGGTGGGGCCCCTGCGGGGAGCGTCCGTCGACATGGTCACAAACTAGGGCGATTCGGCTTGTCGGTCATTTCGGGAGCGCGAACATCCCCGGAAAGAGTGTCTTGACTTTCCGTGGCCGCGATATATCGTGAAACGAGGAAGACGCGATATGGCGCGTTACTACGGGGAGGTCTGCACCATGTCCGAGTGGTCCGTCTCAGAGCCGCGGAAGCTCACGTTCGACGAGCCCGTGCGCGAGCTCCAGGTACGCATCGTCAACGGAACGGTGAACGTGGTGGGCACGGACGAAGGTTCCGCCCGCCTGGAGGTGTCCGAGATCGAGGGACCACCGCTGGCGGTGACCCAGCGGGGCGGTGTGCTCACGGTCGCCTACGACGACCTGCCCTGGAAGGGCTTCCTCAAATGGCTCGACCGCAAGGGCTGGCGGCGCAGTGCCGTGGTCTCGCTGGCGGTGCCGGCCGAGACCCGCGTCGAGGTGGGCGTGGTGGGAGCCGCGGCCGTCGTCTCCGGGATCGAGGGGCGTACGGAGGTCAAGGGCGTCACCGGGGACACCACCCTGGTGGGACTGACCGGCCCGGTCCGCGCCGACACCGTCTCGGGGAACCTGGAGGCCCAGGCCCTGCGCGGCGACCTCCGCTTCAACTCCGTCTCCGGGGACCTGACCGTCGTGGAGGCCGGCTCCTCGGTCAAGGCCGACTCGGTGAGCGGTTCGATGATCGTCGACATCGACCCGGCGAGCCGCCCGACCGACATCGTCCTCGCGAACGTCTCGGGCGAGATCGCCATCCGCCTCCCCCACCCCGCGGACGCACAGGTGGAGGCCAACACCGCGAGCGGCTCGGTCTCCAACGCCTTCGAGGACCTGCGGGTCAGCGGCCAGTGGGGCGCCAAGCGCATCACGGGCCGACTCGGCGCGGGCCGCGGCAGCCTCAAGGCGACCACGGTCTCGGGCTCCATCGCCCTGCTGCGGCGGCCTCAGGCGGAGGAGGAGCCGTGGGACGTCGACCCCGAGGACATCGGGCCGCTGGTCGAGGACGCGGGCCCGGACAGCTCACCGCAGGACACGGCGGCGTCGGGCACGGCACCAGCGGACACCCCGCCTTCCGCTGCGGACAGCGGCTCGGGGGACAATTCCGTTTCCGGCCAGGGGGACGGCGCGAGCGATGACGCGAGCGACTCCCCTGCCGACGGCACGACCGACAAGAAGGTGCTCTGACATGCCCCCCGTCTTCGCCCACGGCCGCCTCCGCCTCTACCTGCTGAAGCTCCTGGACGAGGCCCCGCGCCACGGCTACGAGGTGATCCGGCTCCTGGAGGAGCGGTTCCAGGGGCTGTACGCACCGTCGGCGGGCACCGTCTACCCCCGGCTGGCCAAGCTGGAGGCCGAGGGCCTGGTCACCCACACCACCGAGGGCGGCCGCAAGGTGTACGCCATCACGGACGCCGGCCGCGAGGAACTGGCCGACCGCAGCGGCGAGTTGGCCGATCTGGAGCTGGAGATCCGCGAGTCGGTCGCCGAGCTCGCCGCCGAGATCCGGGCCGATGTGCGCGGCGCGGCGGGCGATCTGCGGCGCGAGATGCGAGCGGCGGCCTCCGAGGCGCGCACCAAGGGCCCGGGCAATCAGGACGGCGCCTACGGCGACTTCGGGGAGTACGGCGACAAGGAGTCCTGGCGCGTCGCCAAGGAGGAGATGCGGCGGGTCAAGCAGGAGTGGAAGGAGCAGGCCCGGCGCGCCAAGGACGAGAGTCGCCGGGCCCGCGAGGAGGCCCAGCGGGCCAGGCGCCAGGCCAAGGAGGCGCAGGACCGGGCTCGCGCCCAGGCGCAGGAGGAGCTGCAGCGCATCGCCCGGCGGGTGCAGGAGCAGGTGCAGGACCACTTCGCGCGGGGTGACTGGCCGACGGGCGTCCGCGAGAGCCTGACCGAACTGGCCAAGGAGTTCGGGGACTTCGGGAAGGACTACGGCAAGGAGTTCGCGAAGGACTTCGGCTTCGGCCGGAGCGGCACCGGCACGTCCGCCGGGACCTCGACCTCGACCTCGAAGCCGGACTACTCCCAGACCCCGGAGGACTTCCCGGCCGAGTACGAGCCGTCCTGGGCCCACGAGGACGCCACCGGCGACCCGGCCCGCGACCTCGACCGCCTCCTGGACCGCTTCCGCGACGACATCCGCGACGCGGCCCGGGACCACGGAGTGACGGACGACCAGCTCCGCGACGCCCGTCGGCACTTGTCCACGGCGGCGGCGCACATCGCGGCGATACTGCGGGGGCCGAGGGTCTGAGAGCGTCAGCCTGCTTCCGGGCTGTGGCTGACGGATTCGCCTCAGCGGGCGGGTGGGCCACCGCCGGCCTCGACCAGCCCGGCCGCCCTCGCCCGACCGCCCTCACCCGACCCCCCTCACCCGACCGCCCTTACCCGGCCGCCCTCACCCGGCCCCCTCACCCGGCCACCTTCGCCTCCCCGCCCCCGCCGTGGAGCACTCGCCGCACCGACTCATAGGTCACCCCGTGATCCGCGAGCACCTCGGCCGACACCCCGCGCCGGACGGTCAGGGCCAGCAGCATGTGTTCGTCGCCGATGTGGCGGTCACCGTGGGAGGTGGCGGTGCGCAGGGCCTTCTCCAGGACGTCCTTGGCGTCTCGGCTGAAGCCACGGCGGCCCGACCACCCGCCCCTGTCCTTGCGGTCGCCGGACATCGCACCGACGCCGTGCACCTCCTCGACCCGGGCGACGATCTCCGAGACGTCGATTCCCAGCCCCGCGAGGGCGTCGGCGTCGGCCCGGGAGAGTCCGGCCCGCCGCCGCACTTCCGCGACCGCCTCCCGTACGGAGTCCTTCTCCGCGCCGGCGACCCCGAGGGCGGTCAGGGCGAACGCGGCGCGGCTGCCCTGCCGTTCGAGGAGCGCGAGCAGGATGTGCTCGGCCTCCACGGTCCGTGCCCCGCCCAGCTCGGCCTCCTCGACCGCGGTCTGCACCACCTCGCGGGCGTCCTTGGTGAACCTCTCGAACATCAATGCCTCCCGTACTTCTTGTGCACGGCCTGCCTACTGACTCCGAGTTCCGCGGCGATCTCCTGCCACGACCAGCCCTGATTGCGTGCGCTGCGCACCTGCACCGCCTCCAACTGCTCCAGCAGCCTGCGGAGTGCGGCGACGGCGCGCAGTCCGACCCGAGGATCGCGGTCGCCGGCACGCTCGGCGAGATCAGTTGCTTCGGTCATGTTGTCAACTTACGTTGACGCGCCAGCCACGTCAACCAAAGTTGACGGCGACGGGGCGGCGACGGCAGTGGTGTTGGCAGTGACTACGGGAAACGCGCACGGCGGGCTCGGAAACCCGAACCCGCCGTGAGCAGCCGTGCGCAGCCTGCGCAGCCGTAGAAGCGTCAGTCGTCGGACCGTAAGGCGCTGGACCGTCAGTCGTTGGTGAGGACGACCTTGCCGAACAGGTCGCCGGACTCCATCCGCTCGAAGCCCTCGCGCGCCCGGTCCAGGGGGAGGACCTCGTCGATGACGGGGCGTACGCCTGTGGCGGCGCAGAACGAGAGGAGGTCCTCCAGTTCGTCCTTGGTGCCCATCGTGGAGCCGACGACCTTGAGTTCGAGGAAGAAGATGCGGGTCAGCTCGGCGTGCGAGGGCCGGTCGCCGCTCGTGGCGCCGGAGATGACCAGGGTGCCGCCGGGGCGCAGGGACTTGATCGAGTGCGACCAGGTGGCCGCGCCGACGGTCTCGATGACGGCGTCCACCCGCTGCGGCAGCCGCGCACCCGACTCCACGGCCTCCACGGCGCCCAGCTCCAGCGCCCGCTTCCGCTTGGCCTCGTCCCGGCTGGTCGCGAAGACCCGCAGTCCCGCCGCCTTGCCGAGCACGATCGCAGCCGTGGCGACACCGCCGCCGGCACCCTGGACGAGCACCGAATCACCGGGGCGTACACCGGCGTTGGTGAAGAGCATGCGGTATGCCGTCAGCCAGGCAGTCGGCAGACAGGCCGCCTCCGCGAAGGAGAGCTCCTTGGGCTTGGGCAGGATGTTCCAGGTCGGCACGGCGACCTGCTCGGCGAACGTGCCGGGGTAACGCTCGGTGAGGATGGAGCGGGGCTCCTTGGGCCCGACCCCGTGTCCGCTCTGGCCGATCACGGAGTGCAGGACGACCTCGTTGCCGTCCTCGTCGACGCCGGCGGCATCGCACCCGAGGATCATCGGCAGTCGGTCCTCCGGCAGCCCCACGCCCCGCAGCGACCAGAGGTCGTGGTGGTTGAGGGAGGCGGCCTTGACGTTGACGGTGCTCCAGCCGGGGCGGACCTCGGGGGCGGGACGGTCCCCGAGCTCAAGGCCGTTGAGCGGCTGGTCGCGGTCGATTCGGGCGGCGTAGACGGCGAACATGACGTCGACGATAGGTGGCAACGGCAATCGGCGGTACCGGAAGCCCCTGTGACACACGCCCTCTTGTCAGGTGCACGGGTCGCAGGAACAGGGGTCGCAGGAAGACAGGTCGCAGGCTCGCGAGTCGGGCACCCCGGCGGCCGGGTTCACCCGCACGGGTGGGCGGGCGGGCAAAGAAAACGGCCCCGCCCGTACGGGCGGGGCCATTCAGCCGACAGACACGTCAGCACGTCAGCGCCGAGCGACACCCTCCGCCCGAGCGGCCGCGGCCACCGCCGCCGTGACGGCCGGGGCGACCCGCTCGTCGAAGGGCGAGGGGATCACGTAGTCCGCGGCGAGGTCGTCCCCCACCACTCCCGCCAGCGCCTCGGCGGCAGCGATCTTCATCCCCTCGGTGATCCGGGAGGCCCGCACCTGCAGCGCGCCCGCGAAGATGCCCGGGAACGCCAGCACGTTGTTGATCTGGTTCGGGAAGTCGGACCGCCCGGTCGCCACGACCGCCGCGTACTTGTGCGCGACGTCGGGGTGCACCTCGGGGTCGGGGTTGGCCATCGCGAAGACGAAGGCGCCCTCGGCCATGGAGGCGACGGCCTCCTCGGCGACCGTACCGCCGGAGACGCCGATGAAGACGTCCGCACCCGCCAGGGCGTCCTCCAGCGACCCGGTGATGCCCGCCTTGTTGGTGTAGCCGGCGAGCTCCCGCTTGACGTCCGTGAGGTCGTCCCGGTCGGCCGAGACGATGCCCTTGCGGTCGGCGACGGCGACGTCCCCGATGCCGGCCTCGACGAGCATCTTGGCGATGGCGACACCGGCCGCGCCGGCGCCCGAGATCACGGTCCGCAGGTCCGCGATGGACCGCCCGCTCAGCCGGGCGGCGTTCCGCAGGGCCGCGAGCGTGACGACCGCCGTGCCGTGCTGGTCGTCGTGGAAGACCGGGATGTCGAGCCGTTCCTGGAGCCTGCGCTCGATCTCGAAGCACCGGGGCGCCGAGATGTCCTCGAGGTTGACGCCGCCGAAGGACGGCGCGAGCCGCACCACGGTCTCGATGATCTCGTCCACGCCCGTGCAGTCGAGCGCGATCGGGACGGCGTCGACGCCGCCGAACTGCTTGAACAGGATCGCCTTGCCCTCCATCACCGGGAGGGAGGCCTCGGGACCGATGTCCCCGAGGCCGAGCACGGCCGTACCGTCGGTCACGACGGCGACCACGGACGACTTCCACGTGTAGTCGTGGACCAGGTCCGGCTGCTCGGCGATCGCGGTGCACACGCGCGCCACGCCGGGTGTGTATGCGAGGGACAGGTCGTCCTTGTCACGAACCGGCACGGTGGCCTGCACGGCCATCTTGCCGCCACGGTGCAGCGCGAACGCCGGATCGAAGGAATCGAGGGGCTCGGCCCCGCCGTCCTGGTCCGTATTGCTGTCGCTGCGAGGATTGACGATCTCCGCTGCCACTTTGTCTTACCCCTTAAGTCTTCAATGGTTGAGGGTTGGCCGCTTCTGGTGAGAAGCGGGCGGGACCGCGCATGCCCGATCTTTGATGCGTACGGGTCACACACGACGGGCGCGCCGCACACGCGCCCAGAGCCCCGGATGAGGGGTGTAAAGAACCTTCTTACCCGACGGACCGTGCCCAGTACGAGTCCATTAGGTGCAAGGTCACACCGCGAAGGCCGGAACGTCACATCTCGGCGAGGACAAACGTCACGAAATAGGGGGACATGCCCTTCGCGACCGCCACACCGTGATCAACACCTCGTCGGCGCAGGTCCGCATCCTGAGATCCGCCGGAGATCTTTCGGCCGGAATGGCTGATTCCTGCAGATGGTCCACCGATAGTCGTGTCGTGATGTCCGGACCTGGTGCGATTCGGGGGACGCCCGTTATCCGATTTTGACATCACCGCGCCCCTGAACGGCTCCGTCCGAATGGCAGGATGCCGTAAACCCACGAGGTCGCGACACCCGATGGTGTGTGTTCTCGTCGACCCATCGGCAACTCCACCCATCCGCCGGAGGAACCCAAGATGACCGCAAACTCCACCCGTCGTACGACAGCCGCGCACCACCGTCTGGCCGCAGTGGGTGCGATCGCGGTCGCAGGCACTCTGATTCTCACCGGCTGCGGTGACCAGACCAAGAACAAGGACAACGGCAGCAGCAACAGCGCGTCGACGAGCTCGGCCCCGCTGGCCTCCAAGCTGCCTGCCTCGATCCGTGACAAGGGTGTCGTCCGCGTCGGTTCGGACATCGCGTACGCCCCCGTCGAGTTCAAGGACAACTCGGGCAAGGTCGTCGGCCTCGACCCGGACCTCGCCGCGGCGATGGGCAAGCAGCTCGGCGTGAAGTTCGAGTTCGAGAACGGCACCTTCGACGCTCTGCTCACCGGCATCCGCTCCAACCGGTACGACATCGCCATGTCCGCGATGACCGACAACAAGAACCGGCAGCAGGGCATCGACCCCGACACCGGCAAGAAGGTCGGCGAGGGCGTCGACTTCGTCGACTACCTGACCGCGGGTGTCTCGATCTACACCCGCAAGGGTGACACCAAGGGCATCACGAGCTGGTCGGACCTGTGCGGCAAGAAGATCGCGGTCGAGCGCGGCACCGTCTCCGAGGACCTCGCGAAGTCCGAGGCGAAGAAGTGTCCGAGCGGCAAGAAGCTCACCATCGAGGCCTTCGACGACGACCAGCAGTCCCAGACCCGACTGCGCTCCGGCGGCGCGGACGCGGCCTCCTCCGACTTCCCGGTGGCGGCGTACGCGGTGAAGACCTCCGGCGGCGGCAAGGACTTCCAGATCGTCGGCGCCCAGGTCGAGGCGGCGCCGTACGGCATCGCGGTCTCCAAGGAGAACACCCAGCTGCGTGACGCGCTGCAGGCCGCGATGAACGCGGTCATCAAGAGCGGCGAGTACAAGAAGATCCTGGAGAAGTGGGGAGCGCAGGACGGCGCCGTCACCTCGTCCGCCATCAACGGCGGCAAGTGATCCGCCGTACCCCGAGCGGACGCTGAGAGGCGACACCCGTGACTTCTGACATCGGCAAGACGCCGGGGGCGCAGGACACGCCCCCGGCCGGGGCGGAGGCCATCAAGGCCATTCCGGTCCGGCACTACGGGCGGTATGTCACCGCCGTGATCGCGATCGCCATCCTGGTCTCGATCATCTACGCGTTCGGCCAGGGCAAGATCAACTGGCACGCGGTCCCCGACTACTTCTTCGACCACCGGATCCTGACCGGTGTCTACAAGACGCTCCTGCTGACGGTCCTGTCGATGCTGATCGGTATCGTCGGCGGCATCGTCCTCGCCGTGATGCGCCTGTCGAAGAACCCGGTGACCTCGTCGATCGCCTGGTTCTACATCTGGTTCTTCCGCGGCACACCGGTCCTGGTCCAGCTGTTCCTCTGGTTCAACCTGGGCCTGGTCTTCGAGTACATCAACCTCGGACCGATCTACAAGAACTACTGGTCCGACTTCATGACGCCGCTGCTGACGGCGCTGCTCGGTCTCGGCCTCAACGAGGCGGCGTACATGGCGGAGATCTGCCGCGCCGGCCTGCTCGCCGTCGACGAGGGCCAGACCGAGGCGTCGCACGCGCTCGGCATGAGCCACGGCAAGACGCTGCGCCGGATCGTCATCCCGCAGGCGATGCGCGTCATCGTCCCGCCGACCGGCAACGAAGTCATCAACATGCTGAAGACGACCTCTCTCGTGGCGGCCGTCCAGTATCCGGAGCTTTTCCGCTACGCCCAGGACATCGGCCAGAACTCCGGTGCCCCGGTGGAGATGTACTTCCTCGCCGCGGCCTGGTACCTGATCATGACCTCGGTCCTGAGCGTCGGCCAGTACTACATCGAGCGGTACTACGCGCGCGGGTCGAGCCGCGCCCTGCCGCCCACCCCGTGGCAGAAGGTCAGGGCGCACCTGACGACCTTGTCGAGCAGGAAGGTCACGGCATGACCGACAGCACTGTTCCCATGGTCAAGGCCGAGGGTGTCCACAAGAGCTTCGGCGCGGTCCAGGTCCTCCAGGGCATCGACCTGGAGGTGAAGTCCGGCGAGGTCTTCTGCCTCATCGGCCCCTCCGGCTCGGGCAAGTCGACCTTCCTGCGCTGCATCAACCACCTGGAGAAGATCAACGCCGGTCGCCTGTACGTCGACGGCGAGCTCGTCGGCTACCGCCAGAAGGGTGACAAGCTGTACGAGCTCAAGGACAGCGAGGTCGCGCTGAAGCGGCGGGACATCGGCATGGTCTTCCAGCGCTTCAACCTGTTCCCGCACATGACCGCGCTGGAGAACGTCATGGAGGCGCCGGTCCAGGTCAAGGGCCAGAACAAGGCGGAGGCCAAGGAGCGCGCCCAGCAGCTCCTCGACCGCGTGGGCCTGGCCGACAAGGCCGGCAGCTACCCCTCGCAGCTCTCCGGCGGCCAGCAGCAGCGCGTGGCGATCGCCCGGGCCCTCGCCATGGACCCGAAGCTGATGCTCTTCGACGAGCCGACCTCGGCCCTCGACCCCGAGCTGGTCGGCGACGTCCTCGACGTGATGCGCGATCTCGCCGAGTCCGGCATGACGATGATCGTCGTCACCCACGAGATGGGCTTCGCCCGCGAGGTCGGCGACAGCCTGGTCTTCATGGACGGCGGCGTGGTGGTCGAATCCGGCCACCCTCGCGAGGTCCTGACGAACCCGCAGCACGAGCGGACGCAGTCGTTCCTGAGCAAGGTGCTGTAGCCGTACGACGGCTTGTACGCCGGACAAGGGGCGGTACGGGGATTCCGTACCGCCCCTTTCGCCGTGCGGGGACCGCCGACCGCCCGTCCGGGCCCTACTTGAGGGCGAGCAGCAGGGTGTCGGACGGCGAGCACCACACCGGCCTGGCCTCCCCGAACCCCTTCTCGCGCAGCACGCGTGCGTGCCACGCGCGGGACGGCATGTCACCGTCGGCGTGTTCGCCGTAGATCTCGTAGCGGCGGGCCGTCGGTTCGGCGAGCACCGGGTCCTGGGCGGCCAGGTGCCACCACTCGGCCCAGTCGACGGCGCCGTCCCGCTTGGCCTGTTCCATGCCGGCGTGGCGGTGTGCCCGCTCGGCCGCGTTGATCCGGGGCGTCGTGTCGTCGATCATGTGGTCCGCGTTCATGAAGACACCGCCGTCGCGGACGAGTTCCGCGACCTGACCGTAGAGGGCCGCGAGGGGTTCGCTGTGCAGCCAGTGCAGGGCGGTGGCGGTCAGGACGGCGTCGTAGGAGTCGTACGGCAGTCGCGCGGGCCACTGCGGGTCCTTGAGGTCGGCCGTCACGAAGGTCACCCGGGCGTCCCCCTCGAAGGTGCCCCGCGCGATGGTCAGGAGGGCCGGGTCGAGGTCGACGCCGGTGCTGGTGGCGTCGGGGAAGCGGGCGAGCAGCCGGGCGGTGATGGTGCCGGTGCCGCAGGCGAGGTCGAGGACGCGGGGTGCGGTGCCGGCGACGGCCTCGACCATGTCGAGCATGACCCTGAAGCGGTCCTCGCGGTCCGGCATGTACCACTCCTGCTGCCGGTCCCAGGTGTCCTGCTGAATTGGAGTGGTACCTGGGAAGGGGTGGTCGAGCACGTGAGCGCAACCGACGCTGCCCTTTTCAAGATCATTTGCGCCGCGAGTCATTTCGGGGAGAGAGGGACCACCGAGGTCTACCACTGGTCAGCGCCGCTTCCCGTAGCGACCCCACCCCCATGGTCTTGGCATGTCCGTATCACAATCACCGGACCCACCTTCCTTTCGCGTCATGCTCGCGGAGCATGCGCATGACGGTGGCGGGTGAGGGGTGCCGTCCGCGCTTCTTGCCAGTGCGGATTACGAGCCGGGAGGCGATCTCACGCAGAGACAGGTGTTCGGTGTCCCGCAGGCGGACCGCGGTGGCGAGCATGTCGCTGTCGGAGACCGGCACGCCGCCGATGGCCTTGCCCTTGGCGCGGGCGATCTCCTGACCCTCCAAGGTCTTCTCGCGGATGTAGTCGCGTTCGGACTCTGCCATGGCGGCGAAGAACGCGAACAGGGCGGCACCGCGCCCTGCCGGGTCGTGCTTGCCCGCCAGGGGGCCGCTGAGGAACTCCAGCTCGATCTCCGCGTCGCGTAGTTCCTCGGCGACTTTGAGGAGCTCGAGGGCACCACGTCCAAGCCGTTTCATCTCGTGCACGACGATGGTGACCTTCGCGCCGAGCGAGCGGTACTCGCGGGCGGCAGCGAGGGCGGCCTTCATCTCGGGCCGCTCGCGCACGCGGGTGCTGATGCGTTCGTGGAACAGGCGGTGCACGCCGGAAGCTTCGAGGGCGTCGACCTGCGACTGGATCTCCTGCGTCCGGGTCGAGACACGGGCGTAGCCGAGACGGATCTCCATGGCAACCGCCGGCACTGCGACCTTCTGGACCGGCAGTGCTGTCCAGGCGGAGCCGGGATGCCGTATGGCGGGGGTGGCGACGTGCATCTCGGAACGCAGGGCGGGGACGAGTTGGAAGCGGGCGGTGTGGTACTTCACGGCGACCTTGCCGGAGACCGTGCGGCAGGGTGAGCCGACCGGGGCCTGGCAGGTGGACAACGGGCAGCGGTGCCACTCCACCAGCGTGCACGCATCGTCAGTCACAGCCCAACTGTTCCAGGAGTACGTTTCACCGGTCAAGAGCAAAGAAACGACCCGTGAAACAAAATCACCTGCGCGGATGTCGCGGCGCTGCAGTGTTGAAACGGGGGTCACCTATGAAACAGTGATCAGCTTCTCGACTATCTGCGGGTCGTGATGGATGTGGACGCCGCCCCGGGTCATACGCCGGGGGTCGTGTACACAGCACCCGTCCACTGCTTGTCGGCCCGCAACTTGCGGGGCGGGGAGCGGCGGATCACATCGCTCAGCCTCACCTTTACGATCCCGAGCAGCCGATCGTGCGGCTGCAGCCACGGCGCGATCAATGGCACATGGGAGCCGCCAGCGAACAAGTACGGTTCGAAAATGGGCTGTGTCGGGCCGCACTGGCCGGCGCTCATCCGAAGTCCTCCTCGATCCGTGTCTTCGGCACACGGTACGGGGCCTCCTCCTTGCGGCCGTCGAGCTGGACCGGCCACGGCATCGATGGCGAGGCCCTCGCTCAGCCCGTCCGTGACCGCGCTCATCGGGCCGTCACGGCGCCGATAACGGCCTTGACGCCTCTGGCGGCCCGCGAACTCACCGACGATCCTTGGAGCCCCGCTCGCGCCGACCAACACTGAAGTCGCCGTATGACAGACGAGCTTGAACTCCGACACCGCCTGCGGCCAACCCGAGTGCACCGTCAACAACTCACAACAATAACTTTGATCAGCCTCCGGCTACATCACGCGCCGAGATAGCTGTCACTTGTGTGAAACCTCTGCAGCTTTTGAGCAAGGCATTTTCGGTAGCTCCGCCTGGCGACGAAGGGCGACAGGGAAGCAATAGTGGCGAGAACCCCCGTCCCGAAGGTACCCACACCAAACGACATGATGAGCAGCGCCAGGACGCCAAGCGACATTACCCCAATGGACCGAGCATACAAGGCAGGATCCAATACTGGCATTGGATAAATCGCACGCAACTCGGGACCCTCATGGAGTTCGGTAACAACCTCCCCTTCCGGCAGGACTGATCCATCGGGCGTTTCCAACCACCCCGGGATGCAATGACCAGAACTCAAAATAAGCACAGCGTGGCCAACCGATTCCCCATAGGGTAGCTTTTGGAGCGGCGGCCTCCAGTAAAGATCCGCTCGTTCAACCTCAAGGATGGGTGCGAGGCGCGCTGGGTCAATGGCCTGGTCAAGGTAGAGATTCAAAGGCCCACCCCGCCCAGGGGCCAAACGCACGCACGGCTTTACTTGCTTGCCCTGGGCACCCTTTGCTGGACGTTCGTCCACCCTCACTTCTACCCCGTCGACTGTGACACGGAGAGCACGAACAATCCCCTTTGGGAGAGAGTTCTTTACGGCGTCTGCAGGACCTGGACGCAGCCCAATCAGCGAATACACCCACCCGATCAGGCCGACATACATGATGACCAGGAGAATCTCCACGGCGCCTGCCGGGCCGCCGATTTCCCTCTCAAGGTCACTTCTGTTGCTGTCGATCAATGCCCCCAGGCTGGGAGAGGAAGGCGAATAGAGAGCATAAACCACGTCGCCGATTTTGGCCGCAGAATCGGAAGAATACCCGCCGCGGATAGTGCGGGAGTCCTCATCGAACGGGACTGATACTTGAACTTCGTTGGCATAGTGACTCGTCTTGCCGCTCTGAACGTAGTCTGACTTCAGAACCGCTTTTACCGGCAATGGTCGAATTGTCTCGCCGGCCTCTGCAATCTGCCAGGCCTGTCCTGAAGGAACCAGCGCCGCGGACACGACGAAGAAGACCGGCAAGAACCACGCCCACATGCCAAAGCCCAACAACGCCGTACGTTGACGCGGCCACCAGTACTTGCTCGTTCTGGCCGCCACAGTCCGCGTATCAGAGCTCCGAGCAATGGCCAGGCATCCGACCAGACCAATCAGAGTGAGAGAAAGCGACAGGATGAGATCCCACCGCGGCGAAGGAACGGATCGTCGAACCAGTACGCAGAGTACTGAAGCCGCAAGCCCCAGGCAGACAGACAATGAGCATGCAACGAGAAGGCGAAGCTTGCCGCTCATCCGAAATCCTCTTCGATACTGCGTTGCTGCCGAGCAAATGGGGACTGCGGCTGGCTCTCCTTCTTTTGTTCCTCTTCCCCATCGGGAAGCAGTCCGCTCCCCACCCCGGCCAAGCCGGCCCCCACCGCGCCCGCTGGACCCTCAATACCCATGCTCGCTCTATCACTCGGCGTGGCATGCGGATAATTGAAGTCAGGGTTGACGGGGTTTGAATCGAGACCCTCGCGGTAGTGTGCGGCTCCTCCTACCGCAAGCCCGCCGACAACACCTCCCGCAGCATTAACCAGGGCGTTCGTACCCCACTCTGGTGTCTCATCTGTGGTGAGGGCGGTAGTTGCGTCAACAGCAGCCCCACCAGCAACGTTGCCGGCAACGCCACCAACAACGTTCTCTGTGATGGTCTTGCCGATCGTTGCCGCTTCCCCGAGCCGAGATCCGACCGCGCTCGCTGCTCCCCCGCCGATGGGTGTGCCCACCGCCGCTGCAAGCCCTCCCTGCCACACTGCTGCCCCAATATCGGCATCCTGGCCCGCGAGCGCCGAACCGAGCAGCGTGCCCCCGGTGTTGCCGACCCAGTTGATCGCGATGCCTCCCAGCAGCTTGGCAGCCCTTCCGGCCTCCTGATAGGCCCGAATAGCTTCTGCGATCCGCCGGAGAAGCGCACCGAGGCGCGCAGAGATCTGAACGGCCTCGGTCGCCAGCCTTGCGGCATTCGCAGCTGCGGCGCCGGATCCCAGCCCGAGCGTCACAAAGGACAACGCCACGCCCACACCAACCGAGACACCGATTTCAATGTAGATCTCGTGGATCTCCTCATTGACCTTCTCGATTTCGTCGGCTACTTCTTCGAGCTGCGCGGCAATGTCGTCATACTCTTCAGTGGCACCCTCAACTGCGGCCCTAAATTTATGCCAATGTTTTTTGAATGCTTCTGCTGCCGGGCCGCGCCAGGTGTGCCCAACAGTATCCTCGACGTTTTTATCCAAGGCCCGGAGAATACCCTCAGCGCCGGAGACATCAGCTTTGAGCTGGCGCCAGGACTTGGCTGCCTGCCTGAGGACATCCGGGCGGCCGCCAGGATTGACGATCTCGATTCCGAGCTCGACGAGCTCCTCAGCCCCGGTCTCGTTCCCGCTCACTGGTTGCCCCCGTCGTTCTTCCCAAAGAGCGCTGCCATGCCGTCGTCAGTGACTTCGGTGTCCCGGTTGACCTTCCTCAAGGCATCCGCAATAGAGTCCAAATATTCGTGGACGAACTTCATAGCATCAGCGGCGCTTGTCGAGTATCCGACATAGGTGGACCTGACTTCTTCCGACTCCGTCAGAAATCCGAAGCCGTCTGAAATAGCTTCCTCGCCGGTATCACCATCGAACTTCTTCAGATGAGCTCTCAGGTCATACGCCTGCATTTCGAATTTACGGGCCAGCTGGTTGACCGCGTCGTGTTCATAATAGGTGACGTCGTCAGACACGCGCCAAACCTCCTTTCCTTTCGGGATCTACCAACCAGCCCCGCCGCCACTGGACGGTGAGCTAACTCCTACTGTCCTTGGTGCGGGGGCTGCTGGGCGTACGGGTTGGGGTGCTGCGGGGCCTGTCCTGGAGGCGTGGGGTATCCCTGGTAGGGAGGGGTGTTGGGATACTGCTGATAGCTCGTCGGGGGCTGGGGCGGGTAGCCCGTGCCGTGCGGGGGCATTCCGCCGCCGTTGCCGGGACCACCGCTGCCGCGGTTTCGGCGGCTGCGGATTACCGCGAAGACGATGGCGATGACGACCACGGCGGCTGCGATACCGGCGATGAGGAGGACGTTGCCCGAGGAGGAATTGTTCTTCTCCTTGGCTTGATTCGCGCTGCCGTTGCCCGCGGAGGCAGTGCCGGACTCGGTGGACGTGGACGGCGTGGCCTGGGCGAGGGGGCCTTCCTTTGGGCCGGCTGGGATATCCATCCGCAGGGCCTTGTTGGGGCGGATAATGCCGTAGCCGTACTTCTCATCAGGGACCTTCGTAACCTTGTGTTTTAGGAAGGTCGCCGACTTAATCAGACGGTTGATTACTTGGCCGGCGGTCAGGTTGGGGAATTTGGAGCGAACCAGCGCGGCGGTCGCTGAAACGAATGCCGTTGCATCTGACGTGCCCGAAGCCTTTGAGTAGCCACTCGACTCGGTCGGGTCAGCCGCAACGATGTTGCTTCCCGGAGCAGTTAGTGTGACTCCTGCGCCAAAGTTTGAATCTTCCCATAGGTTCATGGATTCGTCGACAGCGCCAACGGCCACCACTCCGGGCAACCTTGCTGGGAGTTCTACATGCTCCGCCGCGTCATTCCCCACAGCCGCCACGACGACCACATCATGCTGCTGCGCGTAGGCAATTGCTTTGCCAGTATCCGATTGCGCCGAAGCCAGGGAGTCACCGAAGGACAGGTTGATAACAGTGGCCCCGTGTTCAACTGCGAAACGGATCCCTTTCGCCACTGCCGCTCCCTGAAAGTCGCTCTCTCCTGTCCCGCCAACACGCACAGGAAGAATTTTGGCTTTCGGGGCCAAGCCCTTCACACCAGCATTATTCCCAGCCCCATGGCCATGCCCAGCGATGATGCTGGCCATGCGGGTGCCGTGACCGTTATTATCCGAATATCCGTTACTACCGCCGTTTACCAGGTCCGTTCCTGCCAAGACCTGCCCGGTCAAGTCAGGATGACTGGCCTTAACACCGCTATCGACTACTGCCACTGTGACGCCCTGCCCCTGCGACTGAGCCCAGATCGCCTCGGCATCGGCGGCATCCAAGACCCACTGCTTGTCGCGGATGTAATCCGCCGAGGCAATTGGGGCTGAGGTGAGGAGCAAGGCTCCTGTCAACGCCACGACTCCTGTCGTGGACCAGAATCGCTTGAAACCCAATTCCTTGCTCCTCACTCAACTATGACTGGTTCCGCCAGTCATCATGCAAACGAGCCGCACGTTGTCTTCGTGCGGCTCGTCAGTGTGCCTTACTCGATCGTCCGCGGTACGTTCCGGTTGCGGTCTTCCTCCGAGATCCAGGTCTCTTCGTCCTCGACCAGGTAGTCGGGACGGTCTCCCCGGCTGTTCTCTTTCTCAGACCGTCGGCCCTTGCCACCCGCCCCACCAGCTGCGCCGGCCTGCGTTCCGCCCCGGCTGCCGTGCAAGCCTGCACCGCCGCCAGCGCCCTTACCGACTCCCTTGGCCGCACCGACCACACCGCCACGGGCCCTCGCGAGAGCTCCACGCCCACCAGCGCTGGCCCCGCCTCGGCCAGCCGCACCGGCTCCGCCGCCA
>Ga0182007_10000468_pt1 | contig 24418 bp, 26 predicted proteins | sample Sormic07211113_1_FD_123023 | JGI IMG/M metagenome (GOLD analysis project Ga0182007, IMG submission 123023) | Rhizosphere microbial communities from Sorghum bicolor, Mead, Nebraska, USA - 072115-113_1 MetaG | ecosystem: Host-associated > Plants > Roots > Rhizosphere | place: USA: Nebraska...
AATGCGCGCGATTTTGGCGACGATCTCTTCGACCTCGTTGCGCGTGATGGTCTTCTTTTGCTTGTTCTTGGGCAAGATGCGCTGCGCGGCACCGGCCTCGTCGATCACGTCGATGGCTTTGTCGGGCAGGTGCCGATCATTGATGAACTTGGCCGAGAGTTCGGCAGCCGCCTGCAGCGCGCCCAAGGCGTATTTGATTTGGTGGTGGTCTTCGAAGCGCGACTTGAGGCCCTTGAGGATCTCCACCGTCTGCTCGACGGAAGGCTCCACCACGTCGATCTTTTGAAAGCGGCGCGACAGCGCAGCGTCTTTTTCGAAGATGCCGCGGTATTCGCTGAAAGTCGTGGCGCCGATGCACTTCATCGCGCCGGTGCTCAGGGCGGGCTTGAGCAGATTGCTCGCGTCCAGCGTGCCGCCCGATGCCGCGCCGGCGCCGATCAGCGTGTGGATCTCGTCGATGAAAAGGATCGCGTTCGGCTTGTCCTTGAGCGACTTGAGCACGCCCTTCAGGCGCTGCTCGAAATCGCCGCGGTACTTGGTGCCGGCCAGGAGCGCGCCCATGTCGAGCGAGTACACGTTCGACTCGGCCAGGATCTCCGGCACGTCGTTCTGCGTGATGCGCCAGGCCAGGCCCTCGGCGATCGCGGTCTTGCCGACGCCGGCTTCGCCCACCAGCAGCGGATTGTTCTTGCGCCGGCGGCACAGGATCTGGATCACGCGCTCGACCTCGTACTCGCGGCCGATCAGCGGATCGATCTTGCCGTCCTTGGCGAGCTGGTTCAGGTTCTGCGTGAACTGCTCGAGCGGAGACGACTTCTCGTTCTTCTCGCCGCCGCCCTCTTCGCTTTCGCCCGAGGAGGCGTCGCTGCTGCCCTTGGCGGCTTCAGGCGGATCGCTCTTCTTGATGCCGTGGGCGATGAAGTTCACGACGTCGAGGCGCGTCACGCCCTGCTGGTGCAGGTAGTACACGGCATGCGAATCCTTCTCGCCGAAGATCGCGACCAGCACGTTGGCGCCGGTCACTTCCTTCTTGCCGTTGCCGGTGGACTGCACATGCATGATGGCGCGCTGGATCACGCGCTGGAAACCCAGCGTCGGCTGGGTGTCGACATCGTCGGTACCCGCCACCTGGGGCGTGTTGTCCTTGATGAAGTTGGTGAGCGACGCCCGCAGGTCGTCGACATTGGCCGAGCAGGCGCGCAGCACCTCCGCGGCACTCGGGTTGTCCAGCAAAGCGAGCAGCAGGTGCTCCACCGTGATGAACTCGTGGCGCTGCTGCCTGGCTTCTACAAAAGCCATGTGCAGGCTGACTTCCAGTTCCTGGGCAATCATGTGATTTCCTTTTGCCTTGCTGTAAATAATTTCTCAGATGGGTTGGAGCGCGCCCAATTCAACTGGTTCATTCGACCGGTTCGCTGACGCACTGCAGCGGATGCCCCGCCTGATGCGCCGCTTCCATCACCTGATTGACCTTGGTGGCCGCCATGTCGCGGGAGTAGACGCCGCAGACGCCCCGGCCATCGAGATGGATCTTGAGCATGATCTGGGTCGCGGTTTCGCGGTCCTTGCTGAAGAACTCCTGGATCACGACGATCACGAATTCCATCGGCGTGTAGTCGTCGTTCAGCATCACGACCTGGAACATCTGGGGCGGCGCGGTCTTCTGCGGTCGCCGCTCGAGCACGACCGCGTCACCATCGTCCCGCCTCGGCTTGGCAGCCGGCGGCGTCTTGGGGGTCGAAGGGATTCTGGTAGCCATGGAATTCATTTTATAGAGCCGCCGCGGATTGCACTCGACGATGTGACACAACTGGTGGCGGCTTTGTGACATTCAAGGCGAATGCGGCCGGATCAGCAGTTCACGCCCATGCAAGCAGCATGCCCCGAAGGCGCGGAGGCTGCTGGCTCAGGGGTTTTTCCGGCCCATGAAAAAGCCCCGGCACCTGGGGTCCCGGGGCTGCGTGGGCAAGGCGTCGGGCCGGACGCCGCCGCCGCCGTCATCTTTACATGTTGTCGATCATCACCTGCCCGAAGCCCGAGCAGCTGACCTGCGTGGCGCCCTCCATGAGGCGCGCGAAGTCGTAGGTGACCCTTTTGCTGGCGATCGATTTTTCCATCGAGCTGATGACCAGGTCGGCGGCCTCGGTCCAGCCCATGTGGCGCAGCATCATTTCGGCCGAGAGGATCTCGGAGCCTGGGTTCACGTAGTCCTTGCCGGCGTATTTCGGCGCCGTGCCGTGCGTCGCCTCGAACATCGCGACCGTGTCGCTGAGATTGGCGCCGGGGGCGATCCCGATGCCGCCGACCTGGGCCGCCAGGGCGTCGGAAATGTAGTCGCCGTTCAGGTTGAGGGTCGCGATGACGCTGTATTCGGCCGGTCGCAGCAAAATCTGTTGCAGGAAAGCATCAGCGATCGAATCTTTCACGGTTATTTCTTTGCCCGTTTTCGGGCTCTTGAACCGCATCCAGGGACCGCCGTCGATCAGTTCGGCGCCGAATTCCTTGGCCGCCAGACCGTAGGCCCAGTCGCGGAAACTGCCCTCGGTGAACTTCATGATGTTGCCCTTGTGGACGATCGTGACGCTCGGTTTGTCGTTGTCGATCGCGTACTGGATCGCCTTGCGGACCAGCCGCTCGGTACCTTCGCGGGACACCGGCTTGATGCCGATGCCGGAGGTGTTCGGGAAGCGGATCTTCTTGACCCCGAACTCCTCCTGCAGGAACTTGATCAGCCGCTTGGCCTTGTCGCTTTCGGCCTCGAATTCGATGCCGGCATAGATGTCCTCGGAGTTCTCCCGGAAGATCACCATGTTGGTCTTCTGGGGCTCCTTCACGGGGCTGGGGACACCCTCGAAATACTGGATCGGCCGCAGGCAAACGTACAGATCGAGCTCCTGGCGCAGCGCCACGTTGAGCGAGCGGATGCCGCCGCCCACCGGGGTCGTCAGGGGGCCCTTGATCGAGACCACGTAGTCGCGCACGGCGTGCAGCGTTTCTTCGGGGAGCCAGACGTCGGGACCGTAGATCCGGGTCGCTTTTTCGCCGGCGTAGACCTCCATCCACTGGATCTTCCGCTTGCCGCCGTAGGCCTTGGCGACCGCCGCGTCGACCACCTTCAACATGACCGGCGTGATGTCCAGTCCGGTGCCGTCGCCCTCGATGAAAGGAATGATCGGCTGGTCCGGCACCTGGAGCGAGTTGTCGGCGTTGACCGTGACCTTCTGGCCTTCGGTCGGGACTTTGATGTGCTGGTACCTGGACATGGGGACGAGAACTCCGGGTGAGGAAAGACGGGAAGACAATGAGTTTGCAATCGTCTGAATACCCTTAGAATTTTAGACGCAACCGGAGGAGCCCGAAGGATGTGTCAACCACCGCCGGCCCGGCTCCGTTGTTGGCAGACCTTCTGCTGGCCGGGAGGCGTTTTCAAACCATTTCCATTGAGGAATCCGTAATGAGCAAAGTTCTCGCAGTCATGATGGCCGGCCTGTTCGCAGTTGGTGCCTATGCGCAAAATCCGGCTGGCACCTCGTCGGAACAACAACCGATCACGAACTCCAAGCCGCAGCAGCGCGCTGTCGAGCGCCGTGCATCGAAGCCGCAAGGCGAAGTGCGTCCTCAAGGTGGCGACGCCCCCAAGACCGCTGAAGGCAGCGGCGGCCTGGCCCCGAGCCGTGCCGCAACCGCCGGCCAGGCACGCGCCGAAACCCGCAGCGACCGTCGCCGCAACAAGGACGGCAGCGTTCGCAAGATGAACCCGCAAGGCGGCACGCCGAACTGATCGGATTCGTTCCGTATTGAAAGAGCGCTCCACGGAGCGCTTTTTTTCGTCCTGGCGAAGCGATCCTGTCCTTTTGGGTCAGGCAATCCTGGCCAATAGAAGGTAAGCTTTGCGTTCAATCGATCATGCCCGCCTGCGCGGGCATTCTTGTTTGCGTTGCCGTCCCCGAAAGTCGACCCATGTTCTTGCGATTTTTCAGTCTTCTCGCGCTGTCTGTTTCATTGACGGCTATTTCCCATGCCCAGGAACCGCAAAGCCAATTGCCGCGGACCCGCATATCGGCCGGCATGTACCAGATCGACGCCCAGGTGGCGCAGTCGCCAAAGGAACGCGAAATCGGCCTGATGTACCGCAAGGAAATGCCGCCGACCGAAGGCATGGTGTTCGTCTTCGAACAGCCCGCCACCCAGTGCTTCTGGATGAGGAACACGCTGCTGCCCCTGACCGCCGCCTTCGTCGCCGACGATGGCCGCATCGTCAACCTGGTCGACATGCAGCCGATGACCGAGAATTCGCACTGCTCGAAGGAGCCGGTGCGCTTCGTCCTGGAAATGAACCAGGGCTGGTTCGCGCGCAAGAACATCAAGGCCGGCAGCAAGCTCGGCGGAGAGTTGTTCGCCGGCCGGCGCTGAGGCGCGGCCGCCCCAACGAAAAAGCCGACCGCGGGTCGGCTTTTTCGCGTCGGCGCAGAACCCGGATCAGCCGAAGTTCTTGGCCACGAAGTCCCAGTTGACGAGCTTCGCAAGGAAGGTCTCGACGAACTTGGGGCGCAGGTTGCGGTAGTCGATGTAGTAGGCGTGTTCCCAGACGTCGACCGTCAGCAGCGCCTTGTCGGCGGTGGTCAACGGCGTGCCGGCGGCGCCGGTATTGACGATGTCGACCGAACCGTCGGCCTTCTTGACGAGCCAGGTCCAGCCGGAGCCGAAATTGCCCACGGCCGACTTCACGAAGGCTTCCTTGAAGGCCGCGTAGCTGCCCCACTTGGCATCGATCGCCTTGGCCAGGGCGCCGCTGGGTTCGCCGCCGCCGGCGGGCTTCATGCAGTTCCAGAAGAAGGTGTGGTTCCAGATCTGGGCCGCGTTGTTGTAGATCCCGCCGCTGGACTTCTTGACGATTTCCTCGAGCGTCATGCTCTCGAACTCGGTGCCCTTCTGCAGGTTGTTCAGGTTCACGACGTAAGCGTTGTGGTGCTTGCCGTAGTGGTACTCCATCGTTTCCTTCGAATACTCGGGCGCCAGGGCGTCGAGCGGATACGGCAGGGGAGGAAGAACGTGTTCCATGGTGTTTTTCTCGCGGGTTGGTTGAAGGAATCGAAGATTCTAGGAAGGATTCGGGCAAGGGGCGTCGGACGCGGTCGCGTTTGTCCCCGGTGCACCCGCTATTGCAGCACTTTCAGGGCCACCGTGCCGTCGGAAAGCCGCGCCGTCACATGGTCATCGGGCGCCAGCTCGGCGGCGTGCATGACCGGCCGACCATCGGCATCGGTCAGCCAGGCGTAGCCGCGCTGCAGCACCAGCGCCGGGTCGAGCAGCTGCAGGCGCAGAGCCGCGCGATCGAGCCGCTCGTGGTGGCGCGCCAGCGTGGCGCGCAGGCCGAGCGGCCCCCTCGCTGCCAGGGCCTGCTGGGCCTGCGCGAAGCGGCCGGTCCGCGCCAGCACCGCGAAGTGCAGCCGCTGGGCCTGGTGCGCCAGCCCCAGACGCTGGCGGGCCACCAGCGCCGACGGGCGCCCGAGCCGGCCGGTGGCCTGGTCCAGGCGCTGGCCCAGCAGGTCGACGCGCGCCGCTACGGCGTCGCGCAGGCGCTCTTCGATCAGGTCCAGTGCGCCGAGCCACACCTCGCGCGGCGCGGCGACCAGTTCGGCGGCGGCGGTCGGGGTGGGCGCGCGCAGGTCGGCGCAGAAATCGGCGATCGTGAAGTCGGTCTCGTGGCCGACGCCGCTGATCACGGGCACCGGGCTCTGCACGATGGTGCGGGCCAGGGTCTCGTCGTTGAAGGCCCACAGGTCCTCGATCGAGCCGCCGCCGCGCACCAGCAGGATCACATCGACCTTGGGTTCGAGCGCGTAGAGGCCCTGCAGCGACCGCACCAGTTCGGCCGGCGCGGCGGCGCCCTGCACCGCCGCCGGCGCCAGCACGACCGGGATGTGCGGCGCGCGCCGGCGCAGCGCGGTGACGACATCGTGCAACGCCGCGGCACCGAGCGAGGTCACGAGCCCGATCGCACGCGGCAGCGTCGGCAGCGCCCGCTTGCGGGCCGGATCGAACAGGCCTTCGGCCTCCAGCCGGGCCTTGCGCTGCATGAACTGCTCGAACAGCGCGCCCTGTCCCGCTCGGCGCAGGCTCTCGACCACCAGTTGCAGGTCGCCGCGCGGCTCATAGACCGCGAGCCGGCCGCGCACTTCGACCTGGTCGCCGTCGCGCGGCGAGAAATCGAGCAGGCTCGCCGCCCGGCGGAACATGGCGCAGCGCAACTGCCCGGATTCGTCCTTCAGCGAGAAGTAGCAATGGCCGCTGGCCGCCCGGGAAAAGCCGGAGATCTCACCGCGCACGCTGACCGGGTTGAAGCGCGCATCGAGCGCGTCGGCGATCGCCCGGCACAAGGCGCCGACGGCCCAGACTCTCGCGCCGGACGAGGGCGGTTGCTCACGTTCCGCCATGGCTCATCTCACTTTCGGCTAACGATTCGTCCACAAGAGACCCGATGACCCTGCCCGAGGGGCGGAGCCGGCACCACGGGCACATGTTGTCGTGCAAGCCCTTGATTTGATTGAAGAAAGTGCTGCTCAAAATTCAGTCGATCCAACGAGATGCCCGGCCCGTGCGGCTCCGGGCGAGTTGCCCTGCGTGTTAGTCACAAAGTTATCCACAGTTTCTGTGCGTCTGGGCCTACATGAAAGTCATGTCGTGACCCGGTGCCGCCTCGGTGGATAATCGCCGCGCATTTGCAGTCCACGGGCCGGAGGATTTTTTTGTTTTCCATCATAGTTGCTGCGGGTTGGCCGATCTGGCCGCTGCTCGCTTGTTCGGTGATCGGGATGGCGCTCGTCATCGAACGCTTCACCAGTCTCAAGACCTCCAAGGTGCTGCCGCCCAAGCTGCTCGACGAAGCCATCACGGTCTCGCGCACATCCATTCCCGGTCCCGACGTCGTCACCAAGCTCGAGAAGAACTCCGGCCTCGGCGAGGTGCTCGCGGCCGGCTTTCGGGCCCTCAACACCAACCCGATGGCCACCGAGGACGACCTGCGCGTCTCGATGGAATCCGCCGGCCGCGTGGTGGCGCACCGGCTCGAGCGCTACCTGCCGGCGCTGGCGACCATCGCCTCGGCGGCGCCCCTGCTCGGCCTGCTCGGTACCGTGATCGGGATGATCGAGATCTTCGGCTCCCAGTCGCCGGCCAACGGCGCGGTCGGCTCGGGCAATCCGGCGCAGCTGGCGCACGGGATCTCGATCGCGCTCTACAACACGGCCTTCGGCCTGATCATCGCCATTCCGGCGCTGATCTTCTGGCGCTACTTCCGCAGCCGGGTCGACGAGTACCTGCTGAACCTCGAACTGGCCGGCGAGCGCTTCGCCCGCCACCTGGACACGCTGCGCCGATGAGGATGCATTTCCGCCACGGCTCGCGCGAAGAGCCCGAGATCAACCTGATCCCGTTCATCGACGTGCTGCTGGTCGTGCTGATCTTCCTGATGCTGTCGACCACCTACAGCAAGTTCACCGAAATGCAGCTGCGGCTGCCGGTGGCCGACGTCGAGGCCCAGCGCGACTACCCGAAGGAAGTCATCGTCGCGGTGTCGGCCGATGGCCGCTATTCGATCAACAGGACCGTGCTGCCGGACCGCAGCGTCGAGACCGTGACCGCCGCGCTGGCGGCGGCGGCCGGCGGCGCCAAGGACAATGTCGTGATCATCAGCGCCGACGCCAGCGCCGCCCATCAATCGGTCATCACCGTGATGGAAGCAGCGCGCCGGGCCGGCCTGATGCAGATCACCTTCGCCACCCAGTCGGCCGCGCAGGCGGGGCGCTAGTTGCCGCAAGCCTGGCTGCAACGCGGCGCGCTGGCGCGCTTGTTGTGGCCGCTGTCGCTGTTGTACGGCGCCCTGGCCGCGCTGCGCCGAGGCTTCTACCGCCAGGGCCTGCTGCGCACCGAGCGCGTCGGCGTACCGGTGGTCATCGTCGGCAACGTGATCGCCGGCGGCTCGGGCAAGACGCCCGTGGTGATGGCGGTGGTCCGGCACCTGGAGGCGCGCGGCCTGCGCACCGGCGTGGTGTCGCGCGGCTATGGCCGCAGCACCCGGGATTGCCGGGAGGTGCAAGAAGACAGCGACCCGGCGGAGGTCGGCGACGAGCCGGCGCTGATCCGCCGCGCCACCGGCGTGCCGGTGTTCGTGGCCCGGCGCCGCATCGAGGCGGCCCGCACCCTGCTCGCCCGGCACCCGGCCACCCAGGTCATCGTGAGCGATGACGGCCTGCAGCATCTCGCGCTGGGCCGCGACCTGGAGATCTGCGTGTTCGACGACCGCGGCGTCGGCAACGGCTGGCTGCTGCCGGCCGGCCTGCTGCGCGAGCCCTGGCCGCGGCGCTGCGACCTGGTCCTCCATACCGGCGACCGGCCGGCCTTTGCCGGCTTCCGGGCCCGCCGCTCGCTCGCCGACCATGCGCTCCGGCAGGACGGGTCCCGGGTGCCGCTGGCCTCCCTGGCCGGACGGCCGTTGATCGCGGTCGCAGCGATCGCCAAGCCCGAGGCCTTCTTCCAGATGCTGCGCGCGCGCGGACTGGCGCTGGCGCAGAGCATCGCCCTGCCCGACCACGACGATTTCAGCCGCTGGCAGCCGCCGGCGGACACCGGCCAGGTCCTGCTGTGCACCGAGAAGGACGCCGTCAAGCTGTGGCGCCGGGCCCCGGCGGCGCTGGCCGTGCCACTGGTGTTCGAACCCGAGCCGGGCTTCTTCGCCGCCCTCGACGCAAAGCTATCATCGAACGATGGACACCAAGCTGCTTGAATTGCTCGTCTGCCCCGTCACCAAGGGGCCGCTGACCTGGAACCCCGAAAAGCAGGAACTGGCTTCGCGCAGCGCCCGCCTGGCCTACCCGGTGCGCGACGGCATCCCGGTGCTGCTCGAGACCGAGGCCCGCACCCTGTCCGACGAAGAACTCGGACTTTGAGCTGTTCATGCGCACCGCATTCACGGTCCTGATCCCGGCCCGGCTGGCCTCGACACGGCTGCCCGACAAGCCCTTGGCCGACATCGCCGGCGTGCCGATGGTGGTGCGGGTGGCCCAGCAGGCCGCGCTTTCAAGCGCCGCCAGCGTGGTGGTGGCCGCCGACGACGCGCGCATCGTCGATGCCTGCCGTGCCCATGGCGTGCGGGTGCTGCTGACCCGCACCGACCATGCGAGCGGCAGCGACCGGCTGGCCGAAGCCTGCACCCAGCTCGGGCTGGCCGACGACGCGATCGTCGTCAACGTCCAGGGCGACGAGCCGCTGATCGCGCCCGATCTGATCGATGCGGTGGCCGACACGCTGGCCGCCCACCCCGACGCTGCGATGAGCACCGCGGCGCACGCCATCGACTCGCTCGAGGACTTCGTCAATCCGAACGTGGTCAAGACCGTGCTCGACGCCCGTGGCCATGCGCTCTATTTCAGCCGCGCGCCGATCCCCTGGTGGCGCGACGGCTTCGCGGCCAGCGGCCCGACCTCGCTGCCGAGCGCGCCGGCGCCGTTGCGCCATATCGGCATCTACGGCTACCGGGCCGGCTTCGTGCGCGGCTTTCCCGGCCTGCCGCCGGCGCCGGTCGAAACCACCGAAGCGCTCGAGCAGATGCGGGCCCTCTGGCACGGTCACCGGATCGCGGTCCATGTCAGCGCCCACGCCCCCGGCCCCGGCATCGACACGCCCGAGGATCTGGCCCGGGTCCGCGCCCTCTTCGCCGCCTGACCTCGCCCGTGCGGGGCTCCGAAACGGCCCGAACCCCATGCTATCCTCGAAGCAACTCCGCCTTTTCGTTGCGCCTCGTGCGCGCGACCTGGCGCGACAGAAATCGAAGAACCTTCCGAGGACACCATGAGACTGATTTTGTTGGGCGCCCCCGGGGCAGGAAAAGGCACGCAAGCGGCCTTCATTTGCCAGAAATACGGCATCCCCCAGATCTCCACCGGCGACATGCTGCGCGCCGCCGTCAAGGCCGGCACGCCGCTCGGGCTGCAGGCCCAGGCCGTGATGGCATCCGGCGCGCTGGTCAGCGACGACCTGATCATCAACCTGGTCAAGGAACGGATCGCGCTGCCGGATTGCGCCCAGGGCTTCCTGTTCGACGGCTTCCCGCGCACCATTCCGCAGGCCGAAGCGATGCGCGCGGCCGGCGTCCGGCTCGACTACGTGCTCGAGATCGACGTGCCCTTCAGCGACATCATCGAACGCATGAGCGGACGCCGTTCGCACCCTGCCTCGGGACGCATCTACCACCTGAAGTTCAATCCGCCGAAGACCGAAGGCAAGGACGACCTCACCGGCGAAGACCTGATCCAGCGCGAGGACGACAAGGAAGAAACCGTGCGCAAGCGGCTCGAGGTCTACAGCCAGCAGACGCGTCCGCTGGTCGACTACTACTCGAACTGGGCCAAGGCCGAGCCGGCCGCAGCGCCGAAGTACCGCGCGATCAGCGGCGTCGGCAGCGTCGACGACATCACGCAACGCGCCCTGGCCGCCCTGTCCAGCTGATCAGGCCGGGCTGGAACGCAGCCCGTAGGCCTTGCCGTCGACGAACAGGTACTCGACCCGCATCACGGCATCGCCTTTCTCTTCCTTGGTGCCGAAGCCGATGGCCGAGACCAGGGTCCCGGGCTTGATTTCGCGCACCTGCCAGGCCTCCATGCGCGTGAGCGGCGCCAGTTCGAGCTCCCATTGGCGGTCCTTGCGCCGCGGCAGCGCCGCCTTGGCGAGCAGGCCGGGTCCATCGACCGGCGCGCTCTGCGCCGGCAGCGCACGCTTCGGCAGGTCGGCAGGCAAGCGCAGATCGGCGGGCACCTCGATCATCAGTTCGGCATGCGGGTTCTGCCAGCGCGAACTCACCACCTTCCCTTCCAGGTAGAGCGGACGGTCCTGGTCGAAACCGCTCCACCCGTGGTGGGCCCAGGCGAAGGGCATGGCGCCCGGCAAGGTGACGGCGGCGAACATGAGGCTGCGACGTTTCATGCGGGAACTCCTTTCGGGCTGCGCGAGGTCATCAATAGGCGATCCAGCGGCCGCAAAACACGACCGCCAGCCAGATCGCAGTGGACGACAACATCTGTACCCGCGCCAGCAGGTCGAGTTTGGCCAGTGAGCGGCGGGCATGGAACCACAGCGCGTTGGCGCCGGCCACCCCTAGCAGGCCCATCTTGACCAGAAACACCGGGTTCGCGAGCAACTCGGCCGGCTGGGTGGCGAACATCAACGATCCGCTGGCGGCCGCCAGCGCGAAGCCGGACAGCGCGAGGGTCAGCGACAGCCTGGCCAGCCCCTGCACCGGCAGCACGGCAGCGCGGCCGAGGACGCGGGCCTCGAGGGCCACCAGGTTGCCCAGCAGCAAGGCGATGCCGACGATGTGCACGACCTCCAGGGCCGGGTAGGCCCAGGGGGTCGAGCGCAACGCCTCGAGCACGGGATCAGCCGGCGGAGGCGTCCGCCAGCAGTTCCAGCATGAGTGAGATGCGCGCCTTGACCGGCGTCAGCGCGCCGGCGTCGCGCAGGCGCTGGCCGGGCTTCGGGAGGATCCGCCCCTCGGCGCAGCGCGTCGCACGCAGCACCGAGACGCCCTCGGCCTGGGCCCGCAGCGCCGCCGCCTCCAGCGCCTGGTGCACGGTGCCGTTGCCGGTTGCCGCGAGCACGATCCCCTGCACCGGCTCGGCACCGCCACGGCGGCGCTCCTCGAGCAGCATCTCGACCAGGGAGCCGCGTGCCTCGGCGTGGCTCAGCAGGATCTCGACCCGCGGCCAGGCGGTGGCCGCGGCGATCCGATCGAACGACGAACGCGCGGCCGGGTCCGCCTGCGGCCAGTCCCTGAGTTGCCTGACGGCCCCTTCCTCGACATAGGCCAGCGGCCCGGCATCGCCGGAATCGAAGGCGTCGAGACGGTAGGTGTGGACCTTCTGCACCTCGACGGCGCTGTGAACCGTACCGGCGCACACCACGACCACGCCCCGGGCGTCCGGTGCTGCGGCGACCGCGATCGCATCGCGCAGGTTCTGCGGCCCGTCGGGCGCCAGTGCGCTCGCCGGCCGCATCGCACAGGTCAGGACCACCGGCTTCGAAGGCGCGAGGACGGCCTGCAGGAAGAACGCGGTCTCTTCCAGCGTATCGGTGCCGTGGGTGATGACCAGGCCGGCGACGTCCGGCTGGGCGAGCCAGTGGGCACAGCGCTGTGCCAGGGTGCGCCAGATCGCGAAACTCATGTCCTTGCTGTCCACCTGCGCCACCTGCTCGGCCGCGAGCGCGATGCCCGCCGGAGCGTCGATGCCGTGCAGCAGGTCGGCGACGCCGACTTCCCCGGCCGTGTAGCCGATGTTGTCGTTCGCCGCACCGGCGCGGCCCGAGATGGTGCCGCCGGTGCCCAGCACCACGACGCGACGAGCGGATTTCTCGGAGATGTGATCCATGGCTTGCCAACTTCTCGAAACTGGTTAAAAATACAGGTACTGGACGTTTAGCCAGTGCCTCCACAGGAGCCTACATGCAGTTCGCCGTCAAGCTTACAGCCCGCCAGCAGCAGATCCTCGACTTGATCCAGAGTGCCATCGCCCGCACCGGCGCGCCTCCCACGCGGGCCGAGATCGCCGCCGAGCTCGGCTTCAAGTCGGCCAACGCGGCCGAAGAACACCTGCAGGCGCTGGCCCGCAAGGGCGTCATCGAGCTGGTCAGCGGCACTTCCCGCGGCATCCGCCTCAAGGGCGACGCCCTGCGCTCGCTCAACGAATCCCGCAACAACCAGTTCTCGCTGTCGCTGCCCGGCATGGCGCAGCTGGCGCTGCCGCTGATCGGCCGCGTGGCGGCCGGTTCGCCGATCCTGGCCCAGGAGCACGTCGACCAGACCTACTACGTCGAGAACACCCTCTTCCAGCGCCAGCCCGACTACCTGCTCAAGGTGCGCGGCATGTCCATGCGCGATGCCGGCATCATGGACGGCGACCTGCTGGCGGTCCAGTCCACCAAGGAAGCCCGCAACGGGCAGATCGTGGTGGCCCGCCTCGGCGACGAGGTCACGGTCAAGCGCCTCAAGCGCAACAAGCAGGTCATCGAGCTGCACGCCGAGAACCCCGACTACCCCACCATCGTGGTCCAGCCCGGCGAGCCCTTCGAGATCGAGGGCCTGGCGGTCGGCCTGATCCGCAACACGATGCTGATGTAAGCCCGCCTTTTCGTTCACGCACGCGGTCCTGCGTGCGCACCCGGTCCGGCCGCGACAGGTGGCGGGCGTATGGCCAAGAGCCATCACCCTGTCCTGGCCGATGAAAGCAATCCTGCCTGTGTTCAACCTCTGACTTTTCTGGAGTTCACATGGGAATCGCTCTACTCAGCATCGCTGACTTTCTGACGCCGTTGCAATCGCTGGCCGACCGCTGGATGCCCCGGCGCCGCTCGAGCCGGGCGATGTCCTCGGGCCTGCGCTACGTCGGGATTCGCCCGAGCTGCCCGCTGCGCCAGGGCACGGCCGGTCCGGCGGCCGCCGCTGGGGCCACGGCACGCCCGCTGCGCGTGGTCCGCATGGTCGACGCACAGCAGCCGGGCCGCGCGGCCGGCCGCATGGTGATCTCCGGACGCATGGCCGATGTCTGCGCCGAGCTCGACCGCCTGGTCGCGCTGGAGGCCGCCCAGGCGCTGCCGCAGGCCGCCCACCTGCACTGATAGCTGCACTGAAGCACCGAAGCGCGACACAAAGTCGCCGCGCTGGCACAGCATGCCGTTCGTGCAAGGCACAATGGCATGCCATGAACATTGTGATCCTCGACGACTATCAGGACGCCGTGCGCAAGCTGAATTGCGCTGCCAAGCTCGACGCCTATGCAGCCAAGGTGTACACGAACACGGTCAAGGGCATCGGCCAGCTGTCGGTCCGGCTCAAGGACGCCGACGTGATCGTGCTGATCCGCGAGCGCACCCAGATCACCCGGCAACTGATCGAGAAGCTGCCCAAGCTCAAGCTGATCTCGCAGACCGGCCGGGCCGGCGGGCACATCGACATCAACGCCTGCACCGAGCAGGGCGTCGCCGTCGCCGAGGGGTCGGGCTCCCCGCTGGCGCCCGCCGAACTCACCTGGGCGCTGATCATGGCCGCGATGCGGCGCCTGCCGCAGTACATCAGCAACCTGAAGCACGGCGCCTGGCAGCAGGCCGGCCTCAAGTCGGCATCGATGCCGCCGAACTTCGGCCTCGGCTCGGTGTTGAAGGGCAAGACCCTGTGCATCTGGGGCTACGGGCGCATTGGCCAGCTGGTGGCGCGCTACGGCCAGGCCTTCGGCATGCAGGTCGTGATCTGGGGGCGTGAGCAGAGTTGCACCAAGGCGCGCTCCGACGGCTTCCAGGTGGCACCCAACCGCGAAGCCTTCTTTGCCGCGGCCGACGTTCTGTCGGTGCACCTGCGGCTCAGCGACGAGACCCGCGGCCTGGTGACGCTCGAAGACCTGTCGCGCATGAAGCCGACTGCGCTGTTCGTCAATACCTCGCGTGCCGAGCTGGTCGAGCAGGATGCCTTGCTGGCCGCCCTCAACCGCGGGCGCCCCGGGCTGGCGGCCATCGACGTCTTCGAGAGCGAGCCGCCGCTGCAGGGCCACGCGCTGCTGCGGCTCGAGAACTGCATCTGCACGCCGCACATCGGCTACGTCGAGCAAGACAGCTACGAGATGTACTTCGGCCAGGCCTTCGACAACGTCGTGAGCTTCATCAAGGGCAACCCGACCAACATCGTCAATCCCGGCGCGCTGCAGGTCCGTCGTTGAGCCGGCCTGCTCTGCCGGCCACCTTGTGGGCCTTGCTGGCAGGCAATTTCGTGATCGGCACCGGGGTGATGGTGGTGCCGGGCACGCTCAACGAGCTGAGCCAGTCGCTCCAGGTCGGCGCGGCCACCGCCGGCCAGCTGATCACCGCCGGCGCGATCGTCATGTGCCTCGGTGCGCCGCTGCTGGCAGCGCTGGTCGCCGGCTGGGATCGCCGCCGGCTGCTGGCCTTCACCATGCTCTGGTATGCCGCCGGCCACCTGCTGGCGACGCAGATGCCGAATTTCGGCAGCCTGCTGCTGGTGCGCATGCTGACCGTCGTCGCGCCGGCGGTCTTCACCGCGCAGGCCGCGGCCTGCGCCGGGCTGCTGGTGCCGGCCGAGCAGCGCGGCCGAGCCGTCACCTTCGTCTTCCTCGGCTGGTCGATGGCCTCGGTGCTGGGCCTGCCGATCGGTGCGCTGGTCGGCGGGCACTTCGGCTGGCGGGCGGCCTTCGGCGTGATCGCCGGACTGTCGGTGGTGAGCGCGGCCTGGATCTGGCGCCAGTTGCCCACCGGCATCCGCCCCGCGGCGCTGTCCCGCGAGGCCTGGGGCCGCGTCTTCAGGAGCCCGCTGCTGATGGGCGTGGTCTGCGTCACGGCCCTGCAGGGCGCCGGCCAGTTCGTGCTGTTCAGCTACTTCGCACCGATCGTGCGAGAGAGCCTGGGCGCCGACGCGACGCAGATGGGCCTGCTGTGGGGCTGGTTCGGCCTCTGCGGCCTGCTGGGCAACATGGCCGTGAGCCGCTACATCGACCGCATCGGGGCAGCGCGCATGGTGCTGGTCACCACGGTGCTGATCGCAACGAGCCTGCTGCTGTGGCCGCTGGCGGTCAGCTTCGCGACGCTGGCGCTGATCCTGGTGCCTTGGGGCCTGGGTTGCTTCGCCACCAACTCGGCCCAGCAGGCGCGACTGGTCTCGCTCTCGCCGGCACTGGCGCCGGGCTCGGTGGCGCTGAACAGTTCCGGCATCTATGTCGGCCAGGCAGTGGGCGCGGCGGCCGGGGGCTGGCTGCTGGCCCACGACGCCGCCCCGTGGATGAACTGGGCCGGGCTGGTCACCATGCTGCTGGCGCTGGCACTGAGCATGGCGGTCGACCGCGCGCAGCGCCGCGCGCCCGCATTCAGCGCTTGATCGGCCGCGGGGCGATTTCCGCTTCGGTGCTCGGATCGAACAGCTCGAAGTCGATCACATGCGGATCGTTCGAGGGCGTCGGCGCCTTGGCCGGCTCGAGCGGTGTCGGCATCGTCTCGTAGGCCGTCTTGTCGAAGGCGCCGAGGTCCATCTCCAGGTCGGGCAGCACGGCCGGACGGACGGTCGGGGCCGGGGCGGCCGGCGACAGCTGCGCATCCGGGTCGATCACCGTCTCGTGCTGCATGCCCTGGTCGATCGAGCCATAAATAGAGGGCGGCAGCACCGGGCCGCCAGCGATCGCCGGCGGCGCCAGTTCGGTGTCCGGCGGGGCGGTCACGGTCGGTGGCCCTTCGCGCACCTGCGTGTCGGCGAAGGCATGGGGCTCGAAGGCGGCAGCGGGCGCGCTGGCGGGATCGATGACTTCCTTGGCCACCGAATAGAGCAGCAGCAGTTCCTGGTAGGCGGCCAGGTCGAAGGCTTCGTCGTTGTGGCCGGGCCTGCGGAACACCAGCTCCTCGATCAGCGCCAGGGTCCCCGGCGCGGGCCACAGCGCCTCGATGCGCGCCAACGCGCTGCGGTAGTGCTCGAGGCCTTTGCCGGTGTCGGTGAAGTGGGCGAAAGACGGCACATCGGCATTGAAGACGCGTTCGAAGTCCTCGGCCAGCCGTGTGTAGTCGTCTTCGCGTTCGAGCGAATGGAAGATCCTCAGCAGATCGAGATAGGCCAGCGCGCTGGTGCCGGGATTGGCGGCGATGTGCTCGCGCAGGACTGCGATCGCCTGGTCGTGCTGGCCCAGCGACAGAAAGAAATCGGATTGCTGCTGGACGTCGAACAGCTCTTCTGTGTTGACCGGCCGCACAGGGGTACCTTCGGCCAGCTGGGCCGGGTGCGGCAGCGGTGCGTGCGGGCCGCTGTCGAGGTCGTCGTCGGGCTCGAGCGGCGCGAACGGCGTCGGCCCGAAGGTCCTGGGGCCGACGCTGCGCCGCTTGCCGGGCGGCTCCGAGTCCAGGTCCATCTCGTCGTCGAGCAGACCGCCGTGCGGGCGCGGACGGCGCGGGTCGTCGACACCAGGCGGCGCTTCGCCCCACCACGCCGGTGCACTCGCTCGGCGCGCCAGGCGCCACAGCATGAACATGCCGATCAATGCCAGCAACAGGAGCGCCACGAGGGCATAGACCAGCGGATTGGCGTAGCGGCTTTCGCGCGCTTCGGCCAGTTCGCTGCGCATCTCGAGCAGGGTCCGCTGGTTCTGGGCGGCCTGCTCGCGCAGCGCGGCCAGCGCGGCTTCCGTGTCCTTGGCGCGCTTGGCCTCGCGCTGCGCTTCTTCGGCGGCGGGATCGAGCGCATTCCAGAGCGCCGCGGCGGCGGCACGGCGGACCGGGTCCGGCGCGTCGGGCAGGGTCAGTTCGGGCGTCGCCCTCAGGTTGCCGGCCCGCGCCGGTGCCGGCTCCAGCGCCTCCACCTGCAGTCGCGGCCGTCCCGCGCCGGCCTCGCGCGGCGCTGCTTCAGACGCTGCGGGAGGCGAAGGCGGCGGCGTGACGCGCGTGGCGGGCGCAGGCACCGCGGCTGCCGTGCGCCTTGCCGCGGCCGCGGCTTCGGCGGCGGGCGTGCGCCGCGGCCGCGGCGGCACATCCTCGGCCGCGACCGGAGCCCGTGGCGGCGGCGGGCTGCTGCGACGCGGGGCGGGCGGCGGGCTGATGCCCTCCGGCCCGGACACGCCGCCATCGCCGGCGGTGCTGCGGGGCACGGCCCGCGCCACTGGCCGCGGCAGCGGCGCGGACTCGGGGAACTGGCGCATCGGCGCCGCCGCCACCGCAGGCAAGGCGGCATCGACCGGCACATCGGCCAGCAGCACGTAGTTGCGCGTGGACTTCAGATCGCAGCCGGCACGCACGTTCAGCGTCACCACCGGCTCCTCGATCGGCACGGTGGAGCGCACGCGCATGCGGGTGCCCCCGGCGCCTTGCTCGAACGATACTGTCACTCGCCGGTCGGGCATCGGGCTGTCGCCCTGCAGCACTTCGGCCTCGAGGCAGAGCGACCCGCCCGCCTCGGCGCCATCGAGTGACAGCGGGATCGCCACGTCCATCGGCTTGCCGATCCAGACAGCCCCTTGGGGCCGACCGATCGTCAAGGCGTAAGAATCAAGGGCAAAGCCGACAATGAGCAGGCTCGCCGCGAGGCGTGGGAATTGCAAAATGGGCAGCAAATAGCAATCGAAAGTTGACACATTCTGACACGAGGGTCAGGACCGATGAACCAGAGAGAGACAATTATCAAATGACCGTGAACTTTTCCAACGTCGGCGTCATCGGCGCCGGCGCCATGGGCCGAGGCATCGCCCAGATCGCGGCGCAAGCCGGAAGCCAAGTGCTTCTGCTCGACAGTTTCGAAGGCGCGGCGGCGCGCGGCCGGGAGGCCCTCCTCGCCCAGTGGCAGAAGCTACACGAAAAAGGCAAGCTCGACGCGGCCGAGCGCGACGCCCTGGGCGCCCGCGTGCAGGCGGTCGATTCGGTCCAGGCGCTGGCGGGCTGCGACCTGGTGATCGAAGCCATCGTCGAGGACCTGGAAGTCAAGCGCCAGCTGTTCCGCGAACTCGAGGCGGCGGTCTCCGCATCGGCGACGCTCGCCACCAATACCTCGTCGCTGTCGGTGACCGCGATCGCCACCGTGTTGAAGCAGCCGGGACGGATGGCCGGCTTCCACTTCTTCAACCCGGTCCCGCTGATGAAGGTGGTCGAAGTCGTGGCCGGCTTCAAGACCGAGCCCGAGGTCTGCACCCGGTTGGCCGGCTATGCGGCGCAGATGGGCCACAGCGCGGTCCAGGCCAATGACACGCCCGGCTTCATCGTCAACCATGCCGGTCGCGGCTACGGCACCGAGGCGCTGCGCATCGCCAGCGAGGGCGTGGCCGACTTCGCGACCATCGACCGCATCCTCAAGGACCAGGCCGGCTTCAGGCTCGGCCCCTTCGAACTGCTCGACCTGACCGGGCTCGACGTCTCGCACCCGGTGATGGAATCGATCTACCGCCAGTACTACGAGGAGCCGCGCTACCGGCCGAGCCCGATCGCCGCGCAGCGGGTGGCTGCAGGCGCCCTGGGACGCAAGACGGGCGCCGGCTTCTACCGCTATCCGGAAGGCAACCAGGAGCCGGTGCCAGAGCCGCCGTCGCCGAAGGTCGACGCCCTGCCGCCGGTCTGGGTGTCGCCGCGCGCGGCCCGCCGTCCCGAACTGCTGCGCCTGGTGCATGCGTTGGGCGCGCAGCTCGAGAGCGGCGCCGCACCCTCCTCCGCGGCGCTGATCCTGGTCGCGCCGCTCGGCTTCGACGTCACCACGGTGGCGGCGGTCGAACGGCTCGACGCCACCCGCACCGTCGGCATCGACCTCATGGTGGACGATGCCGCCACCAGGCGCCGCGTGCTGGCCACCAATCCGGCGACCCGGCGCGACATGCGCGACGCCGCCCATGCGCTGTTCGCGAGCGACGGCAAGGCCGTCAGCGTGATCCGCGACAGCGGCGGCTTCGTCACCCAGCGCGTGGTGGCGACCATCGTCAACATCGCCTCCGACATGTGCCAGCAGGGCGTCTGCTCGCCGGCCGATCTCGACCTGGCGGTGCGCCTCGGCCTCGGCTATCCGCAGGGCCCGCTGGCGATGGGCGACCTGTACGGCCCGACCAACATGCTCGAAGTCCTGTTCAACCTGCAGACCGTCTACGGCGATCCGCGCTACCGCCCGAGCCCCTGGCTGCGCCGCCGCGGCGCCCTCGGCCTGAGCCTCACCCATCCCGAAGAGTAAACACACCGCCATGACCGCAGAACTGAAGAGCACCAGCGAAGGGGGCACCATGGTGCTGACCCTCTCCAACCCCTCGATGCGCAACGCACTGGGCCCCGAGATGTACGCCGCCGGCGTCGAGGCGCTGAACGGCGCCGAAAGCAGCCAGGAGATCAAGAGCGTCGTGATCGTCGGCGAAGGCAAGTGGTTCTGCGCCGGCGGCTCGCTGCAGCGTCTGTCGGCCAACCGCGAGCGCGAGCCCTCGGTGCAGGCCGAGAGCATCGAGGCCCTGCATGCCTGGATCGACACGATCCGCACCTTCCCGAAGCCGGTCATCGCGGCGGTCGAGGGCGCGGCGGCCGGCGCCGGCTTTTCGTTGGCAATGGCCTGCGACTTCGTGGTGTCGGCGCGCGATGCGGTGTTCGCCGCGTCGTACAGCAACGTCGGCCTGTCACCGGACGGCGGCCTGAGCTGGCACCTGGCCCGGGCGCTGCCGCGCCAGCTGGCGAGCGAATGGCTGATGCAGGGCGAGCGGCTGGAACCGGCGCGCCTGCATGAACTCGGGCTGGTCAACCAGCTGACCGAGAACGGCCAGGCGCTCGCTGCCGCGTTGGCGCTGGCCGCCAAGCTCAATGCGCGGGCGCCGAACGTGCTCGCCAGCATCAAGGAACTGCTCAGCGACGCGCGCGGCGCGACCTTGGTGTCGCAGCTGGCCCAGGAACGCGATCACTTCGTGCGCAACCTGCACCATGCCAACGCCGGCATCGGCATCGCCGCCTTCCTCGCCAAGGAAACGCCGCGCTACCAATGAGCGCCGGTCGCTCGCGCGACAACCCCTTGCCTTTCAGTCACCGACAGGACAGTCCATGGACGACCCCATTCTTACCATCGAAGAACGCGAGGCGATCAACAGTGGTCGCTGGTTCTCATCCCTCTCACCTTCTCTTCGCCACGACATCCTCCGATGTGCTTTCGTCAAACGCTACAAGGACGGCGAGCTGATCGCCGCTCGCGGCGATCCGCCCGAACAGTGGATCGCCTGCGCGAAGGGCGCGGTGCGCGTGAGCTCGACGGCGGTGTCCGGCAAGCAGGTCACGCTGACCTATGTCGAACCGGGCATCTGGTTCGGCGACGTGGCGATCTTCGACGGCGACCGGCGCACGCACGATGCCTATGCGCACGGCGACTCGACCATCCTGTGCGTGGCGCGAGCCGACTTCCAGAAGATCCTGTCGAACCACGTCGAACTCTACGAAGCGCTGATGCGGCTGCAGGCGAGGCGCATCCGGCAGCTGTTCGGACTGGTCGAGGATCTCAACACCCTGCCCCTGCGGGCGCGGCTGGCCAAGCAGCTGATTCACCTGGTGCGCAGCTACGGGGTGCCCAACCTGGCGGACGGCAGCCAGATGCGCATCGGCCTGCACCTGGCACAGGAAGAACTCGCCCAGCTGCTCGGCGCCTCGCGCCAGCGCGTCAACCAGGAACTGAAGGCGATGGAGCGCGAGGAAGCGATCCGCATCGAATCGGGCGGCCTGGTGGTGCTCGACCGCGCCGCACTCATGCGGATCTCCGAAGCCGACGACCAGTGAACAAAGAAGAGACATGACCCAGGACTTCGACAATTTCGTCGGCACGCGTGCCGTCTCGCAACAGCATCAGGTCGACATCGGCGCCCTGACCGCCTGGCTCGAAAAGAACCTCGACGGCTTCAAGGGCCCGCTCTCGGTCGAGATGTTCAAGGGCGGGCAATCGAACCCGACCTACAAGCTGGTCACGCCGTCGCAAAGCTACGTGATGCGCGCCAAGCCCGGCCCGGTGGCGAAGCTGCTGCCTTCGGCCCACGCGGTCGAGCGCGAGTTCAAGGTCATGAGCGGGCTGGCCGGTACCGACGTGCCGGTGCCGCGGATGTACTGCCTGTGCGAGGACGAGTCCATCATCGGGCGCGCCTTCTACGTGATGGAGTTCATGGCCGGCCGGGTGCTCTGGGACCAGTCGCTGCCCGGCATGGACAACGCGACCCGTTCTGCCATCTACGACGAAATGAACCGGGTCATCGCGGCCCTGCACACGGTCAGGTTCGCCGATCGCGGACTGGCCGACTATGGCAAGCCCGGCAACTATTTCGAGCGCCAGATCGGCCGCTGGAGCAAGCAGTACGTGGCCTCGGTGACGCAGCCGATCCCCGAGATGGACCGCCTGATGGAATGGCTGCCGGCCCACATTCCGGCCAGCGCCCGCGACGAATCGATGACGTCGATCGTGCACGGCGACTTCCGCCTCGACAACCTGATGTTTCATGCCACCGAGCCGCGCGCCATCGCCGTGCTCGACTGGGAACTGTCGACGCTGGGCCATCCGCTCGCCGACTTCAGCTACCACTGCATGGCCTGGCACATCCCGCACGCGATGTCGCGCGGGGTCGGCGGCCTCGACCTGCAAAGCCTCGGCATCCCGACCGAAAGCGAATACATCCGCCGCTACTGCGACCGCACCGGGGTCACGACGCCCGAGGCACTGGCGCCGGACTGGAACTTCTACCTCGCCTACAACATGTTCCGCATCGCCGCGATCCTGCAAGGGATCGCCAAGCGGGTCGAGGCCGGCACCGCATCGAGCGAACAAGCCGTGGCCTCGGGCCGCGGCGCCCGGCCGATGGCCGAGATGGCCTGGCAGTTCGCCAAGAAAGCATGACCGGCGCGGCAGCGGCCGCCTGAACGATTACCCACCTGGAGACGACATGGACTTCGAATACTCGGCCAAGACCAAAGAGCTGCAAGAGCGCGTGAGCGCTTTCATGGATGCGCACATCTATCCCGCCGAGGCCGCGTACTCGGCCGAGTTGGCCGCCAACACCGCGGCCGGCAAGCGCTGGAGCGCGCTCGAAACCGTCGAGAAGGTCAAGGCCAAGGCCAAGGCCCAGGGTCTCTGGAATCTGTTCCTGCCGGTCGACAGCGCCGCTGCCTCGGGCTACTCCGGCGCCGGCCTGACCAACCAGGAATACGCGCCGCTGGCCGAGATCATGGGGCGGGTGCCATGGGCCAGCGAAGCCTTCAACTGCTCGGCACCCGACACCGGCAACATGGAAACCATCGCCCGCTACGGCTCCGAAGAGATCAAGGCGCGCTGGCTCAAGCCGCTGCTCGAGGGCGAGATCCGCTCGGCCTTCGCGATGACCGAACCCGACGTGGCGTCCAGCGACGCCACCAACATCTCGACCCGCATCGAGCGCCAGGGCGACGAGTACGTCATCAACGGCCGCAAGTGGTGGATCTCCGGCGCCGCCGACCCGCGCTGCAAGGTCTTCATCACCATGGGCAAGTCGGAACCCGATGCGCCCAGGCATTCGCAGCAGAGCATGGTGATCGTGCCGGCCGACGCCAAGGGCATCAAGATCATCCGCCCGCTCAACGTGATGGGCTATGACGACGCACCGCACGGCCACGTCGAGATGGTGTTCGAGAACGTCCGCGTGCCGGTCGGCAACATCCTGCTCGGCGAAGGCCGCGGCTTCGAGATCGCCCAGGGCCGCCTCGGCCCAGGACGCATCCACCACTGCATGCGCCTGATCGGCCTGGCCGAGCGCGCGCTCGAGCTGATGTGCAGGCGCGCCACCTCGCGCGTGGCCTTCGGCAAGACCGTCGCCTCGCAGACCGTGACGCAGGAACGAATCGCCGAGGCGCGCTGCAAGATCGACATGGCGCGCCTGCTGACGCTCAAGGCCGCCTGGCTGATGGACGTCGCCGGCAACAAGGTCGCGAAGACCGAGATCGCGATGATCAAGGTGGTGGCGCCGAACATGGCCTGCCAGGTGATCGACTGGGCCATGCAGGTGCACGGCGGCGGCGGCATGTGCGACGACTTCCCGCTGGCCTACGCCTACGCAGGCGCCCGCACCCTGCGCTTCGCCGACGGCCCGGACGAAGTGCACCGCAACGCGATCGCCAAGTGGGAACTGGGCAAGTACGCGCCGGCCAAGCCGGGCGACGATGCGATGCCCGTGACCCGCTTCTGATCGCTTCTAGCCGAATCGAGCCGCCGCGCGCCCTGGGGTGCCGGCGGCTTTTTTACAGTTTCTTCTGGAGGAAGAGCGCGCTCCCGTAGGCGGGATCGAGCTGGTAGCTGCCGAAGCCCTCGCGCTCGTAGGCGCGCAGCGCGCTGCGGTTGCCCGACAGCACCTCGAGCGTGAGCTTGCAGGCGCCGCGCGCCACCGCCTCGGCCTCGACCAGCGCCAGCATGCGCTGCGCCAGCCGTTGGCCGCGATGGCTGGCCAGCACGACCACGTCGTGCACATTGACCAGCGGCCGGCAGGCGAAGGTCGAGAAGCCTTCGATGCAATTGATCAGGCCGACCGGCTGCTCACCGGCCCAGGCGAGCACGCTGAAGGCCTGCGGCCTCGCCGCCAGCGCCGCCGGCAGCCCGGCGAGCACCTCCGCGGCCAGCGGCGTGCCTCCACCCGCGGGATCGCGCGCGTAGGCGTCCAGCAGCGACACGAGTGCCTGCGCATGCGCCGGATCCCGATAGTCGGCCATGGCAACTTCGATCACAGCGGTGGCACTCATGGCACTGCGTCAGGCGAGGCTCAGCGTTTCGGCGATGCTGCGCGCGCAGCGCTCGGCCTGCGCCGCATCGCGCGCTTCGACCATCACGCGCAGCAGCGGCTCGGTGCCGCTGGCACGGATCAGCACCCGCCCGCTGTCGCCGAGCTCCCGC
>Ga0182007_10000470_pt1 | contig 24392 bp, 17 predicted proteins | sample Sormic07211113_1_FD_123023 | JGI IMG/M metagenome (GOLD analysis project Ga0182007, IMG submission 123023) | Rhizosphere microbial communities from Sorghum bicolor, Mead, Nebraska, USA - 072115-113_1 MetaG | ecosystem: Host-associated > Plants > Roots > Rhizosphere | place: USA: Nebraska...
GAATTTCTTCGACAGAACCGTTGCGATTGCAGCGGTCAGCGTGGTTTTACCGTGGTCGACGTGGCCGATGGTGCCGACGTTGACGTGCGGCTTGGTCCGTTCGAATTTACCTTTTGCCATTTTGAACTCCTAATGATTTGATTAGATTGCTCAGGCACACGCCCGACGGTCTGGTTTGAATTGCTTCTGTGCTGCCTGCTGCGAATTCTGGTGCCCTTGACGTGGATCGAACACGTGGCCTCTCCCTTACCAAGGGAGTGCTCTACCACTGAGCTACAAGGGCTGTAATTTGTTGCATGCGATGCATCAAGCATCTGAACGGAAACTGGAGCGGGTGAAGGGAATCGAACCCTCGTCGTAAGCTTGGAAGGCTTCTGCTCTACCATTGAGCTACACCCGCGAGGTATCGTTCACTTTATCTTCACTTGCTTTTTGCTACTACCCAGTTTTCCTTGCAAAAACTTGGTGGAGGGGGCTGGATTCGAACCAGCGTACTCATAGAGAACAGATTTACAGTCTGTCGCCTTTAACCACTCGGCCACCCCTCCGCGGGAACCGCAGAGTATGAAGCATCTACTCACAACTGTCAACCTTATTTACTGATGCCTGACTGCTGCATTTGCGTATAAAGAAGAAGTTGGCTGCTTCGGGGCGTGATTATAAGCTCCCGATTTGAGAAAGTGCAAGGGTTGGCGCGAAAAAGTCAGCTTTTTTCGCATTTTTTTTATCGCCCCTGCCGGCAAGCCGCATTTTCCCGTCATTCGCCCCGCATTTCCCCCTTTTACCTTGCGTCAGGCGGATGCATCCAGGAGTTGCCCAAGGGCTTATATTTACGCAACAGCTGCTGATGCAGGCCCGACAGCACGGGCAATTTGGGATTGCGCGGGTCCAGGCGGCGCACGCCGGCGATAAAGCTCAGCGCCTGCTGCCCCATGCGTTCATCCCATCCCTCGTGCTCCAGGCATTTCAGCACGGCCACGGCCGCATTGAAGACCACTTGCGGATTATCGGGCAGGCGCGTGACGGCTTCGCCCATCAGATCGACGGCGCCGCGGAAATCGCCCTCGCCCGCCTTCGCCGCGCCGGCCGCCACCATGTCGGCCACTTCCTGGCGGCTTTGCCGCGCCAAAGCCTTGGCCAGCTCCTCGCGCCCCGCCTGCTCGAACACGGCCATGGCACGCGTCATGGCCGCGCTGTCGGGCGCATTGCGCATGACTTCGCGCATCACCTCGGCCGCGCCATCCTCGCGCCCATGCGCCAGGCAGTGGCGCGCCAGTTCCGTTTTCAACGTATTCGAGCTGCCCACGCTGTGGCGGTTGGCGGCCAGGGCCGCGTCGAGCGATTGCTGCAGGCGTTCCTCGTTGCCCGTATGCGCATGCAGCATGGCGCTGCACAGGGCGCTGCACAGTTCCGCGTTCTTTTGCCCGCCCATCGACTTGTCGAGGTCGCGGATCACGGCGCCCGCCTGCAGCGGGTCGCCCTTGCGCACCAGGGTCTGCACCAGGCGCACATGGTCTTCCGGATCGCGGAATTCCGAATATTTGGCCTTGCTGACCACCAATTTGAGGGATTTTTCCGCCATGTCGATATCATCGGCCGCCAGGGCCGCCTCGCCCAGGCGGCGCAAGCGGCGCACGGCGTGCGGCGACAGGGCCACCGCCTCGCTCAGGGCCGCCTGCGCCAATTCCGGCTTGCCTTGCGCCAGATGCGTGCGCGCCAGCCAGTCATAGGCGTCGAGGAAGCGCTTGTTGTTTTCCAGTAGCCCTTCCAGCATGCCTTGCGCCGCCGCGTATTCGCCCAGCAGGAACTGCGTCTTGGCCTGGCCCAGGCGCGCCCAGCCGATGGACTTGCTTTCATACAGGGCTGCGTAGATCGGCTCGGCGTCGGCCGCCTCGCCCAGCAGCAGATGCAGTTCCGCGCGCAGGCGCAGGAAATCGGTGGCGTAGCGGGGGTACAGGCTGGCGCCCTCGGTGCAGGCGGCAATCGCCGCGCGCTCATTGCCCACGTCGATCAACTCGTACACGGGCACGAAGGCATTGCGCTTGTCCAGCGCGCGGCCTATGCGCTCGAGCATGTTGTCAGCGGTAAAAGGCTTGAGGATGTAATCGGTGGGCAGCAGTTCGACGGCGCTGACCACCTTGGCAAAGCTGCCTTCGCCCGTCACCATGAAGAACATGGTCGACGCGTGCATCAATTTATGGTGGCGCAAGTCTTCCAGCATCTGCTGGCCATCCTGCCCGCCGTCGAGGTCGTATTCGCACAGGATCAAATCATACGATTTGCTGCCCAGCATGCGGATCGCCTGGCCCGAGCTGGCCGCGTCGTCGATCTTCGCCAGGCCGCACAGGTTGAGCATATTGTGCAGGCTGGCGCGCATGCCCGGATGCGGCTCGATGATCAGTGCGCTGAGGCCCTTGAGTTCTTTCATGTCGTGATGTCCGAAAACTCCGCGGCGCGCCACACTGGTGCGTGGCGCCGGCCAGCATGAGGCTGCCGAGTATATGCCGGCGCCGCGCGCAAGGGAATGGGGCCGTGCCGAAAAACGCCAACGCAGTTGCTGCTCAAGCGTTGGCGCGCTCCGGATGCCACAGTTGCGGCTCGTTGTCGATCAGGTCCAGCAGCGCCGTCACCACTTCCGGATCGAACTGGCTGCCGCTGCGCTGCTCGATGTATTCGCGCACCTGCGGATACGGCCACGGTTCCTTGTACGGCCGCTCGTGCAGCAAGGCATCGAAGACGTCGACCACGGCAACGATGCGCGCGGCCAAGGGAATGTCGCGCCCCTTCAGGCCGTTCGGATAGCCGGCGCCGTCGAAATGCTCGTGGTGGCCGCCGGCGATCTGCGCGCCATACGTGAGGTAGCTGACGCCGTCGACCATGTTGGCGGCCCGTTCGAGGATGGTGCGCCCGACGCTGGCGTGCAGCTGCATCTGCGTGCGCTCCTCGTCCGTATGCCGGCCCGGTTTGAGCAGCACCGCGTCCGGCGTGGCCACCTTGCCCACGTCGTGCAGGATGCTGGCCAGGCCGATCATGTCGAGCAGCTGCGGGCTGAGCTCGTCGGCATACACGCCGCGCTGCTGCATGCGCCGGGCGATGGCGTCGGACAACTGCTGCACGCGCCGCACGTGGCCGCCCGTGTCGCTGTCGCGGAACTCGGCCAGGTCGGCCAGCGCCACGACGGTCGCTTCCTGCGCCTTGCGCAGCTGGCCGAACATGTACAGGTTGTCGAAGGCGGCCGCGATACGCTGGCAAAACACTTCCAGCAGATCGCGCTGGATCTGCGCCAGCGGCCACGGCGGCGTGACGGAAATGGCCAGCTCGCGGTTGCCTTCCGTGTGGATGAACAGCACATTGGCCGGATGCTCGAACTGGCTGCGCTTTTCCGCGAACGCCTTGTCGATGGTGGGCGTGAGCGCGTGGTCGGCCGGCATGGCTTCCGCCTCGGCCAGCACGGCATAGGTGCCGGTGGCGGCGACCACTTCGGGCCGCCCCGCGCCGCCCTGCATCAGGCACAGCACGCCGTCGGCACCCACGTCGAGGATGGCGCTAACCTGGTTGAGCACGCCGGAAGCGAATTCGCGCAAGGAATGGATCTGGTACAGATTGGTGGCGCCAGCGAGGATCTTGCCCAGGCCGATGCGGCTGCGCTCGAGCATCATCAGGCTCTCGTAGGCGCGCAGGGCCGAGATAACGGTCGTAAACAGCTTTTGCGTCGTCAGCTCCGTCTTGGCCTTGTAATCGTTGATGTCGTATTCGATGATGACGCGCTGCTCGGGCGCCTGGCCCGGCTGCCCCGTGCGCAGCACGACGCGCACGATGGAGTTGTTCAGGTCGGCGCGGATGCGCTTGGCGAGGATCAGGCCGGCGTCATCCGTTTCCATCACCACGTCGAGCAGCACCAGTGCGATATCGGGCGTGTCGCGCAGGATCTCGTACCCCTCGCGGCCGCTGTAGGCGGAAAACAGTTCCAGTTCGCGGCCCTTGAAGCTGACATTGCGCAGCGCCAGCCGCGTGACCGCATGCACATCGACGTCGTCATCGACGATCAGCACACGCCACAGGCGCTGGTCGGGCGCGGCCAGCCCGGCTGGACTGGCCACCGGCTCATCTTCGTCGAGCAGCCAGTTATCATCTGCATCGGCTTTGAGGTCGGTCATGAATACTCCTAAGGGATAAGTTCGATGTGGACGCTGCGTTGACGCATATCAAGCATAATCAGATTAGATGCTGCTTACAACAGGATTCTGCGTACCGTCTTCGCCAGCGGCCGGCGCCGGCGTGGATGCCGACGCACCGCTGCGCGTGGTACCACCGCAATTGTCCTGGCCTGGCCCGACGGCCTGGTACCTCACTTCGTATTTGCCCGCGCTGAGCTGCTCCACCGTCAGCTTGTCCTTGGCCAGGATATAGAGGTAGCGCACATTCGAACGCCGCTCCTGGTCATACAGCTTGACGAACACGGGCGCCGCATTGCCGCTGTTGTCGATGGTCAAACTCAGTTCGTCGCCCTTGTTACCGATCGGGAAGCCATCGACATAGCCGGACTGTGCCGGCCAAGGCTCGCCATTCGGCGCCACCAGCGCCGCCGACTCGGCCTGGCTGGCGCCATCGCAGACGGGCCGACTGGCTTTCAGGCTCAGCTGGGAGACGGCCAGCACGCGGATCTCGGGCGCCTTGGCCTGCGCGGATTCGGCCGCATACGGCTTGCCTACCGCCCAGCTATCGATGGCCACGGCCTCTGCCTTGGACGGCGGCAGCAAGGCGCCGGCTTCGGGCGCCGCCGGTTCCGGGCGCGGCTTGGCGCCATCGCGGGACAGACCGTTCCAGGCCGACGCCAGCGCGGACGGCATCGGCTGGGAGGTATCGAGCATCAGCAAGGCGCCCAGCCAGCCCAGCAACAAACAAACCACCAGGCTCAGCCACCAGCGCCAGTTGCGCCAGATCGGCACATGACCGCGCCGCGGCTTGCCCGCGGGTGGCGGCACATCCTGCGCCCAGGCATGCTCATGCGGCTGGGCATGACCTTTCGCGCGGCCATCGCGGGTCTTGCCTTCTTCGTGATGGGTGCTTTCCAGCCATTCGATTTCCCACTCCTCGGCGGCGATCCACTCGTCGTGTTCCTTGCGGCGTTGTGGATCGGACAAGGTGCCATAGGCGCTATTGAGGATGGCCATGATGCGGGCGGCCTTTTCGTCGCCCGGATTCTTGTCTGGATGGTATTTCTGGCTCAGGGCTTTGTACGCGGCACGTATGACTTCCTGCGGCGCCAGGCGCGCCACTTTCAGGTTGTCATAGTGTGTATGTATCTTTCCCATCGTTCTATCTTGAAATCGGTGCGCGGCGACGGGTTCTTGCAGGATGGAACCGTGCTGTGTCGGTCATCATATACGATATGACAAGATAATAACCACCGGCGGACAGGAAATTGCAGGGCGGTACTGCCCTGCCTTGATATTGCCAGCGCTTACAAGCGGTGACTGCGGTCACTGGACAACAGCGCTTCCGGCAACTCCACGCGGTGCCCCACCACCAGCACCTTGAACAATTCCCCCATCTCGGCCGGCGAGACCAGCTTTTGCACGGCGCTGGCCTGCGGCAGGTAGCTCTTGACCTGTTCCGGATCGGTGCGCAGCAGCAAGTCGCCGATGCCCGCGCCCAGCAGGAAGGATGCCTGGTTCATGTACGCGAGCACATCGAGACCCGCATCCTGCGCCGCCACCGCCATGGCCGTGAAATCCACGTGGGCCGTGATGTCCTGCAAGCCGGGCAGATAAAACGGTTCCGCGTGGGCGTGGTGACGGTAATGGCACATCAAGGTGCCCGTGGCGCGCATGTCCAGGTAATACTCGTGCGCAGGAAAACCGTAATCGAACAGCACGGCCGCGCCGCCCTGGCCATTGGTCAGCATGCGCGCCAGCGAGCGCATGAAGCCGCAGGCCACGCCGTGAATTTCTGTGACATAGCCGACGGGCAAGTCATCGGCGTGCGGCACCTGGGCGGCGATCTGCGCGGCCACGTCGGCGCCGGCCGGGCGCTCGACAAACACGAACTGGCCGTCGGCAATGCTGACGTCGAGTTCGCACCAGCCGGCGGGCGTCTTGCTGATCAGATTGACGGGCATGGCGTCGAGCACTTCATTACCGAACACGGCGCCTTCGAAACTGTCGGGAAAACCGTCGAGCCACACCACTTGCGGGAAGGCGGCCAGCGCCAGCTCCTGGCGCGCGCGCAATTCGCCGGACAATTCGACGATCGCATACTGTTCGATAGCGATGCCGGCATTCGCCGCTTCCGTCAGGATGTCAACGGCCAGCTTGCCCGTGCCGGCGCCGAATTCGAGGATGCGCGGGGCCGTTTGCGCCATAATAGCGGCTGCCACATGAGCCAGCGTGGCGCCGAACAGGGGCGAAAGCTCCGGCGCGGTTGTAAAATCGCCATCTTTGCCCAGCTTGGCGGCGCCGCCGCTGTAATAGCCGAGGTCAGGCGCGTACAGCGCCAGCTCCATGAAGCGGACAAAGGGAATGGCGCCGTCATTGCGCGCGATTTCGGCGGCAATCAGGTGCTGCAAGGCATGGGACGCGGCCAGCGCGTCGCTATCGGGTGCGGGAAGAGACATACCCGCATTGTAGCGAATCGGCGGCGCATGCCGCCAGTGCGGCGTCCACCGAATATCTCAACCATAACAAAGACATGACAGAAGCAACGACAACGCCATTCGACAGCATTCCCCGCGTCGCCCTCGTCACGGGCGCGGCGCGCCGCATCGGCCGCGCCATCGCGCTGGGCCTGGCGCGCGACGGCTGGGATATCGCCGTCCATTACCGCGACTCGCGCGACGAAGCGCTCAGCCTGGTGGCGGACATCACGGCGCTGGGCCGCCGCGCGCAAGCGTTCCCCTGCGACCTGGCGCAGGAAGACGCCGTGCGCCAGCTGTTGCCGCAGGCACAGGCGGCGCTGGGAAAGATAACTTGCGTGGTCAACAACGCATCGTTGTTTGAATACGACAATGCGGGCGATTTTTCCATCGCCGCCCTGGACGCCCACATGCACGCCAACCTGGCCGCCCCCATCCTGCTGGCGCAAGCGCTGTACCAGGCCACCCCGAGCGGCGGGCAAGCCGTCGTCATCAACTTGCTGGATCAAAAACTGTACAATCTCAATCCTGATTTTTTGTCGTACACCCTGTCCAAGGCGGCGCTGCTGTCGGCGACCACCATGCTGGCCCAGGCGCTGGCGCCGAAAGTGCGCGTGGTGGGCATTGCCCCCGGCATCACCATGGTCTCCGGCGAGCAGACGGAAGCGAACTTTGCCAAGGCGCATGAAAACACGCCGCTGGGACGCTCCAGCACGCCCGAGGACGTGGCCGACAGCGTCTGTTACGTGGCCGGCGCGCGCGCGCTGACGGGCACAACCTTGCTGGTCGATGGCGGCCAGCATTTGATCGGTTTGCCGCGCGACGTCATGTTTTTGACCAAATAATCAGCAGCCCTGCCAAACAACCAGCATTCCAGCATCCCCTAAAAGGTAAAACTATGTCGTCCGCCCTGTCCCACCCTCGCCTGGCCGATTGCCGCCGGCTGTTCCTGCGCAATTACGAAGTCCTCATCAACATCGGCGTCTACGACTTCGAGAAAAAGGGCGAGCAGCGCGTCCTCATCAACGTCGACCTGTACATTCCCCTGGCCCTGTCGACACCCAAGGATGACCAGCTGGAAGAAGTGGTCGATTACGACTTCATGCGCGAAACCATCGCCAAGCGCATGGCGCAAGGCCACGTGCAACTGCAGGAAAGCCTGGTCGACGACGTGCTCGCCGCCATGCTGGCGCACCCGCGCGTGCGCGCCGCGCGCGTATCGAGCATGAAACCGGACGTGTATCCCGACTGCGAAGGCGTGGGCGTGGAAGTATTCAAGATCAAGGATGAAGCATGAACAACATGAGCAACACCGCCGTGCTGGAAACGACGACGACGGCCGTGGAATTCCCGGCCAACGCGGAAGCGCAGAAACTGGCGCGCAAGAAGGCGGAAAAGATCGCCCTGGAAAACAACAAGCTGCACAAGCGCCTGTGCCGCCTGGTGGGCCAGGCCATCGGCGATTTTAATATGATCGAAGACGGCGACAAGGTGATGGTGTGCCTGTCGGGCGGCAAGGATAGCTATGCCCTGCTGGACATCCTGATGACCTTGCGCGAACGCGCGCCGATTCACTTCGATATCGTCGCCGTCAACCTGGACCAGAAGCAGCCGAACTTCCCGCCGGAAATCCTGCCCGCCTACCTGACGGAACTGGGCGTGGCCTTCCATATCGAAAACCAGGATACCTACAGCATCGTCAAGCGTTTGATCCCGGAAGGCAAGACGACCTGCTCGCTGTGCTCGCGCCTGCGCCGCGGCATCCTGTACCGCGTGGCCGACGAGCTGGGCGCCAACAAGATCGCCCTGGGCCACCACCGCGATGACATCCTGGAAACGTTCTTCCTGAATATGTTCTTCGGTGGAAAACTGAAAGGCATGCCAGCCAAGCTGCAATCGGACGACGGCAAGCACATCGTCATCCGCCCGATGGCCTACGTGAAGGAAGAGGACACGCAGCGCTATGCGGAAGTCAAGGGCTTCCCCATCATTCCATGCGATTTGTGCGGTTCGCAGGAAAACCTCCAGCGCAAGCAGATCAAGGGCCTGATGCGCGAATGGGACAAGAAATTCCCCGGCCGCGTGGAAAGCATCTTCTCGGCCCTGTCGAACGTGGCCCCATCGCATTTGATGGACCCGAAACTGTTCGGTTTCAAGGATTTGAAGGCGGACGGCATGGCCAACCCCATGGGCGACATCGCCTTCGACGAAGAGCCATGCTCGACGCCGACCACGTTCGGCACGATCCCGCTGCAACCGCTGTAAGCTTCCAAAAAAACGCGACATCTTTGGATGTCGCGTCACATCCAACACGCCACTCCTCTTGATGTGCCTACACTTGTTTATCGCTACTTCGTGATAAACAAGTGGTTTCGGCATCAGCACTCTGCAAGGCCATTTAACATTAAGAGATGGAAATGCGCTCCACAATACCAAAGAAAATTTTTAAAAAGAAGAAAGCCCCCATTCGACAGGATGCAAAGTGCAAGCTTGAAATCATGCAACTACATGGCCAGCTATACCAAATTTATCTAGCCGCCGTTGGTTCGCAGCGGATCAAAGCAGCATATTGGCCAAAGGAAAAACACTTTTATACCTATGTCTTTTGGCTGGTTAACTTGCTAGCGTTGCTCACAATACCGTTAAGCACAATACAAAATGCCAATACCCCTTTTCTTACCATCTCAGCAATTTTAATTCTGGCACCAACATACTATATTTTAAAAAATATTTGTATCGAGACATCTTTGGAAACAGAATTTAAAAAAATAGGTGTAGAAAGACGCTCATCAATGCAGCTGCCGACGATTCAATATGAACTGCTACGTACCATGTGGTTCTTTGAGATGGTGATGCAGAAAATCAATCCTTCCGTCTTACAAGTTGAAAAGTGTATCGAGTTTAGTGAAACTATTCATAAAGATGCACTACCTTTCACTGCATCGTATTTTCGCCACCCTCTTACCATATTATTCTTCGGCGCGATATTTTACATTTTCAACTTAAAAATGTCGGAGTTCGTAGGACCACTCGATCAACAGGTTTGGCGACGAATACTGCCATTTTTCGTTCTGATTTTCTGGATTCTGGTAATGGGTTACCATTTACACGACATGAAATTTCACCCATTGGATATAGGTGGAAAGTTTCTCCGCAGCTTGCGTTGGATACTGATCGAAATGAAAAATAATGACGATAGTGCGAAGACATAGAAATGAGCGACGCAGTGAAAAGCCAACAATAAGTCATTGAATGCTGCCGTACCTCAGTCGTAACGAGCTCTTCTTTATACTTTGATGGCAGACACCCGTTATTGTCGAATACGTCCTACGCTCCCTGAATGCCTGGTCAGCGCGACATGCTATATGACTGTGCCTGGAAGTATGGTTTCGTTCATTCCTGTTGTTTCGCCGCCACCGCCCAGGTGGCGGCATCCGCCCTCTTTCCCCCTGCGTCCATTTGATGTACCGTTGTCAGCTCTGCCGGTACGCGATGTGTCACGCGCGCATTCCTGCCCGGCGGTCAGCACGCATTCTTCCGACAACCTCACTGGAATGAACCATGACGCCATCCGCGCTCAAGCGCCCCCTGCTGTTCTCCCTGCTGGCCCTCGGGCTCGCCACCGCCACCGCCACTGCCGCACCTGCACCTGCGCCCACCGACCGCCAGGCCGACCGCTGGGATTTGACGGTGCTGTATCAAGACGATGCCGCGTTCGACGCCGACGCGAAACAGCTGTCGGCCCAGCTGCAGCAGCTGGCTGGCTGCAAGGGGCAGTTGAAAACCTCGCCGGCGCGCCTGAAAAGCTGCCTGGACCTGTATGCCGACGCACGCAAGCGCGTCAATACGCTCACCACCTATGCGGCGCAGTATTACGACCAGGATACGGGCGACAGCAAGGGCAACCAGCTGAACCAGCGCGCCGCCCTGCTGGGCAATGACTTCACCCAGGCCAGCACCTTCCTGCAGCCGGAAATCCTCGCCCTGGGCAGCAAGCGCATCGATGCCATGCTGGCGAAAGACAAGGGGCTACAGTTGTATCGCTTTCAGTTGAGCAACATGCTGCGCAGCGCGCCGCACACGCTCGACGCGGCCGGCGAACAGCTGGTGGCGCAGTTCGGCCTGGCAACGGGATCGGCCGCCAGCGTCTACCGCACCCTGGCCAATGCGGAAATCCCGTGGCCGACCGTCACACTGTCGGACGGCAAGCAAGTACGGCTCGACCAGGCGGCGTACACAAAATACCGGGGCGATGACAATCGCGCCGACCGCAAGCTGGTGTTCGACGCCTTCTTCGGCAAGTGGAAAGAGTACGAACGCACGTTCGGCGAAACCCTGTACGGCCAGCTGAAAACGGATGCCGCGTATGCGAAGGTGCGCCATTACGCCGATTCGCAAAGCGCCGCGCTTGACGCCGACAATTTGCCGCCCGCCGTCTACCAGACCCTGATCGCGCAAACCAATGCCAACCTGCCCACCCTGCACCGCTACTTCAAGCTGCGCGCGCGCATGCTGGGCATCAAGGACCTGGCGTACTACGACGTGTATGCGCCGCTGCTGAAAAGCGAGCGCACCTTCCCGCTGGCCGAAGGCAAGCAGATGATGCTAGCCTCCGTCGCACCGCTGGGCCCCGACTATGTGAAAACGTTGACCGCCGCCGTGAACGCGCGCTGGATGGATGTGTATCCGCGTCCGCGCAAGGTGGCGGGCGCCTACATGAATGGCGATGCGTACGACGTGCACCCGTTCGTGCTGCTCAACTACACGGACAATTACGAAGCCGTCAGCACCCTGACGCACGAATGGGGCCACGCCATGCACTCGGTGCTGGCCAACAAGGCGCAGCCGTCGATCTATGCGCCGTACAGCATCTTTGTCGCGGAAATCGCCTCGACGACGAACGAGGCGCTGCTGCTCGACGCGCGCCTGAAGCAGGCCAGGGATGACGACGAGCGCCTGCTGTACCTGGGCGCGGCGCTGGAAAACCTGCGCGGCACCTTCTTCCGCCAGGCCATGTTCGCCGAATTCGAGGCGGCCATCCACGGCAAGGTGGATAAAGGAGAATCGCTGACGGGCGAAGAGATCACGGCTATCTATGCCGGCATCCTCAAGCGCTACCACGGCGAAGCGCAGGGCGTCATGAGCATCGATCCCGCCTACGCGCTGGAATGGGCGTATGTGCCGCATTTCTATCACGGCTACTATGTGTTCCAGTACGCCACCTCGATCGCGGCGGCGCAGGATTTCGCGCAGCGCATCCTCGACAAGGAACCGGGCGCGCTGGCCGCCTACCTGAAGATGCTCAGTGCGGGCGGCTCGGCCTACCCCTACGATCTGGTGAAGGCGGCCGGCGTCGACCTGGCCTCGCCGAAACCGTACCAGGCGCTGGCGGCGCGCATGAACGGCATCATGGACCAGATCGAGGCGATTGAGAGCAAACTGGGAAAATAAGCCGCTTGCTAGGAGGCGTAGGTCGGCTTAGCGCAAAGCGCGTAAGCCGACACCGCCAACACGATGTCGGATGACGCGGTTCCCGCTAATCCGACCTACCGTTCTCCGCTTCCGCCGCCGCAAACGCGGCCGCATCGCTCTCGAACATGTCTTCCAGCTCCTCGCGCGCCTGGCGCGTGAGGGACATGACTTTTTGCTGGTCCTGGAAGTGCGGTGCCACTTCCAGCAAGGTCTTGAGGTTATGCCGGCCGAAGATGCCGGCCGCGCGCTGCGCCCGCTCCGCGCTGAAGCCCACCTGCTGCAAGGTCTGCTCGCCCAGCAGCAAGGCCGCGGCAAACGTCTCGCGCTCGATCAGGGTCACGCCCCGCTTCATCAATTCATAGTAATGCGTGACGTTGCGCGCACGCGCCAGTATCGTCAGCTCGGGCAGGCGCAGGCGCACGGCGTCGACCAGGGCCAGGCTGTCGTCCACATTGTCGATGGCGATCACCAGCGCCTTCGCCTTCTCGATGCCGGCCGCCACCAGCAGGTCCACGCGCGTGGCGTCGCCATAAAACACCTTGAAGCCGAACTTGCGCAGCAGTTCGATCTGGTCCGGGTCGTGATCGAGCACCGTCACGCCGATCTTGTTGGCCGCCAGCAGGCGGCCGATGATCTGGCCGAAGCGGCCGAAGCCGGCGATGACGATGGGGTTGTCCTGCGCTTCGATCTGGTCGTCGGGACGGCGCTTCTTCTCGCCTTGCAGGCGCGGCGCGACGAACTTGTCGTGCGCCAGCAGCAGCAAGGGCGTGGCCACCATCGACAGGGTCACCACCACGACCAGCAACGCGGCCGTCTGCGGCGCAAACACATGCGCGGCCTCGGCGGCGGCAAACACGACGAAGGCGAATTCGCCCCCTTGCGACAGCAGCAGCGCAAAGAACAGCTGCTGGCCGCGGGGAATGTCGAAAAACTTCGACAACACATACAGCAAGCCGATCTTGACCACCAGCAGCCCCGCCACCAGGGCCAGGATCAGCAGCGGCTGGGCGCGCAGCACGCTGAAATCGACGGACATGCCCACGGCGATGAAGAACAGGCCCAGCAGCAAACCCTTGAACGGTTCCAGGTCGGAAATGAGCTCATGCCGGTATTCGGAATCGGCCAGCAGCACGCCCGCCATGAAGGTGCCCAGCGCCATCGACAAACCCACCGATTCCATCAGCACGCAAATGGCGATCACCAGCAGCAGGGCAAAAGCCGTGAAGATTTCGCGCAGGTCCGTCTTGGCGATGAAGCGCAGGATGGGGTTGACAAGAAAGCGTCCGCCGATCACCAGGGCGGCCAGCACGGCGGCCAGCTTGGCCACGCGCAGCCAGCCCGGTTCGCCGCTATGCGTGACGAGTCCCCCCAGCAGCGGCACCAGCGCGATCATGGGAATGGCGGCGATATCCTGGAACAGCAAGATGGAAAAGCCGGCGGAACCGGCCGGCGTACTCATCAGCTTGCGTTCGCCCAGGGTGGCCAGCACGATGGCCGTCGACGACAGCGACAGCCCCAGCGCACCGACCAGCGCCGTGCGCCAGTCCACGCCGAACGCCATGGCCACGGCGCACAGCCCCGCGCTGACGACGCCCACCTGCGCCCCGCCCCAGCCGAAGATGGGACGGCGCAGCAGCCACAATCGCTTGGGCTCGAGTTCCAGGCCGATCAGGAACAGCAGCAGCACCACGCCGAATTCGGAAAAGCTGAGGATCACCTCGACATTCTTGATCAGGCCCAGGCCCCACGGCCCGATGACGACGCCGGCCACCAGGTAGCCCAGCACGGCGCCCATGCCCAGGCGCTTGGCCAGCGGCACCATGATGATGGCGGCGACCAGGTAAAACAGTATGTTGATGAGAAAGCTGTGGTGTTCCATGCGGATTCCGGGCGGATGTGTGGATGAAACGACATCATGCCTGAAGTGGCGCGCCAGCGGGGTATCAGGCTTGCGGCACCTCGATGCGCGCACGTATCTCGTCGACATTCACGCGTTGCAGGTAGCTTTCGATATTTTTCCACACGGCGTGATAACCGTAACCGCCATTCTTCAACTCGTCGATGGCCTTCGCGCGCGGCCAGCCCTGGTACAGCATGCGGTACATGGCGGCCATCAGGCCCGTGCGGTCGGCGCCATGCAGGCAATGCAGCAGCACGGGTCCCTGCTGCTCGGCGGCGCGGATGCTGCGCATGGTCTCGATCACATGCCTGTCGCGGATGGCCCAGGTATTGATGGGAATGCGGACCGCGCGGATGCCGCTGCCATCGAGCACCTGCGTGTCGGAATGGAAGGAGCGCAGGCTGATCACCGTCTTCACGCCCAGCGCCTGCAGCTGGGCCACGTCGGCGCTGTCCAGCTTGGCGCTGCGGTACAGGATAGGCGTGACCTGGTGCAGGTTCGACAACTGCGGCAGCGGCATGGCCCATTCGGCATTGCGCTCGGGCGCACCGGGCGCCTGCGCGCCGGCGGAACCGGCCGCCAGCGCCAGGAATAACGGCAGGAGATACGGCAAGGGCGGCAAGGTCATGACTTCCTCTTGTATGAAAACCACAGCAGCACGCCAGCCAGCAGCAGCGATACCCAGTAGTCGGTCGGCGCCCACCACAGCCAGTGCTTGTGCCAGGCGATGTGGGCCGGATTGAAGTGCGCCACGCCATAGGCGGGATTGAGCACGAACCACAGATAATCCTCGATGATCCAGAACAGCATGATGCAGCCGATGGCGCGGCACTCGAGGCGCAGCGACCATTGCGCCAGGAAGAGCATGGGGAAATGGAAGAACAGGGCAATGAAGGGAAAGACCCAGGCATGGTAGCCCGTCATCGGCCGGCCGCCCCAGAAGATATCGAGCAGCCAATGGCTTTCGATGCGCCAGGTGGGCAGGTTCGCGGCCCAGCCGGCCGCCCCTTCGATCTGGATTTCCACCTGCGCAAAAAACAGTCCCAGCAGGGCCACCCAGGCCAGCGTCAGGGCGATCTGCCAGGGTTTTGCCACGGCGCCCGTCACGCCGGCTCCGGCGTCACGCTCGGCGCCAGCACCTGCGCCAGCACATCGACGGCGGCGCGCGGACGGCCCAGCGCCAGCGCTTTCGCGCGCATCGCTTGCAACTGTTCAGGATGCTCGAGCAGCAGGCGCACGCGGTATTCGAGGGTGACGGCATCGAATGCCTTCAGGGCCACGCCCTGCTCCAGCAGATAGTCGGCATTGCGCTCTTCCTGTCCCGGAATCGGCGAGTTGACGATCATGGGCAAGCCCAGCGCCAGGCATTCCGAGGTGGTCAGCCCGCCCGGCTTGGTGATCACCAGGTCGGCGCACGCCATCAGGCGCTCGACTTCGCTGGTAAAGCCTTGCGCCAGCAAGCGGCCCGGATAGCGGCCGGCCAGTGCTTGCAGCGCCGTCAGCGCGGCGGCGTTTTTCCCCGCCAGCACGATCAGCTGGAAGTCGCCCGGCAGCGCCAGCAGGCGCGCGGCAACTGTTTCGAGGCTGCCCAGTCCCGCCCCGCCGCCCATCAGCAAAATCGTCGTGCGCCGCGGGTCGAGGCCAAAGGCCTGCGCGCAGCACACGCGGTCGGGCGCCTGCGCAAAGGCGGGCATGATGGGGATGCCCGTCACGTGGATGCGTTCGGCGGCGATGCCTTCGTGGCGCATGCGGAACGCCACTTCGTCGGTGGCGGCGAAATAGCCCTGCATCTGTTCGTGCACCCACATGCGGTGCAGGTCGAAATCCGTGACCTGCACCCACACGGGGCAAGCCAGCTGCCCCTGGCGCAGCGCGCGCGACAGCAGTTCGGCCGGCAGGAAATGCGTGCAGATGATGGCGTCGGGCTGGAAGGCGGCGATCTGCGTCATCAAGGCGCGCGTGTTGAGGCGCTCGACGGCGCGGCGCAATCGCTGCATCGAGCTGTCGCGCGGCGCGTCGTGGGTGGCATGGTACAGATAGCCCCACAGCGCGGGCGCCTTGTTGACCAGCTTGATATAAAAATCCGTGTACAGCTTGCGGAATGCGGGCGTGACGAAATCCATCACGTCGAGATGGCTGGCGATGGCGTGCTGCTCCAGGCCGGCATATGCCTCGATGGCTTGCGCCGCGCGCATGTGGCCGGCGCCGGCCGAGACGCTCAACAGGAGAATTTTTTTCTGCTTTTTTTCTGTCATGGGGAAACCGGTGAATGGAACAGCTGGCCGCTGGCGCGGAAGATTAAAAGAATAACATTTCCGCAGTTGAATCCGATTGATCGTGCGCATCCCGTCACTATCGTGCGCGCGCTAGCGCGGGACGGCAAACGGCAAGGCCGACACTTTCCAGCTGCCTTTGAGCTTGCGCTCCATCAAGGCCGGCAAGGCACTGGCGCCGGGTGCGCCTTTTTTCGTGAACGTGACGGGTACCAGCAGATAGATGGTGACCTTGTCATCGTCGGCGATGTCTTCTTCCGGTTCCGGGTTCCAGCGCTTGTCGATGGCCAGCAGCGCATCGACGCCGTCCGGCCACGCCAGGTCCGCCAGGTGCGGATCGTCGCGCCGCAGCAGGTCGCCCGCCGCCACACTGGCCTGGTCGAGGGTGCGCCGTCCCAGGCGCGCCAGCAGGTCGACGGGAAAGCGCCATGGGCTGCACGCCGCAAAACCGTTGACGGTTAGCGGCCAGCGCGTCGGCAGGCAGACGGCCAGTTCGGTCATCGGCGATTGCTGGAACAGGCCGGCCGTAAACAGCAGCTTGAATTCGCGCTTGCCATCGATGCAGCTGATCCCCAGCGAAAAGCGCGCGTCGCCGCTGTCCGGGCTGAACACCGCCGGCAATACCCAGCCGGCGCTGTTGTGCATGAAGGTGCGGATGACATCCTGCGGCGAGGCGGCCGCTTGCGGCGGCACGTCGAGTATGCTGACGCCGCCGGCGGCGGCGAGCATCTGGACGATAGCGGGAAAGCCCCAGCCGGCGGCGATATCGACCGGCGCCTGGTTCCAGCGCGTATGCAGGCGGTTCGGATTGGCGCCCCGCTGCAGCAGCAGAGCAACCACGTCCCGGTGGCCGTCAACACAGGCGCTGTCCAGCGGCGACAAGATATTGTCCGGCAAGCCATCGACGGCGGCGCCGTGGTCGAGCAGCCAGCGGCAGGTGTCGACGTGGCCATGGCCGGCCGCCTCGCCCAGCGGCGTATGGTTGCGGTAACCTGGCAGCGGCAAATCGATGTCCATGCCCAGCGACACGAGCAGGGCGCAGACCTCGCGGCTGCCGCTGGTCGCGGCCAGATGCAGCAGCGATTCGCCGTCATCCATGTTGTAGCGGCGCAAGGTCGAGAGCAGCGGCGTGGCCTGGAGCAGGCTGCGCACCTGCTCCACCTGATTCTCGCCCACGGCGTCGCAGACGCGAAAAAACGTCTCCCGGTGCTGGTTGTACAGTGTGCTGTTACCCATTCGTCGTCTCTGCTCGTGGTGGCGGCGCCCTCATCGTGCGGAGAATAGCATTTTCTTTCGATTAATCTGCGCGATTTGACAACTTCGGTGCGCGCGCAGGCGGCGATGCAAGGCCGGCCGGCGCGGCATCCGTGCGCATGACCGGATACAGGTTCAGCCGCTCATCCCACGACGCGTGGCGGCGGGCGAAGAATTCCAGGCGCGCGGCCGGGTTCCGGGCAAACGCGGGGTCGTCGGCCAGCTTCTGCTGGAACTGCGCCGCCAGCGCCGGATCGGCCGCCAGCTGCGCGCGGGCCACGTCTTCGGCCACGTATTCTTCCATGTATTCCTTGCGCTCGAAGGCCGTATTGAAACTGCCCCAGGCCAGCAGGGAATCGGGGGCGCGCGGCTCAAGCAGGGCCACGACCAGGCGCGCCTTGGCCTGGTTGACGGGCACGTACAGCGCGCCCGCGCCGACCGGACGCTCCTCTTTCTGCCACTCGCCCTGCACGGCCACCGTCTGGCGCCCCTCGAACGACTGCGCGCCGAATTTCACCTGCGTGGCGCGGAAGGTTTCGACGGGCAGCGTGCCGGGCGCGGTGGCCAGCACCTGGTACGACACGCCATGCTGGCGCAGCTTGGCGGCCACCATCTGCGCCTGCGCGGCGGGCACCAGATAGCCGGCCTTGGGCGCAGCCTGCTGCAGGTCGGGCACGATCTCGTCGCGCAGCGGTACGTTCCAGATCTGCGGCGTCGTTTCGTCGTAGCGCGTCATCAGCGCGCCCGACACTTCGGACGGCGTGCGCGTGTAGGCGTAGCCGCGAAACGCGATCATGCGGCTCTTGTCCGTCGTCTTATACGTGAGCGGCAAGGTGGCGCCGGCCAGCTGCGCGGCGCGCGCATCCGCCTCGAGCTCCGTTTGCCGCCACTGCGCGCCATGCTGCGCCACTTGCGACAGCAGCGAGACGATGGTGTTGCGCGTGATGCGCACACGGGTCGGATAGTCCTTCCACGAATGGGTTTCCACCAGCATGCCGAAGCGGTTGCGCAGCTGGAAATAGCCATGCGAGAAGCGCGGATTGGGCGCCGAATCGACAAAGCCCGATTGCGGATTGTCGTTCTCGGCAAACGAAATATAGAACGGTTTCGGGTCCGAGCCCTGCCTGGCCAGGTCGGCCAGGACCTGATCGCGCAAAGCCGTGCCGGCCACGCGCAGTGCCGCGTCGCCCGCATGCACGGGTTCGACCTGGATCGAGATATCGGGTTCGAACTGGGCGCCATCGGTGACGTGCAGGTCGACATAGGCCAGCGGATCCCAGGCGTTCACCAGCGCCAGCATGTGCTGCATCTCGGGCGTATCGGCCTTCATGTATTCGCGGTTCAGATTGTAGTTTTGCGCCGTGCTGCGCCAGCCCATTTCCACGGGGCCGCGCTGGTTCGGACGGTTCCACTGGCCGAAGCGCTCATGGCCGTCGACGTTGAAGACGGGCACGAACAGCAGCACCTGTTTATCCAGCGCGCCGGGCGCCGCCTTGCCCTCCAATACTTCGCGCAAGGCCAGGAAGCCCGCATCCTTGCCATCGATTTCGCCCGCATGGATGCCGCCCTGTACCAGCAGCACGGGCAGCTTGCGGCGCGCCGCTTCGGCCGGCGTCAGGGCGCCCGTATTGGAGGCAGCCAGCGCCAGCATGGGGCGGTTCTCCGGCGTACGGCCAAATTCGATGCAGCGCACCTGCTTCGGATAGCGCGCCTGGAACTGGCGGCACAGGGCTTCGACTTCCGCGTAACGGCCCGTCTGCTGGAAGGCGGAACGCTCGGCCACCGTCGTCAGGGCGGGAGCGGCGTGCGCGCTGGCGGCAAACACGGTGAACAGGGCGGTGGACAGCAGGGCGTGGCGCAGCATGGGGCAAACTCCATCGAGACAGGACAAGCGGACAATTATAGAGGGGCGCTCAGATAAAAAACGCAGCGGAAAATAAAAAAGCCGGAACAGCGTTGGCTGCTCCGGCTTTCCCCTGGCAAGGGCAAATTATGAACCGAAGTGATAGTTAAATTCGATCCATCCCTGGCGGCCTTGCGGGCTGTAATTGCCGATCGGGTAGTACGGCCAGCCATTGCTGGTATCGCGCTTGATCTTGTCGAAGACGTTGTTGACGATCAGCGAAACGGTAGCGCGGTCATTGATGCGGTACACGGTGCTGATGTTGGCCAGCGCCGTCGGCGTCAAGTAGCCCGTGCCGGCGGCATTCGGCACCTTGCCGTAGCGGCTGACCAGCAAGGTGTTCGACCAGTCGCCCACGCCCCAGTTGACGCTCAGGTTCAGCTTGTCCGGCCAATCCATGTTGGTCAGCGATTTGGTTTCGTCGATCTCTTCATCGCCGGCAAATTGCTGCGACTTCTTGCTCAGCACCCTGGCGTAGTTGGCCTTGAAGGCAAAGCGGCCATAGTCCGTCGTGCGCAGCAAATACTTCACGCTGATATCGACGCCGCTGCTGCTTTGCTTGGCCGCGTTGATCGGATTGACGGTGATGGTCTTGATCTCGCCCGCCTTGTTCAAGGCATTGGCCGCATAGCGCTCGATGCGGCCCAGGGTATCGATGCAGGTTGGCGAGCCGATATCGGTCTTGCCCAGGCGGCAGTCGGATTCGTCGCGCAGCAGCTTGTCGGCGCTCAGGTTCGTCACCAGGTCGTCGATCTTGATGTTCCAGTAGTCGACCGAGACGTCGAAATTGGAACTCGGCGACCAGACGGCGCCCACGCCGAACGACTTGCCCTTTTCCGACTGCAGGTCGCGGCTGCCGTTCTGCACATAATCGGCGCCAGGCGATTTATTCGCATATTCGCAGCCTTCGATGGCTTGCCCGGCCGCGTCGCAACGGTAGTAGTCGGTGGTGCTCGAATAATAGCCCTTGCCGCGTGCCTGGTAGATGTAGTTCATGTCCGGCGCGCGGAAGCTGGTGGCGTAGTTGGCGCGGAACAGCAGCTCGGGCGCGGGACGCAATTCCAGACCACCGTTGTAGGTAAACTTGCCTTCCTTGCGGCCGGCAAAGCTGTAGCGGTCATAACGGCCGGCCAGGGTACCCGTCAGCTTCTCATGCAGCGGCAAATTCAATTCCGCGCCCAGCGCATAGCGCGAACGGGTACCGGCCGTGACGCCCGAACCGGTGGCGACGTTGAAATAGCCCTGGTCGATGCGCGCGTCCGGTTCGTTGCTGAAGCCCTGCTTGCTCGCTTCGGCAATCGTGGCGATCTTTGCCGTGCCGGCAGGCAGCTGGAACAGGTCGCCATTCGTGGCCAGGCTCAGGGTATTCGTCCAGGCCTTGTCATGGCTGTCGCTGTAGCCGCTGATGCTGTCGAATTCGGCCGGCGTCAGGCGCTGCGACAGGCGCGCCGGGTCCGGTGCATAGATGGCCACGCCATTCGCATCCGCGCCCAGCTTCGGTCCGAGGAAGAAGCTGTCGATGTTCGAACGCAGGCGCGGCGTATGGCCTTCGCTCTTGTAAACGGACGCGTTATAGTTCGCTTCATACTGCCAGGCGCTGCCGGGAATACGCCCCTTGGCACCGAGCGAGATGGCCGTGGCCAGGTCGTCCCAGCTGCGGTTGTAGCGCTGCACGCCGCCGATTTCCTCGGGCGAGATATAGCGCGTCCACTCTTCGTAGGCGCCCGTATTGCGGTTCAGGAAAGAGCCGCCATTCAGCGAAGCCGAGGTCCACGACGGGCCGCGCGTATTGTTGACGGTCTTGTTCTTGCCAATCAGGAAATCGGCAAACAGGGTCGTGTCGGCATCGAGCTCGTAATTGGCGCTGCCGAACACGTTCTGGCTGCTGTTCTTGGTCTGCGTGGTCCAGTAGGTCGGACGGGTTTTCGGGCTGGCGCAATAGCTGCCGTTTTTCGCCGTGTACTTGCTGACGCTGCCGCCGAACATGTCGCCGAACTGGCTGCAGGTATCGCCCAGGTCGACATAGCGGCCGGAGGTGCCGGAGGCCAAAGTGCGGCGCGAGGCCACCGTGGTCGGTACGCCCGAGCGGCTGTTCATGAAGTCGCGGTCCATGCTCCACAGCGGATCGCGCTCGCTCAGCTCCACGCTGAACAGGGTGTGCAGCTTGTCAAGATTGCCGCCGCCCGTCAGCTGCACGCGCTGGTTGCCGGCGCCGCCGCGCGAAGTGCCGCCCAGCTTGACGTTGATATCGAAGCCTTCCGTCTGTTTTTTCAGGATCACGTTGACCACGCCGGCGATCGCGTCCGAGCCATAGATGGCCGAGGCGCCGCCGTTGAGGATTTCGATGCGGTCGACAATGCTCGACGGGATGTTCGCCAGGTTGGTGAAGTTGACGGCGCCGTCATAGGCGATGGGGAAATCAGCCAGGCGGCGGCCGTTCAGCAGGATCAAGGTGTGGTTCGGCCCCAGGCCGCGCAGGCTGATGGTATTGGCCGATGGCGTGAAGGTATTGCCGTAATCCTCGCCTTGCGTAAAGCCGCTGTTCTGCACCTGGTTGGTCAGCGCGTCGAAGACGTTCTTGTAGCCCTGCTTGGTGATTTCATCGCCGGTCAGGATGGTGACGGAGGACGGGCCTTCCAGGCTGGCGCGGGGAATGCGCGAACCGGTGACCACGACGGCTGGCGGGGTGGCCGCCGCCTGCTGATCCGCTGCGGGCGCTTGCGTTTGCGCGTGCGCCTGCCATGCGGTGCCGCCCAGGATGGCCAGTACGCCAAGGCTGAGCGGTGTTAACTTGAAGTGTTTCGACATCGTTGCGCTTCTCAAGGTGGGAGAAAAGCGGGAAGATAGCAAAATGCCAGTCATTCCAGAACGAATGGATTCATCTTTCTATATATCAAAATTGTTATATAGAAAGATTCTTGAGCAGGAAAACGCCAGGCGCCATGGTCAGACCATGGCAGAAGCATGCGCTTTAATGGCGAATGATGGCAATTTCCTTGTAGGCCGGGCGCAGCAGCCGCATGGCCGTGTCGGCCGGACTCTCCATTGAACTCAACAGCCTGATCGCGCCCGTGGCCGGCGCACAGCTGCCGCTGCTGCGGTAGCGCAGCGCCGCCGCCAGCATGCCTTCGGCCGTGTCGCCCAGCGGGTGCTGGTAATCGTCGGCAACGTCGCAAGTCGGCGCCATGCCATCGGCGAAGTCGCCAAAGCCCTTGGCGTTGACGCCCTGGAACTGCACGGCGAAATACGTGGTGCCGCAATTCGGCGTGGGATAGAAACCATACGGCTTGCCGCACGTCGTGCCGCCGATCAGGTTGACCTGCACATCGACGCCGCGCAAGCCGTTGATGATGGCTTCGCTGGCCGAGCAGGTATTGCCGGTCGTCAGCAAGGTCACGCGCTTGAGGCCCAGCGAAGGCAAGGACGTGCCCTTGGGGAGGGGATTCGGCCCGCCGAAACCCAGGCTTTGCGTGTGGAATGGCACGGGCGCTTCCGGCCGCGTCTTGTCATTGGCCAGCACCTGCTCGAAGGTCTTGCCAGCGGTGACTTGCGGACCGGCAATCATGTAGGCGAGCTCGCTGGCGACATCGAGGTAGCCGCCGCCGTTGTAGCGCACGTCAAGCACCAGGTCGCTGATGCCGGCCGCCTGGAAGCGGCGCATGGTCTCGACCAGCTGGCGTTCGGCCACGTTGTTGTGCGTATTGAAGGTCAGGTAGCCCACCTTGCCCGTGGGCGTGTCGATGATGCGCTCGTTTTGCACGGCGCTGGTGCTCACTTCCACCGCCTGCAGGTTCGCGGAGACGGGCGCGCCATTGCGGCTGAACGCCAGCGTGTGCGTGCCTTGCGCTGCAGGGAACAGGCCGGCGTTAATGATCTTCACGCTGGCCGCGTCGGGGGCATTGACGAAATCGGTGCCATCGACGGTTTGCAGTTCATCGCCGCGCCGCAAGCCCGCCAGGTCGGCAGGCGAGCCTGGCTCGACGATCGTGATCACGGCCTTGCGCGGCGGCGTGGTGCGCGTCAGCGCCAGCAGCATGCCATAGCCCAGTTCCACGCCATTGAGCGAAGCTTCCCATTCGGCCGTCGTATAGGTGAAATGGAACTGGTCCTTCGGCTTGCCGGACGCCGTCGTGGCCGTTGTTTTGAGCACATCGAAATACGCTGTCGGCGTGGCAAAGCTTTGCGGCAGGTAGGTGGTCGGCACTTCGCGGTACCACAGATACGTTTCATCGATCCAGCTGCGCACCCACGTCAATTCATCGAGCAGGGTGCCCGGCTTGTCGATGCTGCTGCCGCGGCGCGGCGCCTCGCAACGGTTCTCCACCGTGGAGGAAGCGACCAGCGCCGTCGGCCCCGTCGGCGTCACGGGCGGGACGATGGGCGCGCTGTCGCTGCTGCCTCCGCCACCGCCACAGGCACTCAACACACATACGAGGGAAACAGCGAGGGAGCCAAGTCGCAGGGAATGCATGAGAAACTTTCCATAAAGAAATTATCGAAAAATTATAATGCGTTTTGCCAGCAAGCGTTGTTTTCTTTGACACAAAAGAAATGGCGCCCGCAGGCGCCATTGCTACAGCGAGGAACTCACCCCATCACGCCACGGTGGCCGCCACGGGCGCTGCCACGACGGGCGGCAGCGGCGTCGGCGCGTTGAAGGCGATCAGCAGGCTGGCTTCCTTCTCTTTCGCCGCCTTCAGATGACGCTCCTTCACGTGGCCATAGCCGCGGATGTCTTCCGGAATACTGGCAATCGCCACGGCTTGCGCCAGCTTGGCCGTCGTCAGCTTCGGCAGCAAGCCGCCCACCGTCGCGCGGTATTCCGCGATCAGTGCACGCTCCATCTTGCGCTCGGCCGTATGGCCGAACACGTCGAAGGCCGTGCCGCGCAAGCCCTTGAACTTGGCCAGCACGCCGAAGGCCTTCATCATCCACGGGCCGAATTCCTTCTTGATC
>Ga0182007_10000472_pt1 | contig 24301 bp, 25 predicted proteins | sample Sormic07211113_1_FD_123023 | JGI IMG/M metagenome (GOLD analysis project Ga0182007, IMG submission 123023) | Rhizosphere microbial communities from Sorghum bicolor, Mead, Nebraska, USA - 072115-113_1 MetaG | ecosystem: Host-associated > Plants > Roots > Rhizosphere | place: USA: Nebraska...
GACCGGTCCGATCGAGCAGTGGAGCAGCCACCCGTTCACCCCGACCCACCGTGACGGCCGCCTCTACGGCCGCGGCGCCTGCGACATGAAGACCTCGCTGGCCGCCTTCGTGGTCGCCATCGAGGAGTTCCTGGCCGCCACGCCCGACCCGCGTCTCACCCTGGCGCTGCTCCTCACCAGCGACGAGGAAGGCCCCGGCATCGACGGCACGGTGGTGGTCTGCAACCAGCTGGCGGCGCGCGGCGAGTCGATCGACTACTGCATCGTCGGCGAGCCGACCTCGGTCGAGCGCTGCGGCGACATGATCAAGAACGGCCGCCGCGGGACCATGAGCGGCCGGCTGACGGTCAACGGCGTCCAGGGCCACATTGCCTACCCGCACCTGGCGAAGAACCCGGTGCACGCCTTCGCGCCGGCGCTGGCCGAACTGGTCGCGCTCAATGCGGCGGGCGGCTGGGATGCCGGCAACGATCATTTCCAGCCGACCAGCTGGCAGATCAGCAACATCCATGCGGGCACCGGCGCCAGCAACGTGATCCCGGGCGCGGCCGTGATCGATTTCAACTTCCGCTTCTCGACCGAGTCGACCCCCGAGTCGCTGCAGCAGCGCGTGGCCTCGGTGCTCGACGCCCACGGCCTCGACTACACACTGGCCTGGACGATCGGCGGCCTGCCCTTCCTCACCGTGCCCGGCGCGCTGGTCGAAGCCGTGCAGCAGGCGATCCGCGACGAGACCGGCCTCCAGACCGAGCTGTCGACCAGCGGCGGCACCAGCGATGCGCGCTTCATCGCCAAGATCTGCCGGCAGGTGGTCGAACTCGGCCCGGTCAACGCCAGCATCCACAAGATCGACGAGCACATCGCGGTGGCCGACATCGAGCCGCTCAAGAACATCTACCGCCGCACGCTCGAACGGCTCGAAGCGCTGACCGCATGAGCACGGTCATCGCCTTGATCCAGGCCGGCGCCAGGCAGTTGGCCGAAGCCGGCGTGGCGTTCGGCCACGGCACCGACAACGCCTTCGACGAAGCGGTCTGGCTGGTGCTGTGGCGCCTTGGCCTGCCGCTCGACGAACTCGACGCGGTGGCCGAGCGGCCGGTGTCGCCCGCCGACGCGGCGCGCATCGGCGAGCTGTTCGCGCAGCGCATCGCGACCCGCAAGCCGGCGGCCTATCTGACCCGGGAGGCCTGGCTGCAGGGCGTTCCCTTCTACGTCGACGAACGCGCCATCGTGCCGCGCAGCTTCATCGCCGAACTGATCGCCGACGGCTCCATCGACTACTGGCTCGGCGACCACACCCGGCGCGTGCTCGACCTGTGCACCGGCAACGGCAGCCTCGCGATCCTCGCCGCCCTGACCTATCCGGAGGTGAGCGTGGACGCCGCCGACCTGTCGCTCGAGGCGCTCGAGGTGGCGGCGATCAACGTCACCCGGCACCAGCTCGACGCCCGCGTCCGCCTGATCCATTCCGATGGCCTGGCCGAAGTGCCCGGTCCGTACGACCTGGTGCTGTGCAACCCGCCCTACGTCAACAGCGCGAGCATGGCCGCCCTGCCGGCCGAATACCGGGCCGAGCCCGAACTCGCGCTGGCCGGCGGCAGCGACGGCATGGACTTCGTGCGCCGGCTGTTCGCCGACGCGCCGTCGCGCATGAGCGAGCAGGCCGTGCTGGTGCTCGAGATCGGCAACGAGCGGGCGAACTTCGAAGCCGCGTTTGCGCAGCTCGAAGTCGTCTGGCTCGAAAGCTCGGCCGGCGAGGACCAGGTCCTGCTGGTGACCCGCGAGGCCCTGCTGGCGGGTGCCGGCGAGCCTTAGCGGCGCCCGTCTTTCGCCGCCTTCCCCGCAGCCTCGGCTGCGCCCCCTTCATCGGGCTGATGTCCCCTATGCCCCCTCGCGCCAGGCCGCCTGGACGCGCACGGGATAATCGCCCCTACGGTCCCCTATCCATGATCACTCTCAGAAACGTCATTCTTCGCCGCAGCGCCAAGGTCCTGCTCGACGGCGCCACCGTCACCCTCAACCCGGGCGAGAAGGTCGGCCTGGTGGGGCGCAACGGCGCCGGCAAGTCCACCTTGTTCGCCCTGCTCAACGGCACGCTGCACGAGGACGGCGGCGACTTTTCCGTGCCCAGGCACTGGCGCATGGCCCAGGTGGCGCAGAACATGCCCGAGACCGACGAATCGGCAACCGACTTCGTGGTCGGCGGCGACACCCGGCTCGGCGAACTGCGCGCGGCGCTGGCGGCCATCGAAGCCGCCTACGAAGCCAACCCGGACGACCCCGACATCGGCATGGAGCTGGCCCACGCCTACACCGACCTGGCCGACGCCGGCGAGCACGACGCCGTGCCGCGCGCCCAGGCACTGATCCTCGGCCTGGGCTTCAAGTCGCACGAGCTCGACGAGCCCGTCAACAGCTTCTCGGGCGGCTGGCGCATGCGGCTGCAACTGGCGCGCGCCCTGATGTGCCCGAGCGACCTGCTGCTGCTCGACGAACCCACCAACCACCTGGACCTCGACGCGCTGGTCTGGCTCGAAGCCTGGCTGCAGCGCTATGCCGGCACCATGATCGTGATCAGCCACGACCGCGAGTTCCTCGACGCCGTGACCGATGTCACCCTGCACATCGCCAACGCCCAGCTCACGCGCTACGGCGGCAACTACAGCAAGTTCGAGGACATGCGCGCGCTGCAGATGGAGCAGCAGCAAGTCGCCTTCAGCAAGCAGCAGGACAAGATCGCCCACCTGCAGAAGTTCATCGACCGCTTCAAGGCCAAGGCCAGCAAGGCCAAGCAGGCACAGAGCCGGGTCAAGGCGCTCGAGCGCATGGAGCGGGTCGCGCCGCTGCTGGCCGAGGCCGACTTCACCTTCGAATTCAAGGAGCCGGGCAACATCCCGAATCCGATGCTGTCGATCAGCGACGCCAGCTTCGGCTACGAGATCGAGGACGAGCCGCCGAAGACCATCCTGCGCGGCGTCAACCGCTCGGTGCTGGCCGGCCAGCGGATCGGCATCCTGGGCGCCAACGGCCAGGGCAAGTCGACGCTGGTGAAGACCATCGCGCGCGAAATGGGCGCGCTCGCCGGCACCGTCACCGAGGGCAAGGGCCTCAACATCGGCTACTTCGCGCAGCAGGAACTCGACGTGCTGCGCCCCCAGGACAACCCGTTGGAGCATATGGTGCGCATGGCGCGCGAACTCGGCAGCGCCGCCCGGGAAGGCACTGGCGAGCAGGCGCTGCGCGGCTTCCTCGGCAGCTTCAACTTCAGCGGCGACATGGTCAAGCAGCCGGTCGGCACCATGAGCGGCGGCGAAAAGGCGCGGCTGGTGCTGGCCATGATGGTCTGGCAGCGCCCCAACCTGCTGCTGCTCGACGAGCCCACCAACCACCTGGACCTGGCGACGCGCGAGGCGCTGGCCGTGGCGCTCAACGAGTTCGAAGGCACCCTGATGCTGGTCAGCCACGACCGCGCGCTGCTGCGCTCGGTCTGCGACGAGTTCTGGCTGGTCGGCCGGGGCGTGGTCACGGATTTCGACGGCGACCTCGACGACTACCAGCGCTACCTGCTCGACGAGGCCAAGCGGCTGCGCGAGGAGGCCAAGGTGGCGACCCGCGATGCCGCGGCGGTCGAAGCCGCCGCCGCTCCGGCCGAAGCCCCGGTGGCGAGCGCACCGGCGCCCAGGGCGGCCGACAACGCCCCCGCGGGCAAGAACCAGCGCAAGCAGGACGCGCAGGATCGCCAGCAGCGCAGCGACCAGGCCAAGCCCCTGAAGCGCGAGCTGACCCAGGTCGACCAGCGCCTGGCGGCCGCCAGCAGCGAGAAGGCGACGCTGGAAGCACGGCTCGCCCAGGCCCTGCCGGCGCCCGAAATCGCCGAGGCAGGCAAGCGCCTGAAGGCGCTCGGCGACGAGATCGCGAGCCTCGAGGAGCGCTGGCTGGCGCTGTCGGACCAGCTCGAGGCCCTCGCCACCTCATAATGGGGCGGAATGTCTTCCGCCATCGAACTCGCGCAAGGTGACCCCCAACTGATTGCCGCCATCCGGCGCAGTCGCCGCCTGCTGGGCCGCAAGGCGATGATGGCGGCCGCCGTCGGCGCGATGCCCATTCCGGGCCTCGACTGGGCTGCCGACGCGGCCCTGCTGGCCCGCGTGGTGCCGCAGATCAGCACCGAGTTCGGGCTTTCAGTGACCCAGGTCGAGCGCCTGGCGCCGCACGAGCGCGAGCGCATCCGCAAGGCCGCGGCCACCGTCGGCGCCCTGCTGGTTGGGCGCCTGGTCACCCGCGACCTGCTGGTCGCGCTGGCGCGCCATGCCGGCGTCAAGCTGACCGCCAGCCAGGCGGCCCGTTTCGTTCCCCTTGCCGGGCAAGTGGTCTCTGCCACGCTCAGCTATGCCGCGCTCCGCTCGCTGGGCGAACTGCACATCAAGGACTGCGTCCGGGTGGCGCAGGCCGTGCGGCATCAGTTGCCGTCGCCGCAGGGCGAGCGACCGGCGCCGCCCGTGCGCCCTTCCAGATTGAGCAGCGCATGGAATCGACTCCGGCTTCGCTAGGGGCGTTTTCACCCTAATACCAAAGAATTCGAAAATTATCAATCTGAACGAGTTGTTGGCCTGCGACGACATCGGATGGGGAGCTATTGCGCAAGCAGGCGGATAATGCGATGACTTGCACACTTGGCTGCCGGATGCGTCAAGCGTGTGACAAAAGGGAAGTCGAGATCAAACCAAGGTCGTATCCGCGCGACTGGTTCGGAGGAGCGGAATATGAACGAGACAGACCTCGCAGCGTCGGTCGAGAGGCTCATGGCCAGGGTCGACTACTACCTGCATTGCGAGTTGGACGAAGAGTACGACCACGACCGGCCGGACACGGCGCGCAGGTTGCTCGAGGCCGCCTTGCGGCAAGAACTGCTGCGTGCCAGCGCCGTCGGCGTGGTGTCGTCGATCGCGGGCTCGCGCCACTCCGCCGCGCTGGACGGCAGCGACGCCGCCTAGGCCCCGATCAAGCAAGCAAAAGGCCGTCTCGAACGGCCTTTTTGTTGTGCGGCTTCAGGTCTCGATCAGTCGCGATCGCCCCATCCCCGACGCTCTTCACGGCGCTCATGCCGCCAGTCGCGATGGTCCCAGCGGCGACCATCGTTCCACTCGGAGCGATAGAAGCGCCGCCCCTCGCCGCGATACCCCGGCTCATAGTAGACGGGCGCCGGCGCGTAGGCCACAGGCGGCGCCGCGCGATACACCGGCGCCGGCTGGTAGTACACCGGCGCCGGAGGCGCGTAGACAGGCGCCGGCTCGTAGTAGCGCGCCGGCTCGCCCGCGCCGACGACCACGCCGGGGACTGCGATGCCCACTGACCAGTTCGTGCCTGCGCTGGCTGAAGCGGCACCTGCGAGGGCTGCGACGGCGAGGACGCCGACCGCTGCCAACTTGACCAACACTGAACGACCTGCCTGCATGTGAATCTCCTGTTCGAGGCAATTGCCCCGTGCACATTCAACGCCGGTGCGTCGAACAGCGTGCACCGAGGGATTGCAAAGCTGGCGTAAACCCACGCAACCGACCCTGACACCGCCTCCATTCGCGCGTCATGCGTTGCCTACAGACAAAGTAACCCAAATGTATTACTTTGCAATGTCACTAAAGGACGCGCCGTGGACTCGAATGACCGGGCTGAACTCGCCCGCCTCTGGGCGGCGTGGCTCGAGTGCAGGGCCAGCGCAGCCGCCGAGCGGGAGCGCCTGATCGAACAGGCCGGCGACCACCTGTGCACCGGGAGCCCGGCCCCGAGCGAGAAGGAGGTCGCGGCCCTCGATGCGCTGGAATACCGGCACCGCGCCGCGTGGGCGGCGTACTCGGCCTGCCTGCTTCGCATCTATGCCGTCGCGTCATGGGTGTCCGGACTCGACCTGGACAAGCCCTCAGCGCCCTTGCCACCGAAACAGGCGTCGGCCTCATTGGCGCGAGGCGAAGCGCCGGACAGGCAGAATGCGCCATGAAAGCACCCCCTCGACTACAGACACTCATCGACGAAGGACTGATCGACAGCGTGGTTCGCCAGCTCATGAGCGGCAAGGAAGCGACGGTCTACGTGGTGCGCTGCGGCGACGACACGCGCTGCGCCAAGATCTACAAGGAAGCGACCCAGCGCAGCTTTCGCCAGGCCGTCGACTACACCGAGAATCGCAAGGTCAAGAACACGCGCCTGCAGCGCGCGATGGCCAAGGGCACGAAATTCGGACGGCAGGCGACCGAGGCCGCGTGGCAAAGCGCCGAGGTCGACGCCCTCTACAGGCTGGCCGCGGCCGGCGTCCGCGTGCCGGAGCCCTACAACTTCTGCGACGGCGTGCTGCTGATGGAATTGGTCGCGGACGCCCAGGGCGATGCCGCACCGCGCCTGAACGACGTGGTGTTCTCGCCCGAGGACGCGCGGCTGCACCACGCGACGCTGCTGGCGGAAGTGGTCCGCATGCTGTGTGCGGGCGTGGTGCATGGCGACCTCTCGGAGTTCAATGTGTTGCTGGCCGCCGATGGCCCTGTGATCATCGACTTGCCGCAGGCGGTCGATGCCGCGGGCAACAATCACGCGCGGCGGATGCTCCTGCGCGACGTCGCGAACCTCGCGGACTTCTTCGGTCAGGTGGCGCCCGAGCTGCGTTCCACCCGCTATGGCGAGGAGATATGGAACCTCTATGAACGTGGCGAGCTGCACACCGGCTCGGCGCTGACAGGCAGCTTCGTGCGCCCGAGCGGGCCGGTGGATCTGGGCGGCGTACTGCGCGAGGTCGACGACGCGCGCGCCGAAGAGGCGGCCCGACTCGTGCGCATGGCAGCGCGCTGAATGCCGGTCTTCAGGTCAGCAAGAGTGGCATGCCCGGGTCGCCCTTGCGCATGGCGCGCTGGTAGGCGTCTCGCCCTGCAATGCGCTGCAGGTAGGCCAGGATGTTCGGATAAGGCGTGAGGTCGAAGGGCATGAAGTACCGCATCGTCGTCAGCGAGAAGAACGTCATGATGTCGGCGGCGGTGAAGTTCTCGCCGGCCAGGAACGGCACGTCGCCGAGGCGCTTCTCGATCAGCGCGAACGCCCCCTCGAGCCGGCCGTTCAGGCGGGCAGCGATGGGATTGTCAGGCGGCAGGTGCAGTCTCCGCAGGAGCATGTTGCGCCCCATGTTCGGCTGGAAGTTCCCGTTGGCGTAGTGCCACCAGAAGATGTAGTCGACGTAGTCCGGATGGTCCGGGCCGAGCGCGAGCCGGCCATGGCCGTATTTCGCGATGATGTATTCGACGATGGCGCCCGACTCGGCAAGCAGGACATCCCCGTCGCTGATCACGGGCGCGGTGCCGAGCGGATGCAGCGCGACGAGTTCTGGTGGGGCCAACGCGGTGACCGGATCCCGCACATGGTGCCTCAGCTCGTACGTCAGGCCGAGCTCCTCGCAAAGCCACACGATTCGCTCTGATTGCGATTTGCCGAGATGGTGGACGGTCAGCACGGTGCTTCCTTGAAACTGAGTGCTCGATCATGGCAGATGCGTTTGGAGGCTACGGGCCCCCAAAAAAGAAAAAGCCCGCTATCGAATAGATAGCGGGCTCTTCTTGCAAGGATTGGTAGGACGTACAAGATTCGAACTTGTGACCAACGGATTAAAAGTCCGCTGCTCTACCAACTGAGCTAACGTCCCGATACCAGTGTTCTTGGCCGGCGTCGAATCCGGCAAAGCCTGAAATTATAGCGTGACATTTCGGGCAATCCGATCGAGGAGCCACCCTGCCGCACATTGACCGAATGTGGCGGTCACCGCCACCACCGATCCATAGCCATGGCAGTTGAGCGAACCGTCGCCCTCGATCGCGCAGGAGGCGTCCGGCGGCGCGACGCTCTCGCGACTGAAGACGCATGCGACGCCGATCTTGCGGCCTTCGCGCGGTGCGCCGTGAGCCTTGCGCAAACGCTGGCGAAGCTGCGCCAGCAAGGGGTCGTGCGTGACCAGGGCTAGATCGTCGATCTCGACCCGGTGCGCCAGGCGCTTGCCCCCGGCGGCGCCGACGGTGACGAAGCCTGCGTCCGCGCCGCGTGCCCAGGCGGCCATCGCGAGCTTGGCCTTCACCTGGTCGCAGGCATCGAGAACCGCGGTCACCGGACCGTTGGCGGCCTCGGCGGTGGCCAGCAGGGCCTGCCAGTTGTCGGGCTCGACGAACTCGTCGATCGCCAGCACGCTGCAGGCCGGATTGATGTGCGCGATGCGATCCCGCATGGCTTCCACCTTGGCCTGGCCGACGGTCGAATCGAGCGCATGGATCTGGCGGTTGATGTTGGATTCGGCGATGTGATCGAGGTCGACCAGCGACAGCCGCCCGACTCCGCTGCGCGCCAGCGCCTCGACGGCCCATGAGCCGACGCCACCAATGCCCGCCACCAGCACGTGCGCCTCGCGGATGCGGGCCGCGCCCGCCACCCCGTACAAGCGCTCCAGCCCGCCGAAACGGCGGGCCAGGTCGGCGTCGTCCGTGGCGACGACGGGGCTCGCGGCGGTCAAGGGGCTAGCGCAGCCGCGACAGCCGTTCGCGGCCGGCTTGCGCTGCCTCCGACTGCGGATAGGCCTTGGTCAGGTCCTCGAGCGTGCGGCGTGCGGCCTTGGTGTCCTTCAGCTCGATCTGGCAATTCGCGATCGACAGCACGGCCTCGGGTGCCTTCGCATGGTCGGGCGCCAGCGAGAGCATCGACCTGAAATTGGCGATGGCCTCGTTGTAGTTGCGCGTCGCGTACTGCGCATTGCCGAGCCAGAACAGCGCCGAGGCGTTGTAGCCGCTCTGCGGATAGCGCTTGACGAAGTCGGCGAATGCCGTCTGAGCCTGCGCGAACTGGCCCGCACGGAAGATGCCGAGGGCCGCGTCGAAATCGGCCTTTTCCTTTGGATCGGCATTGAACTCGCGGCCGTCGACCGCGACCTTGGACGGCTCGTTGCTCTTGGCTCGGCTGTCGGTGTCGGTCTGGCGCTGCTGCTGAAGATCGGTGACGGTCTTCGTGAGCTGCTCGTTCTGACCCGTCAAGCGCGCCATGTCGCCGCGCATCTGCTCGATCTGGTTCTGCAGATCGAGCAGGCTGCGGCGCAGTTGCGCGCTTTCCTCGCTTTGACGCTGCTCGGCCTGCTGGCGCATGGTCTCGACCCGCTGGCGCAGGTCGAGGATGGCGCGCCGCGCCTCGTCGTCTTCGAACAGCGCGGCCTGGGCCCCCAGCGAAGCGCACAGCAACGCGGCTGCGAGGACTGCGCCTCGCAAAGTAAGGCCGCGCATCATCAGCGGTACGTGATCTCGGCGCGGCGGTTTTGCGCCCAGACGTCCTCACCGCTGCCCTGCGCCGCCGGCTTTTCCTTGCCGAAGCTCACGGCCTCGATCTGGGAATCGCTGACACCGACCAGGACCAGTGCGCGGCGCACGGCCTCGGAGCGCTTCTGGCCGAGTGCGAGGTTGTACTCGCGGCCGCCGCGTTCGTCGGTGTGTCCTTCGATCGACACGCGACGGTTCGGATTGGCCTTGAGGAAGCGCGCATGGCCGTCGATGAGTTGCTGGAACTCGGGCTTGACGGTGTAGCTGTCGAAGTCGAAATAGATGATCCGTGCCACGCCGACCGGGCCTTGCGCGTTCTGCGCATTCGGGTCGATGGTGACCGGCGCCACGCCGCTGGCAGCGCCGCCGCCCTGGCCCGCCGCACCGCGGTCGACCACCGGGGTGTCGTTCAGCTTGGTGCCGGACGAGCAGCCAGCGATCAGGGCCACGATGGCCAGCGAATAAATCGTACGTTTCAACATTTTCGGACTCCTCAAGTTAATCATTGCTTTTGAAACGGACCCCAGTCCGGTTCCCGGATGTCTCCGGCCTGCCCCGCCAACCGCGCCTTGATCTTGCCGTCGAGCGTCGTGGTCATCAGTGCCTCGCGGCCCTGCAGCTTGGTGGCGTAGACGATCAATTTGCTGTTCGGCGCAAAACTCGGGCGCTCGTCGGCCGTGGTGTCCGTGATCGCCTGCACGTTGCCGGTCGCCAACTCCATCACATGGAGTTTGAACGCCCCGCCGACGCGCGAGATGTAGGCCAACCACCGGCCATCGCCGCTGATCGACGGAGAAATGTTGTAGGTTCCGCTGAAGGTGACCCGGGTCGGGTTGCCGCCGCCGGCGCCCATCTTGTAGATCTGCGGCGCACCGCCGCGATCGCTGACGAAGTAGATCGTGCCGCCGTCGGCCGAGAACACCGGCTCGGTGTCGATGCTGTTGCTCTGCGTGAGACGGCGCGGCTCGCCGCCGCTGGACGAGATGGTGTAGAGCTGCGAGCCGCCGTCGCGGCTCAGGGTGACGGCCAGCGTGCTGCCATCCGGGGCCCAGGCCGGCGCGCTGTTGGAGCCGCGGAAGTTCGCCACCAGCCGCCGCTGGCCGCTGGCGACGTTGTGGACGTACACCACCGGCTTGCGCGACTCGAAGGACACGTAGGCGAGTTGGCTGCCGTTGGACGACCAGCGCGGCGAAATGATCGGTTCGGGACTGGCGAGTGCCGCCTGGGCGTTCTCGCCGTCCGAGTCGGCCACCCACAGCGTGTAGCGGCTCCCGCCCTTGGTGACATAGGCGATGCGGGTCGAGAAGATGCCCTTCTCGCCGGTCAGCTTCTCGTAGATGTAGTCGGCAATGCGGTGCGAGGCCAGCCGCAGGTCGCCCTGGGGCACGGTGTAGCTCTGGCCGCCGAGGTCTTGCCCGCGCACCACGTCCCAGAGGCGGAAGCGGACGTCGAAACGGCCATCGGCCAGCCGAGTGACGCTGCCGACCGCGAGCGAATCGGCGGTGCGCTGGCGCCAGAAGCTGAGGTCGGGGCGGGAGCTTTCATCGAGGGCCTGGCCGGACGCGTCGACGCCGCGGAACTGTCCGCTGCGCTCGAGGTCGGCCAGCACGATCGCCGAGATCTTCTGCGGCGAGGACTCCTCGCCCCGGAAGGGCGCGATCGCGATCGGCAACTGCGTCACGCCCACACCCGAGACCTCGACCCGGAACTGAGCCAGGGCGGGAATCACGGGGGTGGCAGCGAGGGCCGCGACCAAGGCGCGGCGTGCGAAGAACGATGAAGAAGGGGTTGGGGGAAAGTCTTGCAACGGCTTTTTCATGCAGTTCGGAGAGGTTTCCGAGGTTTAAGTTTCTTGTCTCGGACAAAAACAGTGCACATGGTACATGTTGCGATGGCCCTGTCGTCACAAAACGTGTATGAGGCGGTCGGGTCCTACAGGTTCCGGCCCGTAGAATTCGCCGCCATGCAGCCCTCCCCCGCCACCGACACGGTGCGCCTCCCCCTGACGCGACGACTCGCGCGCCTGATGACCTGGTTCGGCAGTTCGCGCCGCTGGTGGGCGCTGGGCATCGCGACCGCCGCGGTCGCCGCGCTCACCGAACCCCTGCTGGCCGCGATGCTGAAGCCGCTCTTCGATCGCGGCTTCACGCGCGGACAGCTGGCGCTGTGGATCGTGCCGGTGGCGATCATCCTGCTCTTCCTGGTGCGCGGCGTGGCGCAGTTCATCTCGCAATATGCCCTTGCGCGGATCGCCAACGAAGGCATGCAGGGACTGCGGCGCATGCTGTTCAAGCGCCTGCTCGAAGCGGAACTCGCGCTGTTCTCGCGCCAGTCGGCCAGCACCCTGTCGAACACGGTGGTCTACGAGGTGCAGACCGGCGCCATGCTGCTGGTGCAGGCGCTGCTGAGCCTGTCGCGCGACGGCTTCGTGACGATTGCGCTGCTGTTCTACCTGGTCTACCTGAACTGGAAACTGACGCTGATCGTCGGCGTGATGGTGCCCGGCGTGGCCTGGATCATGAAGGTGCTGTCCAAGCGGCTCTACCACCTGACACGCCTGGGGCAGCATGCCACCGACGAACTGGCCTATGTGGTCGAGGAGAACGTCCTCGCCCACAAGATGGTGCGCCTGCACCGCGCCGAAGCCAGCCAGAGCGAGCGCTTCGAACGCCTGAGCCACAGCCTCAACCGCCTGGCCGTGAAATCGACCATCGCCCAGGCCGCGATGACCCCGCTGACGCAGCTCTTCGCTGCCTTCGCGCTGTCGATCGTGGTGATGATCGCGCTCTGGCAGGCCGGCGAGAAAGGGCTGACCGTCGGCGGCTTCATCTCGTACGTGACGGCGATGCTGATGCTGATCGCGCCGATCCGGCGCCTCGCCGATATGGCCAATCCGATCACACGCGGACTGGCGGCGCTCGAGCGCGGCCTCGCGTTGATCGACGAGGTTCCGTCGGAAACGCAGGGCCGGTTCGTGCTCGAACGCGCGGCCGGCCACATCGAACTGCGCCGCGTCTGCGTCAACTACCGAGGCGACGACGAGGCGCGCGCGCTCGACGGCGTCAGCCTGGCGATCGAGCCCGGCGAGGTGATTGCCTTCGTCGGGCCCTCCGGCTCGGGCAAGACGACGCTGGTCAACCTGCTGCCGCGCTTCGTGCTGCCGAGCGCCGGCGAGGTGCTGCTCGATGGCCACGAGGTCGGCGAATGGCAGCTCGCGAGCCTGCGCTCGCAGTTCGCGATGGTCAGCCAGGACGTGGTGATGCTCAACGACAGCCTGGCGGCGAACGTCGCGCTCGGTGCCGCGATCGACCGCGAGCGCGTGCTCGAATGCGTCGCTGCCGCCAACCTGGCGGTCCACGTGGAAGGCCTGCCGCAGGGCATCGACACCGTGCTGGGCCACAACGCGACCCAGTTGTCGGGCGGCCAGCGGCAGCGCCTGGCGATCGCGCGCGCGCTCTACAAGAACGCGCCGATATTGCTGCTCGACGAAGCCACCTCGGCGCTCGACACCGAATCCGAGCGGCAGGTGCAGGAGGCGCTGCAGCGGCTCATGCAGGGCCGCACGACGCTGATCGTGGCCCACCGCCTCTCGACCATCCAGCATGCCGACCGCATCGTCGTGATGGAGCATGGCCGCATCGCCGAGCACGGCTCGCACGAACAGCTGATGGCGCTCGACGGCCTGTATGCGCGGCTGCAGAACAATGCCGTGCGCACCGCGCCGGCGGGCCAGCCGGCCATTCTCTGAACGGCCGCTAGAGCAAGACGATGTCGTACTGGCCCTGCCCCATCGCGGGCTCGGCCTGGAGCGAAATGGGCTTGCCGATGAAATCGCTCAGGCCGGCCAGGTGCTGGCTCTCTTCGTCGAGGAAAAGCTCGATCACCTGCGGCGACGAGACGATGCGGAACTCGCGCGGCGTGAACTGCCGGGCCTCGCGCAGGATCTCGCGCAGCACGTCATAGGCCACGCTGCGCGCGGTCTTCACGATGCCCTGGCCGTTGCAGGCCAGGCAGGGCTCGCACAGCATGTGGGCCAGCGACTCGCGCGTGCGCTTGCGCGTCATCTCGACCAGGCCCAGCTGCGAGAAGCCGCCGGCCGTGGTCTTGACCCGGTCGCGCGCCAGCTGCTTGCGGAATTCGGCCAGCACCTGCTCCCGGTGGTCGTCGCGCGCCATGTCGATGAAGTCGACGATCACGATGCCGCCCAGGTTGCGCAGCCGCAATTGCCGGGCGATCGCCTGCGCGGCCTCGAGGTTGGTCTTGAAGATCGTGTCGTCGAAATTGCGCGCACCGACGAAGCCGCCGGTGTTGACGTCGACCGTGGTCAGGGCCTCGGTCTGGTCGACCACCAGGTAGCCGCCGGACTTGAGGTCGACCCGGCGGCCCAGCGCCTTGGCGATCTCCTCGTCGATCGAATAGAGGTCGAAGATCGGCCGCTCGCCCTTGTACAGCTGCAGCTTGCCGGCCGCCTGCGGCATGAATTCGAGACCGAACTTGAGGAGCACATCGAACTGTTCGCGCGAGTCGATGCGGATGGTCTGGGTGTCCTCGCTGGTCATGTCGCGCAGCACGCGCTGCAGCAGGCTCAGGTCCTGGTGCAGCAGCGACATCGGCGGCATCCGCGCCGACAGTTCGCGGATCCGGGTCCAGGTCTTGCGCAGATAGGCGATGTCCTCGGCCAGTTCGGCATCGCTCGAATCCTCGCCGTTGGTGCGCAGGATGAAGCCGCCGGTGTTGGCCGGCACCACGCCGCCGCTGTCGGCGGCCGCGGCGGCCTCGATCAGCGCCTGCATGCGGTTGCGCAGCGCATCGCGCAGGTCGGGCGGGATCTTCTGCGAGACGCCGATGTGATTGTCCTGCGGCAGGAAGACCAGCAGCCGCCCGGCGATGCTGATCTGGGTCGACAGCCGCGCGCCCTTGGTGCCGATCGGGTCCTTGATGACCTGCACGAGCAGCGACTGGCCCTCGAACACCTGCTTCTCGATCGGCACCATGGCGCCGCCGTTGCGATGGTCGCGGTCGGCCACCTGGGTGCTCGGCCGCGAGCCGGGCGTGAACGGGGCGACGATGTCGGCCACATGCAGAAAGGCGGTGCGGTCGAGGCCGATGTCGATGAAGGCCGACTGCATGCCCGGCAGCACCCGCGACACCTTGCCCAAGTAGATGTTGCCGACCAGCCCGCGCTCCAGCGTGCGCTCCACGTGGAGCTCCTGCACCGCGCCGTGCTCGACCAGCGCGACGCGGGTCTCCTGGGGGGACCAGTTGATCAGGATGTCTTGCATGTTTTCTAGTCAGTTGAGGACAGAGCAAAAACTGCCGCGCAGTTTCTTGGTCTGTCCTGCAAGGTCTCAATAGCTCTCGAAGCCGGCTTGGCGCAGCAGTTCGGCGGTCTCGAACATCGGGAGGCCCATGATGCCCGAATGCGAGCCGCTGATGTGTTCGATGAAGGCCGCGGCACGGCCCTGGATGCCGTAGGCGCCGGCCTTGCCCAGAGGCTCGCCGCTGGCGACGTAGGCGGCGATGCGCGCCGGACCGACCGCCGCGAAGCGGACATGCGAGACGTTCAGGGCCGCCAGCCGCCGATCGCCATGCTGCAGCGCGATCGCGGTCATCACGCGGTGGGTGCGCCCGGCCAGCGAGGCCAGCATGCGGGCGGCATCGGCGGCGTCCTCCGGCTTGCCGAGGATGGTGCGGCCGATCGCCACCGTGGTGTCGGCGCACAGGATCGGCGCCGGCGGCAGGCCGCGCTCCAGGCGGCGCCGCACGGCGGCATCGAGCTTCAGCGCCGTGACGCGCTGCACGTAGGCGGTCGGCGATTCGCCGGCCAGCACGGCCTCCAGCGACTCGGCATCTTCCTCGGCGGTGGCCAGCAGCAGCTCGTGCCGTACGCCGAGTTGCCCGAGCAACTGGGCGCGGCGCGGGCTTTGCGAGGCCAGATAGATGAACGGTGGCTGAGGACTCATTCGCGGTGGTACGGATGGCCGGCATTGACCGACCACGCGCGATACAGCTGCTCGACGAGCAGCACGCGCGCCATCGCATGCGGCAGGGTGAGGTCGGACAACCGGATGCGCTCGTGCGCAGCCGCCTTGAATGCGGGGTCGAGGCCGTCGGGGCCGCCGATCACCAGCGCCACGTCGTCGCCCTCGCCTTGCCAGGCCGAAAGCCGCGCCGCCAGGGCCTTGGTGGTCAGCGCCGTGCCGCGCTCGTCGAGCGCGACGATTCGCATGCCCTTGGCGATCGCGCCCTCGATGCGCTCGCGCTCGGCCGCATAGAGGGTTTCGAGCGTCTTGGAGCCGCGCGGCTCGGTCTTGACCGCGCGCAGTTCGAGCTTGAGCTCGGGCGGGAAGCGCTTGGCGTAGTCGTCCCAGGCGGTCTGCGCCCAGTCGGGCATGCGTTGCCCGACCGCGACCACCAGCAGTTTCATGACCTCGGCGAGGTCGTCTTGCGTGCGGCCTTCTTCGCTGCCGGCGCGGCCTTCTTGGCGGCAGCCTTCTTGGCCGGCGCCTTGTTGACCACCACGGTCTTCACGGGGGACTTGGCCGCGGTCGTCTTGCGGGCGGCGGTCTTCTTGGCGGCGGGCTTCTGCTTTTCCGCCTTGGCGGCCTGCTCGGCCGAGCGGATCGCTGTCTTGGCGGCACTGGAGCGGCGCAGCGAGGTCGGCACCTTCTTGGCCGCGGGCGCCTTCTCTTCGGAGGCCTGGGCCACGGCCGGCTTGGCGGCACCGAGCTTGGTGCGAACCGGCTTGTCGCCCCAGATCTCTTCGAGGTGGTAGTAGCGCCGGATGGCCGGCTGCATGATGTGGGCCACGGCCGCGCCGCAGTCGACGATGATCCACTCGCCGTTCGCCTCGCCCTCGACCCGCGGCTTGTGGAAGCCGGCATCGCGCACCGCATCCCGCACGCTGGAGGCCAGCGCCTTGGTCTGGCGGTTGGAGGTGCCCGAGGCGACGATCACGCGCTCGAACAGCGGCGACAGATGTTCAGTGTCGAAAACCTGGATGTCCTGCGCCTTGACGTCCTCGAGTCCGTCGACGATGGCCCTCTGGAGTTTCTGGATGTCTTTTTTTGCGGCGGCTTCAGTGGTCATCAGGCGGGTCGGTAGAGGTGGTGTCTGTCAATATAGCGTGCAACCGCCGCCGGAACCAGACCATCGAGGTCCTCGCCACGCGCAGCGCGCGCCCGGATGTCGGTCGCGCTGGTGTCCATCGGCTGGATTTGGAGTTGCTCGAATCGCGCGCCGGACGGCAGGGGTGCCAGCGTTCCGGGATCGAATGGGCCGGAGGGGCCCGTGGGCAGTGCGCGATCAGCTACCGAAATTATAGCGGTCGCGAGAATCTCTTCGTAACCGTGCCAGCGCGGCAGCGAACGCGCCTGGTCGGCGCCCACGATCAGCACCAGTTGCACGCCGGGATGCGCCCGCTGCAACTCGCGCAGCGTGTCGAGCGTGTAGGTCGGCCCGGGGCGCTCGATCTCGCGGGTGTCGACCACGGCGCCTTCGATGCCCTCGAAGGCCAGCCGCGCCATCGCGAGGCGGTCGGCCGCGGCGCTCAACGGACGCGCCTTGTGCCACGCCTGCCCGGTCGGGAAGATGCGCAGCTCGGCCAGATCCAGCTGTGCCAGCGCCGATCGCACCAGGGCCACGTGCGCGTTGTGCGGCGGGTCGAAGGCCCCGCCGAAGACACCGACGCGCAGCGGAGTCAGAGCCATTCGCGCCGGACGATGAAGTCGCTGTAGAGCGCCGCCTCGGGGCTGCCCGGCTCGGGCTGGAGGCGATAGGCCCAGCTGGCCAGCGGCGGCATCGACAGCAGGATCGACTCGGTGCGCCCGCCCGACTGCAGGCCGAAATGCGTGCCGCGGTCCCAGACCAGGTTGAACTCGACGTAGCGGCCGCGGCGGTGGAGCTGGAAGGCCCGCTCGCGCTCGCCGTAGGGCATGTTGCGGCGGCGCTCGACGATCGGCAGGTAGGCCGGCAGGAAGGCATCGCCGACCGAGCGCAGCAGCGCGAAGCTCTGGTCGAAGTCCGGCTCGGCGAAGTCGTCGAAGAAGATCCCGCCGACGCCGCGCTGCTCGTTGCGGTGCTTGAGCGTGAAGTAGTCGTCGCACCAGGACTTGAAGCGCGGGTACTTGTCGTCGCCGAAAGGCGCCAGGGCATCGCGGCAGCTGCGGTGGAAATGCACCGCGTCCTCCTCGAAGCCGTAGCACGGCGTCAGGTCCATGCCGCCGCCGAACCAGCACACCGGCGCGCCATCGGCCGGCAGCGCGGCCAGCATGCGGACATTCATGTGGACGATCGGCACGTAGGGGTTGCGCGGATGAAAGACCAGCGACACGCCCATCGCCTCGAACGGCGCCCCGGCCAGCTCGGGCCGGTGCTGGGTCGCCGAGGGCGGCAACCGCGGCCCGCGCACCTGCGAGAAGCCGCAGCCGGCGCGCTCGAACAGCGCGCCGCCTTCGAGGATGCAGGTCAGGCCGCTGCCCTGCAGCGGCTCGCCAGGCGCCTTGTGCCACGGGTCGCGGACGCAGCGCCCGCCGTCGGCGGTCTCGACCGCCTCCACGATGTGCCTCTGCAGCCCGCGCAGGTAGGCGGCCACCGCCTCGGGTCGGCTGTGGTCGGCGGCTGGCATCAGGCCTCGCGGCCGCGCGCCTGGACCGCGCGATGCCCGATGTCCTTGCGGTACTGGGCGCCGTCGAACTGGATCCGCGCCGCCACCGCATAGGCCCGCTGCTGCGCCAGCTTGACACTGTCGGCCAGCACCGTGACGCAGAGCACGCGGCCGCCGCTGGTCGTGAGCTCGCCGCCGTCGAGCGTGGTGCCCGCGTGGAACACCACGGCGTCCGGCGCCTCCGGCGGAATGCCCGTGATGCGGTCGCCCTTGCGCGGCGCCAGCGGATAGCCGTGCGCGGCCATCACGACGCCGAGGGCGACCCGGCGGTCCCACTCGAGCTCAACCTGGTCGAGCGTGCCGTCGGTGGCGTGCCAGAAGACCTCGAACAGATCGGACTTGAGCCGCAGCATGATCGGCTGGGTCTCGGGGTCGCCCATGCGGCAGTTGAACTCGAGCGTCTTGGGGTGGCCCTTGGCGTCGATCATGAGGCCGGCGTAGAGGAAGCCGGTGTAGGGAATGCCGTCCTTCTCCATGCCGCGGATGGTCGGCAGGATGATTTCGCGCATCGCGCGGGCGTGCACCTCGGCCGTCACCACGGGGGCCGGCGAATAGGCGCCCATGCCGCCGGTGTTCGGGCCTTCGTCGCCGTCGAGCAGGCGCTTGTGGTCCTGGCTGGTGGCCAGCGCCGTGACGTTCTGGCCGTCGCACAGCACGATGAAGCTGGCCTCTTCGCCGGTCAGGAACTCCTCGATCACGACGCGCGCCCCGCCCTCGTTGTGCGAGACGCCGAACTTGTTGTCGAGCAGCATGAAGTCGATCGCCTCGTGCGCCTCGGCGGCCGTCATCGCGACCACCACGCCCTTGCCGGCGGCCAGGCCGTCGGCCTTGACCACGATCGGCGCACCCTTGGTGTCGACGTAGGCATGCGCCGCCGCGGCGTCGGTGAAGGCCTCGTATTCGGCGGTCGGGATCGCGTGCCGCTTCATGAAGGCCTTCGAGAAGGCCTTCGAGCTTTCGAGCTGCGCCGCGGCCTGGGTCGGACCGAAGATGCGCAGGCCGTGGGCACGGAACTCGTCGACCACGCCAGCCGCCAGCGGCGCTTCGGGGCCGACCACGGTCAGGCCGATCTTTTCCTTCTGGGCCCAGGCCCGCAGGTCAGCCGGCGCCGTGATGTCGACGCATTCGTAGCGCGTATCGGAGCGGGTGCCGCCGTTGCCCGGCGCCACGTAGACCCGGCTGACCCGGTCTGACTGCGCCAGTCGCCACGCCAGGGCGTGCTCGCGGCCGCCGCCTCCAATCACCAGTACCTTCATTCGCGGGCTTTCGTTCGCCAAGCCGTCATTCGGACAGCGCGGCGTTGTGATAGACATCCTGCACGTCGTCCAGGTCTTCCAGGACGTCGAGCAGCTTCTGCATGCGGGCGGCTTCCTCGCCGGCGAGCTCGATGGTGTTCTCGGCCCGCATGGTGACTTCGGCCACCTCGGGCTTCAGGCCGGCGGCCTCGAGCGCGTTCTTGACGGCCTCGAAATCGCCGACCGCGGTCAGCACCTCGATGGCGCCGTCGTCGTCGGTGACGACATCCTCGGCGCCGGCCTCGAGCGCGACTTCCATCACCTTGTCCTCGCTGGTGCCGGGCCCGAACACGAGCTGGCCGCAATGCTTGAACTGGAAGGCCACCGAGCCTTCGGTGCCCATGTTTCCGCCATGCTTGGAAAAGGCATGGCGCACCTCGGCGACGGTGCGCACGCGGTTGTCGGTCATGGTATCGACGATGATCGCGGCGCCGCCGATGCCGTAGCCCTCGTAGCGGATTTCCTCGTAGTTCACACCTTCGAGGTTGCCGGTGGCCTTGTCGATGTTGCGCTTGATCGTGTCGATCGGCAGGTTGACCGCCTTGGCTTTCTCGACCGCCAGCCGGAGCCGCGGGTTGCCGCCCAGGTCGCCGCCGCCGGTGCGCGCGGCGACCATGATTTCACGGATGGCGCGGGTCCAGAGCTTGCCGCGCTTTTCGTCCTGACGGCCCTTCCGGTGCTGAATGTTCGCCCATTTGCTATGTCCGGCCATGGCTCTATCTCTCGCAATCTTGTGTTTTCAAACCAGGCAGCGAGTTTACTGTCCGGCGGACGCAACTGCCGGGACCGTCCGACAGGAGCGCCAGTGCCTTTTGGGGATAATCCGAGCCTGATGCGCGTCTGCGCGACCCTCTTTTCCAGTCTTCCAGCCCACGCGCATGAACAATCCCCCGCCGACCGCCGATCCCGGCTCGCCCGAACCCGCGCAGTGCGACGTGCTCGTCATCGGCGGCGGCCCGGCCGGCGCCACGGCCGCCGCCCTGCTGGCCCGCCAGGGCCGCAGCGTCGTGGTGCTCGAGAAGGCGCACCATCCGCGTTTCCACATCGGTGAATCGCTGCTGCCGGCCAACGTGGCGCTGTTCGACAAGCTCGGCCTGCGCGACGAACTGGAGCGCATCGGCATGCCCAAATGGGGCGTCGAGTTCGTCTCGCCGGACCACGACCACATCACCCGGCTCGAGTTTTCCGAGGCCTGGGACAAGACCATGCCCTATGCCTGGCAGGTACGGCGCTCCGAGATGGACGAGATCCTGTTCCGCCATGCCGCCGCCCAGGGCGCCCAGGCCGTCGAAGGCTGCCGGGTGCGCGAGGTCGCCTTTGACGCCGACGGCGCCGATGTGCTGGCGGTGCTGGACGACGGCGCGCAGCGCCGGTGGCGCGCGCGCTTCGTCGTCGATGCCTCGGGCCGCGACACCTTCCTGTCGAACAAGCTCAAGGCCAAGCAGAAGAACCCGAAGCACAACAGCTCGGCGCTGTTCGGCCACTTCACCAACGCCGAGCGGGCGCCGGGCAAGCTCGAAGGCAACATCACGATCTTCTGGTTCCAGCACGGCTGGTTCTGGTACATCCCGCTGGCCGACGGCAGCACCAGCGTGGGCGCGGTCTGCTGGCCCTACTACCTGAAGTCGCGCAAGAAGCCGCTGAAGGATTTCTTCGCCGACACGATCGCGATGTGCGAGCCGCTGGTGCAGCGCCTGAAAGACGCCGCGCTGGTCGACGACGCGGTCTACGCCACCGGCAACTACTCCTACACCAGCACCCATTGCAGCGGCGAGCGCTACCTGATGCTGGGCGATGCCTATGCCTTCATCGATCCGGTGTTCTCCTCCGGCGTCTACCTGGCGATGCACAGTGCCTTCGTCGGCGCCGAGGTGGTCGCCACGGCGCTCGACCAGCCCGTCCAAGCCGCGGCCGAACGGCGGCGCTTCGAGGCGGAAATGCGCAAGGGTCCGCGGGAGTTCTCGTGGTTCATCTTCCGCGTCACGAACCCGACCATGCGCGAGTTCTTCATGTATCCATCGAACCCCCTGCGCGTCAAGGAGGCGCTGATGTCGCTGCTGGCCGGCGACATCTACGGCAAGACGCCCATCTGGCGCTCGCTGCGCGTCCTCAAGACAATCTACTTCGCGGTCTGCGCCGCGCATCCGCGCCGGACCTGGAACGCCTGGCAGCGCCGCCGGCGCAACATCCGCGATCTCGGGCCGCTCGCCGGCGAAAACATCGTCGAGGCCCAGTGACCGCACGACTCCCCCTGACCACCCCGCCCCTGCGCGTGCAGCGCCTCAGCCTGGCGCAGGGCCTGGCCCTCGCCGCCGACAGCCCGGCACTGTTCGGCGCATTGGGCTACGGCACGCCCGACGGGCTCGCCTGGATGCCGACCGTGAACGCCCGCGTGCTGACCAACGGCCCCCCGATGGCCGATGTCTGGCATGCCAGCGAACACATCGAGTCCGGCACCACCGGCGTGGTGCGCTGGCGCTGCGACGGCCACTGGATGCTCGGCGCCATCGACCTCGACGAGAACGTGGAGCGCAGCGGCGTCGCCGCCCTGGCCGAGCGCGCCTATCGCGATCTCTTCGCCGCGCTGGAAGCCACCGGCTGCGCCCACCTGCTGCGGATCTGGAACTACCTGCCGCAGATCAACGGCGACGGCGGCGGACTGGAGCGCTACCGGCAGTTCAATGCCGGCCGGCAGCAGGCCTTCGTCGACGCCGGCCAGGCGGCCTTCGACGGCGCTCCGGCCGCCTGCGCGCTGGGCATCCACCAGGGCGCGCTGAGCATCCGCTTCCTCGCCGGCCGCACGGCCCCGCTGGCGGTCGAGAACCCGCGCCAGGTCTCCGCCTACCGCTACCCGCCGGCCTACGGGCCCCGCGCACCGACCTTCTCGCGCGCGGCGCTGGCCGAGATCGGCGGCGGCGACGTCGCGCTCTTCATCTCGGGCACGGCCAGCATCGTCGGCCACGAGACCGTGCACGTGGGCCAGCTGCTGCCGCAGCTCGAGGAGACGCTGCGCAACCTCGCCGCCGTGATCGCGGCCGCCAACGCGCGCACCAGCGCCGTCTTCGATCTGTCGGCGCTCGACTGCGTGGTCTACGTGCGCCATGCCGCCGATGCGCCCCTGGTGCGTCAGGCGCTCGAAGCGGCGCTGGGCCCGGCGGCGCACACGGTGAGCCACGCGGTCTACCTCGAAGCCGATATCTGCCGCCAGGACCTGCTGGTGGAGATCGAGGCCCATGCGGTGGCACGCGGCGCCCTGCTCCCCTGATGGGTCGAGGCCATCGATGAACCGGCTGCTTCGTCTGGGACTGTCGATCCCGTTCGCGCTGCCGCTGTATGCGCTGCTGGTGCTGCTCGGTGCCATCTCGCTGCCATGGAACATCGCCGCGATGCTGCTCTACCCGGTGCTGCCGGTGGCCACCGGGCGCGCGCTCGGCCGCCGCGCCATCGCCTTCGCCTACCGCTTCTTCTGGGCCGCCGCTTCGCTGAGCGGCATGATGCGCATCGACGCCGATTGCCTCGACGCCCTGCGCGACGAACGCGGCCTGATCCTGGTGGCCAACCATCCGACGATGCTCGACGCGTTGCTGCTGGTGGCCCGCCTGCCGCGGAGCGCGTGCATCATGAAGGCCGACCTGATGCGCAACATCTTCCTGGGCGCGGGCGCCCGGCTGGCGCGCTACATCCGCAACGACTCGGCGCGCACGATGGTGCGGCTGGCGGTCGACGACCTGCGCAACGGCGGCCAGCTGGTGATCTTTCCCGAAGGCACGCGCACCGTCACGCCCCCGCTCAACAGCTTCCGGCCGGGCGTCACGCTGATCGCCAAGCTCGCGCAGGCGCCGATCCAGACCGTGTTCATCGACACCGACTCGCCTTACCTGGGCAAGGGCTGGCCCTTGTGGCGGGTGCCGCCGCTGCCGATCGTGTTCCGCCTGAGCCTGGGCCAGCGTTTCGCGCCCTCGCAGGACAGCAACGCGCTGCTGCAGCAGATCGAACTCTATTACCGCCAATCCATGGAACAGCGCGCCCCCGACGCGCAGCCCGCATGCCAGACGTCTCGCGCACCCACCTTGTCCTGATCCCCAGCTACAACACAGGAGAACGCCTGTTCTCGACGGTCAAGGCGGCACGTGCGCAATGGAACCCGGTGTGGGTGGTGATCGACGGCAGCACCGACGGCACCGGCGAGCGGCTGCAGCGAATGGCCGCGGAAGACCCGGGGCTGCGCGTGCGGGTGTTGCCGCACAACCAGGGCAAGGGTGCCGCCGTGCTGCATGGCTTGCGCGAGGCGCAGCAGGCCGGCTACACCCACGCACTGACCATGGACTCCGACGGCCAGCATCCGGCCGACCTGATCCCGACGTTCATGCAGGCCTCGCAGGCGCGGCCCGAGACGATGGTGCTCGGCCGTCCGGTCTTCGATGCCAGCGCCCCGCTGCTGCGGGTGCGCGGGCGCAGGGTCTCGAACGGCTGGACGCAGCTGGAGACGCTGTTTGCGGGCGTGGGCGATTCGCTCTACGGCTTTCGGGTGTACCCGGTGGCGGACCTGATCGCGGTCATGGCGCGGCAGCCATGGATGCGCCGCTTCGACTTCGACACCGAAGCGGTGGTCCGGCTGGCCTGGCGCGGCGTCAAGCCGGTCAACATCGATGCGCCGGTGAAGTACCTCACGGCGGAAGAAGGCGGCGTGTCGCACTTCCGCTATGGGCGAGACAACCTGCTGCTGACCTGGATGCACACGCGGCTGATGGTGGAGTTCGTGCTGCGGCTACCGGGGTTGATGATTCGCAAGCTGCGGGGGGTGGCGCCGTTTCAGGCGTGAGCTTGCTTGCTCGCTTGAGCGGGGCGGCGAGTGGCGGGGGCGGCGGCGGCAGGCGGTATGCCCCGGGCCGGCCGACGTCACCGGCCGCTTCGCGGCTTCCCTGCGCTGCTCGCGACAGGCGGGGTCCGCGCAAACTCGCTCCGCTGCGCTCCACTCAAACACGCGCGGCCCTGATCCGCCTGCCGCTCCGCTGCTC